>Ga0164294_10003564_pt1 | contig 13821 bp, 20 predicted proteins | sample GEODES005metaG_FD_111479 | JGI IMG/M metagenome (GOLD analysis project Ga0164294, IMG submission 111479) | Oligotrophic lake water microbial communities from Sparkling Lake, Wisconsin, USA - GEODES005 metaG | ecosystem: Environmental > Aquatic > Freshwater > Lake | place: USA: Sparkling Lake...
ACAGCATCGTTCCAATAGAAGTCGCTGTGTGCCCGAAGTTTCTGTTTCTTATAACCTCTAGCAAGAAGTTCAGCAAGATCGGGTCTAGTTCCTCGGTCATGGTCAACCAAAAGGTCCTCGCGACTAACACTGTAATGAAGTGCAGGACGAGCGCCGCGCCAAGAGTCAATAACCCGCTTGACACGATCGTCCTGCGCGGAGATGTACTCGCCCGAGTTAATCCAGTGGTGGTGTAGGTCCAATACAAGAGCCACATGCTGAGCCACAGCCAAAGTAGTGTCAAGTCCATTTGTCATCTCATCATTCTCGATGGTAATTAAATTTCTTGCTTCAGGGCTGAGTCTACTCAGTGTACGCAAGAACTTCGCGGCACCACCTTTACCGCTCAAGTGTACGTTGATCTTAAACCCATTGTCGTGCCAGGTTGCACCATAGCCCATCCAACGTGCCATATCAGCGTGATATTCAAATTCTAGTATGCTACGTTCTACAATTTCATCTGCTTCACTTGCTAGTACGCAAAATTGTCCAGGATGAAAGCTCAAACGCACACCGTATTTACGTGCGGCTTCACCAATCGGGGCAAAGATCTTCTCACAATGATCTTGTATTTCTTGACGTTGCCACCACGCAATCCAGCTAGGTTCAGTGTAGCCTTGTAGCATTTCGCTACCAAGACGTACCATTCTACGACCCTCTGGTAACGTGGCCACACGCTCAATCATCTTCACAGCCGCTGAGGCGTTGTGATTCATGATATCCCATTGTCGCTGGTCAGCTTCGCTGGCATGTTCGCGAAGCCATCTCATGGTGGTTGATCTGCCGTTTAGTTCACGGTCCACTGCATTGACTTTCATGCCGCCACATTCGGACGGATCATTAAGCCACTTGCAACAAAAGCCAATTTGCGGTATAGTCATATGTGTATTATATGACACCTTGAATTACTGGTCAAGCAGATTCTCTTACCAGATCCAGTGTAACACAATGAAATCCGCCACCTAGTGTACGACTGTGGCGTAATTCCAACGGGATCACAGTGAATTTGTGCTGTTCTAGTGTTTGTATCAATTTGGTTTGATTTCGGTCCATGATAACTGTGCTTGGATCCACACTCAACATGTTCATGGCTATCCATTTTGATGCATAAGGATACTGATAAAATTCCTGTGCCACTACATCATCTACCCAGATTTTGTCCCATTTTTCAAACACTCGAGGAACATTTTCAGGTTTGACTCTGGAAGCATTTAACATGACCAATCCTTCACGCAAGGCCACAACTGTGCTGTCGATATGAACACCAGCATAAAAATTACAACGTTCAATTTTGGTGTCTACAAATGTATCTATTAACCATTCATGTGCTTCTTGATTGCCCGAAGCTGACTCCAACATCAACAATGTGTCATTTAATCTAAGCACGTTTGCCGCATCCAGTATGCAACCACGATCTCTTGGCATGGATACAAAATGTCCGGCTTCTTGAATTATGTCATGGTAGCATTGTAATTCCATGTCGCGACAAGGGTACATCATGGCAGTGTCTATGATATTATTCCCGTACACCAGCAATCGATCCCTGGGGCAATAGTTATACATACCGTCATGTGCTTGGAAGTTGAGTGGGCTTGGCCGTAAAACTTCTACTCCCAGGCTCATAAGAGTTGTTGCTAAAGTATCTAGGTCTTGGTTGGCTTCATCTATAATCCATTGCGGTACAGGACCACGTGGAACTGGTGTTTCTTTCCAGGAGGTCTTTTCGCTCTCTTGGGCAAACACAGGATCGTTTAGAGGCCAGTTGGCATTGGTGGCTGATCCCACAACAATACGCTTTAGTGGATCCCATTCGTTACAGCTTGATATCATACATGTCCGGTTATTTGTAAAGTGTAACGATCAGCAAGCCCAATATTGGCTGCCATGTGCGGGGTATCATACACCCATTCAACTACGTCGCCTGCATGCCAACGTACATATGGTTGGCCTTGGACTTCAAGATAATGACCCGATTGCCAATCTTCTACTAGCACAAGTGCACGTCGAATTGATTGTTCTTGCCCCACTAGATTAAATAATTCAACATAGCGTTTGTACAAGTCGCTGTGTACTGGCATGACTGTACCAGTGGGCATTCGGTAAAATGCAAGACCAATGTCTTTCCAGCCCATTTCGGCATAAATTTTAATAAAGCTATCACTCCAGCGCGGCAAGTGATGTCGCATGTCGCACAAATCACCTGTGATCTTGGATTGATATCCTTGACTTATCCAGGTGTTTACACTTACAGGGTCGTTGAAAGGTTCTTGAATGTAGTCTAGTTCTTTAAACTCATCATCCCAAAACCGATCAATATGATACTTAACGACCGCGGGTGTTGCCATAGTGAATCACTTGATATTCATCTGTGCTGGCCAGCTTGCGCCAAGGATCAACAATCACTGACCCTTTATGAATGGGGCAATATGCTTGTGTTTTGGTCTGTTCGCCTGTGTATTCGTATGTGATTTGTCGATCATGTGCCCACAAAATAACACAAGGGCCAGTCAGTTCTGACACAACTTCGGTGGAATCATCTGCTAGTGGATCAACATATCTCACATTGAATCCCAGTTGTTTCACATAGTGTCCAACCAAGGTACTGTAGGAACCGATGCAATAAGGCACATCGGGCTTGTATGCTTTGCCATGAATCACAACACTCATGCCACGTTGTTTGGCTTCATTGACCAAGAACTTGGCAAGATTTTCTGCTTGAATTTCTCGAGCATGCATTACGGTGTCAAACAAGTCGTAACCAATATCATATTCTTTTGCTAACCAACGTAGCGCAATGTTGTCACGTGGATGGCAAGCACCGGCATCGCCCATGCCAGCTGTCATGTACTTGGGTCCCATGATACGCATGGTACTACGGGCAAGAGCATTGGTAACAACGTCAACGTTGATATTGCCAATCTTCATTGCAAAGTCTTGGACCATGTTAACCAATCCAACTTTGGCGGAAATAAAGGTATTGTAGAAAATCTTGATAGCTTCACATTCGTCCCAGGTGCCAATTTCGTATCTGGGATTGTTTTGCATGATGCTTTTGTAAATCTCCACCAGCTCATTGGCCAATGCATTTGGGTTACCATCTTCGGTGCCAATCATGATCATTTCAGGATTGACCATATCCCACTTCACAGAGCCCATGGCAATCAGGTACGGGTTATACAAGAATTGATGTTTTTTATCCAACAATGTGATGAAGTGCCTGCGTGTGGTACCAGGTAAAACAGTAGAAATCAACACAATCTTTTTAGGGGTACGAGCATGTTTGTTCACAGCTTCGATAGAAGCTTTGACTGCATCATGCCCAAAATCCTTTGGGGTCATGTGACTACTTGGGACACTGCCATCATATCCTTCTTCGTGCGGTGTGGGCACAGCGATAAAAATCCATTCACTTTCGTTGACTACCTCGTCAATGTCACAAACTTTTACTGTGTCGCTAGAACGTGGGTAAATATCGTAACCACGCACAGTATGCTTTTCTGCAAAAACTTCTGCGCAATCTAAACCTAATTTGCCTAAACCAATAAATCCTATTTGCATGTATATTCCTCTTGATAATTTATACGACTGGGTGGCCAGTCATGTGCATGATACTTTAATTTATCGCTTTTATCCACCGGGTGAAAAAAATCTATCTAAATTAACAATGTTAAGAGATCATGTGATGAATTTACATGATACTGTTGCATGTGTTCCAATATTGTGTCAAGATCAAGAAGTACTACACTACGATCACTATCAAATATCATGGCAACAACTTAGAGATCTTTGCCAGCAAACTTGGCCCTTGAACAATGATTACCAAATACTGCACAACAATCAGGCTTGGTGGGAAAATCTGCGTGATCAAAACATGGCATCGGTGGTATTTGGTAGTATAAATGCAATTGCCACTGACAGATTGGTTTTATTGCACTCAGAAAAAAGATCTCAAGAGCTAGAAAAATTTCAAAATATTGCTGTGGGTGCTTATTGGTGGAGTCATGGCATGATTGCTCGAGATTGGTATAGATATGCCCAACATGACACAAGATTACATAAATCGCAAAACCATGTGTACACTAAAGATTTTAACATTTATTCAAGAGCCTGGATTGGATCTCGAGAATACCGCCTGGCATTTCTCGATCAAATAATTGCACAGGGCATGCAAGATGCTTGTAGAATTACATTTTCTCACACTGATAATAATTTACGTTATCAGGATCATGCTTTCACAAATACAAATTTTAAAATTACACAAGATCTTGATTGTTTGCCCAATGACTTAATATCTAGTCATTCAAGTGCGACATATGATTATCAGCATTACCAACTTTGCGCAATTGACGTTGTGTTAGAAACACTATTTGACGATGGCCGACTACATCTAACTGAAAAGAGCTTACGACCAATTGCATGCGGGCAACCGTTTATTTTGGCCAGTACTTACGGTAGTCTTGAATATCTTCGTAGTTACGGGTTTGAGACGTTTGGTCACATCATTGACGAAACATATGACACTTTAGCAGACCCTGTAGAGAGATTACAGAGTATTTGCAAAGAAATGAAGAGAATAACTCAGTTGTCACAGGATCAAAAAGCTCAACTATGGCAGGCACTAGGTGCTGTTGCTCAAAGAAATCAACAACATTTTTTTAGTGATACATTTGCTCAACAAATCAAACAAGAATTAATTGACAATGTTCTTACAGCAACTGCCTCAATTAGACACAATCAGTCTGGTCAGCGATGGGCAAAACAAAGACGCATGTTGTCCAAGCAACAAAGAAATGATTCTTTAAATTACAATCCATCAACTACTATGCAGTTGAGAACAGCATTAGCACAGCACTTACGCCGCGGCAACTAGTTTGTTGACAACACCATTCCACTCATCGTCGGGCTCGTTTTCTACATAAGACTTGATTCTAGATTGCAAGGTCTGATAAAAACTATCAAGTTCTCCTTGCCACACACCTTGCAAATGATCCAATGCTTGCAAACAAAACTCCCAATTACGTTGGCGATAATTTTTCATCAACTTGGAATGCAAGTTACGACATTCATCTAGTTTGTAGATATCCTGAATTGAAACTTTTTCTAATAGACAATAAGCAGTTGCTGGATCATGGTCGGGGCTGAACTTTATTGTATCAAGTTCTAGCACCACATACCTATCATCTAGCCCAGGTTGAAGATGGGCATTTAATATTACGTTCATAATGAAATTAAGTCTGGTTCAATTTTGATTTGTAAAGGATATCCTGCTGAGCGGGCAGCCATTGTGATCTCAATGCCTTTTTGTTCGGCCATCTCATATGGTAAAACTGCCACCACTGCTGATCCCGATAAATGTATGTCGTTGGCAATTTGCTCAGCAGTTGGCTCGATATAATCAAAATGTTTTACCAGGCTATGCACAACAAACTCCATTGTGGTTTGGTTATCGTTAAGATAGATTAACCGGAACATTGGAGGCTCCGTTACATTGATATTGGTTTTTACGCTTGTGTGTTGTTTTGGGTCGGCGTGAGCCATATAGCTATCCTTGTTAATGTGAGGGGCGAACCCCTCACTGTTTATTTACTTAGGGATCAAGATTGATAGCTAATCTCAATTTTTCTAGGCTTCATTGCATCAGGTACAATGCGTTCAAGTTTGATTGTTAAAATGCCGTCTTTCATGACAGCGGCTTTAACCTCTACATAATCAGCAAGTGTCCATGTGCGAACCCAAGAACGATTGCTAATACCGTGGTATAGATATTCAACACTTGATTGTGTGTCTGCATGTGAACCTGTTACAGTAAGTTGTCCTTCATGATATTCAATGTTGATTTCATCTAGTTGGAAGCCGGCGGCTGCAACACGAATTTCGTATGTGCTATCACCAGTAACAACAATATCATAAGGGGGATAATTGCCTGTAGCGGCTGCATCAATCTGTCGAGTGATGCGGTCAAACAAACGATCGATACCTACCGTATTACGGTAAAAGGGGGCGAGATCAAAAGATGTGATTTTAGTCATGTCATTCTCCTATTAAGCAAGTTGACTATAAGTTGTAGCCCCACCATGGGCACTACAACAGTATTTATTATATACGAAAAACATTTTATACTTTGTTATTTAGGTCACGTATAACACGATAATTTGCTCTAAATCCTGGATTCCAAGTAAGTGCAAACAAAGTATAGTGTCTATCATCATCAAATGTGACTCTGATGTTACGTTTGATAGTTTTGTCTTTGTATTGTATATTGTACCGCTGACCCCAATCTATCAAGGCCAATGATATGGCCGCATGTTTATGTGTAAACTCGTGGGCTTCTATTGTAAATTCAATGTACATCGCCTAGTGGTTCAGGATTTTCAATAAGCTTGCGTGTGATTGTTACATTAGTGATGTTATCTTCACGATATTTTACCAAATTAAACATGTGCGGCATCAGTGCTCGTTCAATTTCACTGTGTAATGCTCTGGCTCCTGTTCCGCTTTCCATTGCACGATCAATAATGGTATCAAGTGCCTCTGGCTCAATGTCAAAGTTTGCACCATCTTGTTGGAACAACCAACGATATTGGTCAATGTAGTTGTTCTCTACAGAAGTTAATATATTGACCATGTCTTCTCTTGTGAGTTTGTTTAGTGTGACTGCTGTTGGAAAGCGGCCTACAAATTCTGGAATCATGCCATAATGCACAAGATCGTCAGGGGTTATAGTTGATAGGTCAACTTCATTTTCCACAGTCACTAACGCATTGAACCCCATGGCAGTACCAACTTGACGATGTTTTATTACAGATTCCAGACCCACAAATGCTCCGCCAGCAATGAACAAAATATTTGAGGTATCAACTTCGACCATGTCGCTGCCTGGATGTTTTCTATTGCCTGCTGCCGAAAAACGGCAAACAGTACCTTCTACAATCTTTAACAAGGCCTGTTGAACACCTTCGCCTGACACATCTCGGGTAATGCTTGCACTTTCGCCTTTACGTGCAATTTTATCAATTTCGTCAATAAAAACAATACCACGTTGAGTACGTGCAATATCGTTTCCTGATGCCGCATACAGTCGACTGATTAACATTTCTACATCATCACCAACATAGCCAGCTTCGGTAATTGATGTAGCATCAGAAATCACAAAGGGGACATCTAAAAACTTGGCCACAATTTTAGCCAATAAAGTTTTACCTGACCCAGTAGGGCCAATCATGAGTACATTGGCTTTGCTAATATCGGCGCCAATGCGTTTGAGTCGTTTGTAGTGATTTACCACTGCCACGGCTAGCACAGTCTTGGCCTGGTGTTGTCCGATAATGTATCGATCTAAAAAGTCCTTGAGTTCACGAGGATCGTTTTGATTTATAGCAGGTTCAGGTAATTTGTCACTTGGGTCTTGTAACAAGTCATCGCATAACTTGACACACTCACTACAAATTGCTACTTTTTCGCTGACAATGAGTTTTTGAACATCGTCTTTGTGTTTGTTACAAAAACTACAATTTTCAATGATATCGGACATTAAGTATTCTTGTTTAATTTTAATTGAATCTCCTGACTCTCTGCGTCAGTTAGGAGGTCTGGGTCGTATTCGCCTGCTCCAACGGCTGCGATAAGATGATCTATATACGCACTGTCGTATGCATACTGATCAGTAGTATCTTTATCTATCTGTATCCAACGGTCACCAATGAATTTATACAGTTGCGATGGCTGGGATTGTATGTTTAAAAACAAATCACCTCGGGTTGGTGTTTTAGGAAACTCGCGACCAAAACTAAAATTATGCTCTACTGTTTCGTCTATTACGTAGTCTTCCCAGGGCAGGTGATCTATAACACCACGTTCAAACATTTGACGTTGTTCTTTTAAAGTCAAACCGGGGTTGTCTAATTTCCATTGTGTACGTGCTTGCTTGAGTCCTGGATCATCGTTTTCTTCTTCAACTTCTTCTGTGACAGTTGTCTCTTTGGGACGGTGCACCAAGGGCTTGAGATTCTCAAAATGCACAAATGGTTTGTCTAGGTACGCATGGCGGCCACGATCAAACTCTGTTTTCAATTCTTCAACTTCTTCTTCAGTTGAAGGATATGTTGTTGTGGTATTGTACATCCAACCCGGGGGTGATGGATCGTTGTTAACAGTTTCTGTTATCTGGTCGATTTGTTCTTGAGTCAATGCGCCATTATCGGGTTCATAAGCAGTATCTGCTTCTTTGCGTTTTTTTCTTTCCCATGTCATGGACTCTGTTGCAGCCAGCAACATCATCACAGCAAGAGGATCAAACACCACAACCAAAATAATGATAACCCAACGTACTGCTTTTTCTAGTACATTAACATCAGTATTGTCATCATATATCAGTGCGGCAATGTACTTGATTGGACCAACTTCGGCTTCTACTTTGCGTACTTCGGCCGCAATTGGCGCACGTTGTTCATTGAGTGCTGTGATTTTCTTTTGGGCTTCTGCAATGTCTGCAAGGAGGCGAGCACGTTCTTTCTGCTGGGCTCTGCGTACGGCAACTGCTTTGTCTGCCCCTTTTTCATCTTGACTGCGACCCATAACTTGGTCCACAGCCTCATCCATTTGTTTGAGAGCCTTGCGATTAACATCTATGTTTTCCCGTTCTGTTCGAATTTTCTCATCGTAGATGGCAATCTTGGCCTGTACATCGCCCGATACCATGTTCTGGTCCAGGTGAGCTTTGCTCAAGAAACCAAAGATTCCCATGCTGGTGATCAACATCAACATGAACACTGCTGGCACTAGGTATAGCTTCATTGTGAGTTTGGCCTGCTTCCAATACTCGTGTAACCAAACTGTCACAACAAGCTTGGCTACTTCTAATATACTGCCCATGATAACGATAGGCACCACAGCCGCGGCAAAGATCGCAGTCAACCCCATTATGGAATAAAAAGCAGCCACTGCACTCAAGCACAGGGCCACAAACAACATTAAATACGTCAGTAGCATAACAGATTATTTATCGGAATTTAGCTTGGAATCACCTTGCACTTGTATGCTGTGCTTGACCGATATCCAGGTAGCAAACTTGGGATCAGGCACTTCAAACCAAATCAGCTGTGATTTACGTTGGCGCCCATAGTTGTATGATTCCAACTTGCGCCGCACCTTGTTTTGGCACTTCCAATTTTTACCAAACCATTCTCGACATTCTGCCATGATAGCATACCACTGCTTTTCATCAGTAAGCGAGAACCAAAAACGATGCAGATCCTGGGCCGTTTCTTTAAGTGGATCAAGTGACTTCGACATAATAAATTAGAGATCTCCGAGTTGATACATTTCAAATGCTTTACACCTTGCCGCCCCTGTTAAGGCTTACTCCCGACCCTAGAGGTACTCGGCGAGTACGTAGTTGGTTGGTTTTAACTTGGCTATTTCACAGCGGCTATCCAAGTCCGGAGGTGCCACACCTTGAGGAGTTACGGTTACTCGTGCCACGGGAATCACACCCTTAACCCCCCTCCATAATCTCCCATTCACTGCACATGTATTTTAGCAGAATTGCAACTATAATGCAAATAAAAAAGCCGCACTATGCGGCTTTTGGCAATCATGAAGTTTCCACTATTCGATATTTAGAATAAGGATACTGTGTCTGCAACCACTCCAGCAAATCGGGTTCCCAGGGCAGATTGATTGTGCCGTCACGATTGGTAATGTAAATCATGGCTCAACTCCGAAATGTTTTTTAATCTCTATTACACAATCCCTGCGAAACGCATCCTCAATTTGATCTCTATAATCTTTATATCCAGGAGAAAGGTTTTCTACAATACCAACACATTCCCTCACAATCAACTCAGCAAACTTTTCTACCTTGTCAACTGCCATCCATTTGCCACTAACGTCGGTTCCCACTTGTTTTATTAAGTCTTGAATTTGCAAATTCATTTATACCTCTTGATATCCTTGTGTTTGACAATTATAACATTGTAAACTACATTTTCAAACTTGATTGGCAAATCTAAGTGTACAGAAATTCTAGGGCCTTCAATATTGTTTATCATAGTGTCATTGCCCACAGTGCCCACAAATGGAATCTGGTTCCACTTACCAATTACTCGATCACCAATGTAGTATTCGGGCTTGTATCCTATGCGTTCAAAATAATCGGTTTGGTTGCCCATTACAATTTTTCGCCTGCCTCAAATCCACGGAATCTCACAAACCTAGGAAATCGCAACGAATACGATCCATCTTGATTTTGTGTGACTGCATCAGCTTGCACTTCAACCACGTTGCCAAGCAAGTTAGACTTTTCGGACCAGTAGTTGTCACGATCCCCGTCACTAAAACCTGTACCAACATTGACACGAATATTGCGTTCGCTATCAATACCTTCACACACAATAGCACCCAAGCGGCCAAGGTTACGACCCGTGCCTTCTTCAAATCCCACAATGTTTAAATCCACTGTGATTGTGGGTTTCCACTTCATCCAGAAGTCACTGCGTTTGCACTCGTACGGGGCATCAACACTTTTGATCATGATGCCTTCGTATCCTTGCTCTACTGAAGCTTCGGCAAACCTACGCATGACGTCATGTCCCTCGGCTGAGTCCAAGTCCACATTCATGCCGGGCATGATACGCAAACAGTCTGTTTCTTCCAGCGCGGTCTTGGCACTGTCAAGCCATTCCAATCGTTTGTATTGCTGTACATTCCAGTGTCCTTCTTTAAGTGCATCTAGTGGAATGATATCAAATATATGATACACCATGCCATCCGTCTTGGCATCACTTTTGCGGTGTGCTTGCTTCATGAGCTTTTGAAACGTTTCGCCCACAATCTCACCATCCAGCACAAAATGTCCACCGGTACCACGACCATGTTGAAAGTGCTTGCGAGCATCTAACACAGCTTCGGCAACTTGTGGGAAGTTTTCAAACACCTTGCCATTTCGACTGTATAGTGTACAACTGGCTCCTGATACAACTGCTAACACACGTACACCATCAAGCTTGACTTCAAGTCGCTTGGTACCACGTAACTTTTTGGGTTGGTCTGTTGAATCTTGTGCCAGCTGACAAGTAAACACTGGGATCTTGTATTCTGTTTTGCCCAGGACCTTGTTAAGTGTTTTCTCGCTAATGCCGCATCGCAAGTCTTTACGGATCACACGAGCACACAAGTTATTCCACTCTTCGCTGTCAAACTCTTCTGCACATTCTTGAATCTTGTCACGTGCACGATGTCCGGTGATACCACGAGTGCGCAGATCTTCTAACAGTGCCCAAAATCTAGGCCAAGGATTAGGACGCCCTGTGAGTCCTTGAGTGTCTGGTATTTGCTTGACATTGAATGTGTAAAAAGGATTGTAAGCTTGGAAGCAATTGAACAAAAAGGCCTGTGCGTCGGCACTGCCCAGCTTTGAGGCCATCAGGGCTTTTTCGATTACCTTTTCTTTGTGTATTCGACTGTCAGAACTTTCTAAATCGCGGATCCAACCTGCCGCCATTACTCCGTCAAACCTTGTGTTGGAAAAATCTGTTTCATTCATATATTTACTTTCCAATCAGTCCAAAAGGACCATGTACTCTTCTGGGAAGTGTTCTTGGAACCAATCTAGGCCTTGGCGCACAATTTTGTAGTCGCCTGTCATGTTGGCGCCTGAGATAGTATCATACACTGCCACAGCTTCGGGAGTCAACACACAAGACTCACCAGAAAAAGGATTGCGAACTTCCACAGGTGCTAAATCTAAAATTGCACATTCAAAAGGCATTTTCATTATCGTGTCTCCTGGTCCATGATGTAAGTAAACAAAACAAATTTGGCACGGTTCAGCAATTGGCGCTGATCTTCAATGGTGTTAAAATCGGGCTGTTCGTAAGCCATCATCTCTTGTGCGTCTGACATCATGCCAGCTACCACCATTGCAGGACCAGACAGTTTAAAAGTAATGCCAGATTCAACTGCTTCACGCATTTGAGCTTCAGTACAACCATACATACGGATCTCACGTTGACGTTGCATGTCTTGGCCTACTGCGGCGCGGATTCCTGCTGTTTCTGTTGCTGTCATTTTCTAGCTCCTTTTTAATTACTATACAAGTATTATAGCAAATGATGCATTTCTGGTCAACCAAAAGCTTTGTATAACCCTACTAGTCCTATGGCTATTGACACAATATTCACAGTCATTTGTGGCTTATTTGCAACACGATAAGCCCAGATTAGGAATGCCAAAGTGCCCACACAAAATGTCACAATGTTGTAGGGATAGACCTCAGGTCCGATTGCGTTAAGGGTATGGCCTGCTATGATACAGATTGCTCCGCCCCACTGTAAGATGTCATTTGTTTTGTTCATGTTCTTATTATAGCAAAGTATCAATTTCTGGTCAACCAGAATCAATATGTTTCTTTAATAATTGTATATTCAGTTTCAGGATATTTTTCTAGAAACTCCGGGGTTTTGATAAACTTGTTTAGTTCGGCCGCAGTAAAAAACATCTTATTCAAGACGCTTTTGATAGAACCCTTGGGGCACACTGTGAGATAACAAGATTTTGCTTTACCAGCCATAACCGACTCCTTTTGTGAAAATTATAATTTAGATATTTCGGCTCACCAGCATGGCAAGAACGCTCTGTTGTAATTCTGCAACATCTTCATGCGGAACATAAAAGTCGGTAGTGGGGTCGTAGTAGGAACCTGCTCTGGGATCGTAATACAAAACAGCACCGTTGGGGTAGTGGAAAGGACCTTCAAGTCCCTTGCGTGGACCATACTCTTTGTTGTGTTTGAAAACAGTGTACGCCATATCCAACTCCTTTTTGTTGCAATACCACTATTATACACAAAGATCTATTTGATGTCTACCAAAAGAAAACCCTGCAAATTGCAGGGCTTTTGATGTTGTGTTATTACAACAGTATTGAATTACAATGTAACGGGTGTGTATTCAATACCAGTGGTAGCAAGACCAACTAGACCAATTGTGGTTTCAAATGCAGACAACTCGCTGGCAATTACCAACACGTCGGCTTGGCTGTACTGGTTGCCGTTCATCCAATTGGTCAATGCTGTTACATCGGCCAATGTGGCATTGGTGCCTGTGACGTTTTTGTAAACATGCTTGATGAAAGTTTCTTGGCTTACACCACCGGCGTCTGCTTTGTAGGTGTCTGTAGCCAACAATGCTTCAGCCAATTGCTTGTTTGTCCAACCTGCATCAGCAAGATAGATACCAATGCCTTTATATGCGTTAGTTACATCTGCTGTGCCTAATGCGGCAGCTAACAATGCGTATACATCACCAGCACGACCAGCGGCATCATAAGCAATGGCTTTGTCTGTGAACACCACACGCTCATGATCAGCAAGATTGAATTCCATGTTGCTAACCAATGTGCTGGCTAACTTTACATTGTTGGTTGTTTTAGTTGTTGTGTATTCAGTGCTTGCGCCGCCCATGGTATAAGTGTCAATGCCTGTAGTGCCAGTAACATCTACAACGACATCAACTGTGCCATCACCGATACGGCCTGTACCTACCACACCAAAGGTAGCAATCTTACCTGCGGCACCAACTGTACCAACTGTAACGATTAAGTTGTTGGCGCTAGTACCACCTAGTGCTGTGCCAGCCAAAGTGATTGTATCACCGGCTACATAACCTGTACCGGCGCTGGCTGCTAGTGCGTCAAGGACCACGGAGTATGTTCCGTTGGTTTTTGTAACATCAAATGCGGCACCATCACCGGATCCGCCAGTTAAACCAGTAACATTTTGGTATG
>Ga0164294_10003566_pt1 | contig 13816 bp, 16 predicted proteins | sample GEODES005metaG_FD_111479 | JGI IMG/M metagenome (GOLD analysis project Ga0164294, IMG submission 111479) | Oligotrophic lake water microbial communities from Sparkling Lake, Wisconsin, USA - GEODES005 metaG | ecosystem: Environmental > Aquatic > Freshwater > Lake | place: USA: Sparkling Lake...
CCGACGGCGACTACTTCGATGGTTATGTCGTTGCGTGCCGTAAAGTTAGACAGGACCGCTGTGCTCAAAACGAACGAATCATGCGTGACCAATCGCACCGTCACCGGTGCACGCACGGATGTAGAGGGCGCGGCGGTCGGTGAACCCCCGCATGCGGCCAGTCCAAGCGTGACTGTGAGAAGTGCTGCTAGTCCTAGAACCCTCATGAGGCTCCCTTCGCTGGCATTACCCAGATCAGGTTCTAGGGTCGGTAGCGGCGACTACCCTCTCAGCCCGACGATCCTGCGGGCTCCCCTGCTTATTGCTAGGACACTACACCCCCGGCAGAGCCAGCGCAGAAATCAGCCCAAGCACTGCGCAAATGCCGAGGATTCGCAGCATGCCCCAGTTAAGGGTGAAGGTGAAGACGAAACCTAAAGCCGCAATGACGAGAGTAGACCAGCGAAGTGAGTCCAGATGTGGCGCTATGACCTGCAATGGACCCAGTGTCCAGACCCCGACATTGCTGAAAAGTGTGTTGATGGCTAACCACAGCCCAAGGCTTGCTACGACGCCCACAACTGACGCGCCGATTGCTTGCAAGGCGCCTCGGAGGGGGATATTGCTACGCAGCCTCTCTAGGAACGGCGCTCCCAGTAACACGAAACATGTGGAGGGGAGAAATAACACCCAAAGCGTAAGGAGCGCTCCCAACGTGCCGGCCAAAAGCGGAGGCAAGCCGCCTGGATTTTGGTAAGCGGCCACAAAACCAACGAACTCCAGCACAAGAATCAGTGGTCCGGGCGTCGTCTCGGCAAGCCCTAGTCCCACCGTCATCTGTCCGGCAGTCAGCCAGCCGTACGACATCACGGCTTGCTGAGCGATGTATCCGAGCACGGCGTACGCGCCACCAAAAGTGATTACAGCTGTTTTCGAAAAGAGCAGCCCGATGTCAGGAAATACGGTCCCTCCGGCGAGTATGCACACTGCAGCGACGCTGACGATCCAGATGCTGATCCCGATTGTTGCTGCCACCAAAGTCTTACGCGAGTTCGTGGACTCTACGCGGGTTGTCGTCGGCGCCTGCTTGTCAGAGGCCTGCCTACGCACCAACGTGGTTAGCCAACCGCCAACTCCGGCGACGATGATGATGGCCGGGAATGGAATGGCGAAGAACGCCAGTCCAAGGAAGGACGCCCCGGCGATCGCGAACATGACGGGAGAAGAGAGTTGTCGTTTGCCCATTCGGATCAGCGCCTGCACCACGATCGCAATAACAGCAGCCTGTAGTCCGGAGAGCAGCCCGCTGACCCAAGGCACGGTGCCGTAGAGCACGTAGATCCATGACAGCACGAGCATGATTACAGCGCCGGGGAGTACGAAGAGCGCAGATGAAGTTAAGGCCCCTCGAAGACCGTGTCGGCGCCAACCGATGTATGTCGCGAGCTGGTGGGCCTCGGGGCCCGGTAGCAGCATGCAGAAACTTAAGGCATGTGCGAACTGATCTTCGTTGAGCCATCCTCGCTGTTGGACGACCTCGCGGTGCATGATCGAGATCTGGCCGGCTGGCCCACCGAACCCTGTTGCGCCGATGCGGGCCCACAGCCCTAGGTCGAGCGGTGACTTGCCCCTCAAAAGACCCATGCCCCGAAGCCTTGCAGGCCTCGGGGCACGGAATTCATTTGGGCCGTCAGATGTGACGAGCGAAGATCGCGTCGATCTCCTGCCGCTGTGACGGTGTCATGGCACGTGAGCGCTCGCGGTCCCAAGCACGCTGGATCTTTGCGCGCTCAACTTCCTCTGCACTGCGCCGACCAAAAATGTTAAACATTGTCATGGAGGTTCTCTCCCGTTTTCTCGTTTCGCCCTTTGTGGGGGCCTGGTGTGCCATCCGAGGTGGTGGATGACTCTTGAATTATGACATCCATTGGCATCTGAGCGTTAATCAGAAACGTGTGACCTGCCACACGAAAATGCTTGTGGGAGTTAAATTTCGCGTAAACGCACGGTTTTCTTCACGGTGTACGAAACGGAACAACTCGTGTTGGGCGTCATAAGGATGATTGAATAAGGGGGACGTAAATAGAAGGGGTCTTTTGTGCGGTATCCATGGCTTGCTGCGGTCCTAGCGGCCGTCTGCATCGCGGCTGTGGGCGCTGCCGTCGTTATCGGCCTGCGACCAAGTGGTGCGGCTGCCGCGAACCCCAGCGCCTCGACTCAGACATCTGCCGGCATTTCTTCACCCGGCAACTCGACGGGTGCGCCCGTGAGCCTCGCGCCACTAATCGCTCCCGATGATCCGCTGGCTCAGCCGTCCATCATTCCGCTGGAGAACCGACCCAAGGTGGTTTTTATCGGCGACTCCATCACGCTTGGCACGAGTAGTTTCGCTAATAGCTTTGTGGGTGATCGATCCTGGTTCTATGCCTTGGTCAATGCCCCCGATGCTCCTGTCGCTTTTGCAGGAGGTGTTGCGGACAATGGCATGCGTACTTCTTGGATGGCTGAGCATGTTTGGGATGCCCTGAGCAAGCAGCCGGACATGCTCATCGTTCTCGGTGGCACCAACGACATCGCGCCAGGCGCCGACCCAGCGACCAGCCTCGCGAATCTTCAGCGCATCGTCGACGCAGCCGCTCAGGCTGGGGTCAAAGTCGCCGTCTGCACGATTCCGCCTTCTGACAGACCCAATGTCGATGAACTGACACGTGCATACAACGACGCTTTGAAAATTTGGGCGGACAGCACGGGCATCATTCTGCTCGACACGGCAGCTCCACTCCGTGGTCCGGAAGGTGTCGGGTGGGCCCCTGGACTTTCTGCGGACGGCACGCACCCCACGGCCGAAGGGGCAGTCTTGATGTCGCAATCTGCGGCCACCACACTGCGCTACCTGGGCCAATAGAGCCGCCTCGACTAACGCAGCCTCGGCGACCCTAGAGTGAAGGGGTGCCCGCGAATCTGCCTGTTCCGAATCGCCGCTACTTTCGTACGCCCGCCACAGCCCCGGGACCAAGCGGGCCACAAATGTCTCGGCACATCGCACTCATCCGTCGTGACCCGCTGACTTTTCTTACTGACACGTGGCGAACATTCGGCGACGTGGTGCAGTTCCCGATTCCGAAGCCGCCGTCCTACCTGATCTCTTCCCCTGAAGCTGTTCGTGCTGTTCTCGTGACAGAAGGCCGCAACTACACGAAAGCGACCTTGCAGTACCGCGCCTTGTCTTTAGTGACGGGGGAGGGCTTACTCACGGCCGAGGGTGAGTCGTGGCGCGTCCAGCGTCCACTCGTGCAGCCGGCCTTCCACCACTCCTCCGTCGAGCGGATGGCCGCACATGTCGTGTCTGCATCTGACTCGTTGATCACTCGCTGGGCTGCGCTCCCTGATGGTGCAGTAGTTGATGTTGATGGCGAAATGATGCGAATGGCTCTCGAAGTCGTCGGGCATTCTCTGTTTGGCTCGGATCTCTCCGGTGATGCGGATCGACTAGCAAAGGCGACGTTGGAGGCGCTCGATGTCGTAGTGGCGCGCGCACGCGTGCCCATCACACCGCCGGCTTGGCTGCCCACACCGGCGAACCGTCAACTTGCACGTGCAGTCAACACATTGGATGAAGCCGTCGCCGGCTTGATCGCTCGGCATCGCGATGGGTCGAACGAGCCGGAACACATACCAGACATGCTGAACATGCTCCTTGATGCGCGAGATGACGAAGGACGAGAACTGTCGACAAGTCAGATTCGCGATCAGATGGTCACGTTTATCGTGGCCGGTCACGAAACCGTAGCGAGTGCGCTGAGCTGGGCGTGGGCCTTATTGGCCCAACACCCAGAAGCCGCTGATGCGATCGCAGCGGAAGCTGATTCGGTATTTGGTGATCGCGAACCGTGCGCAGCCGACTATGTGCGCCTACCGTGGACAAAGGCGGTATTTGACGAGACTCTTCGGCTGTATCCCCCGGCATGGTTGATCACTCGTACCTCCATTGATGGTGCGACATTGGCTGGCCGAGAGATTCACCCGAAGTCGTTGCACATCATCAGTCCGTGGATCGTGCATCGTCATCCAGATGCCTGGCGTGATCCGGAGGAGTTCAAGCCCGAACGATTCCTCGAAAAGGATGCGCCTATCCGTTCGGCATTTTTCCCGTTTGGCGCGGGTGTGCGGCTGTGCATCGGTCGGGACTTTGCCTATGTAGAAGGCGTGCTCGCGTTAGCGCGAATTGCCTCGCGACTGCGTTTGAGCGCACAGCTTGGGCAAAAGTTGCCGCGCGCTATGCCATTGGTGACGATTCGTCCCGAAGGCGGACTGCACCTGCGAGTCGGGAAAAGATAGGTCAGCCGAACAACGCGAGCACGTCGGCGTGCAACACGCCATTGGTAGCAACTGCGCTACCGGGCCCACCGAGGGCTGGGGATCCATCGAATGACGTCACCTGCCCACCGGCCTCTTCGATGATCGGGATCAGTGCAGCGACATCCCATGGATTGAGCTCGGGCTCAGCGGAGATGTCCACGGCACCTTCGGCGACAAGCATGTGCGACCAAAAGTCTCCGTATGCACGTGAACGCCAGATACGGCTACGAAGATGTGCGAGCGCACCGGTGCCACCCGCTATCTCCCAGCCATTCCCGTCGGAATAGGAAAAGGACGCGTCAGAGAGTGAGGTGACACCACTGACCTGCAGACGACGCGGAGCTATGTCTGCCGGTGATGTGCACCAAGCGCCTTGCCCGCGGGCTGCCCACCAGCGTCGGGCGAGGGCGGGTGCTGAAACAACTCCCACGATTGCCGGATCTGTGCTCGCTCCCGGTCCGTCTACCAAGGCAATAAGTGTTGCCCACACGGGTACACCTCTTACGTAATTCTTGGTGCCGTCGATCGGGTCGATGATCCAGCGGCGTCCGGGGACAGCGAGTGTGCCCCCTTCCTCTTCACCCACGATCAGGTCTGTAGGCCGTTCCTGAGCCAGAAGCGCGCGGAGGGCACGTTCGACAGCGAGATCGGCTTCGGTGACAGGTGTCAGGTCGGGTTTTGCCGTGACAAGGAGATCCGAGGCTCCAAATCGCGGCATGGTCAGCGAGTCCGCAACTTCGGCAAGACGCAACGCCAGCTGGAGGTCGTCGGTGATGCTCACAGAGGCAGGCTAGCGCGTATCGTTCCCATATGGATTCTGCGTTCGACACGATCTTTGGGCTGCCCACGCATGTGCTGGTCGTCCACTTCGTCGTGGTCCTTCTGCCGCTGGCGGCGATCGGGGCGGTGATCATGGCAATCAAGCAGAGGTGGTCGGTGAGATTCGGCCCCATTGTCGTGGCCATCGCCTTCGTGTCACTTGGTGTGACGGTGGTCGCCAAGGAGTCGGGCCAAGCCTTTGCCCAGCGCGTCGGCACGCCGCAGCCGCATGCCGAACTCGCGGACACCTTGCCGTACTTTGCCCTCGCGCTCTTCGTAACAGTGGCCGCCTTGTGGCTTCTGGACCGCAAGGGCTCTGCCAAGCGCAAGCGGCCCATCGGCGTGGCGATCTTGGCCATCGTGGTCATCGCCGTCGCGGCCCTAGGCACACTGTGGACCATTCGCGTGGGACACAGTGGGTCCGAGGCTGTCTGGCAATCAGTCGTGCAAAAAACGCAGTAGGGCTGTTACTCGTCAGTCGCGGCCATTGAGCGGATAAGCCTGCGAAGTGAGTCAAGTCTGGCCTCGCCCCCGGAACCCGCCTTACCTTGCGCCACCCAGCCGTCGAGTCCACACTCAGCCTCATCGTGCGAGCAGGCACGGGGACAGTCGGTGGTGCCTTCCTGAAGGTCGGGGAATGTGCCCAAAATGCGACCAGCATCTACATGCGCAAGTCCAAAGGAGCGTATGCCGGGCGTATCGATGATCCAGCCGCCGCCAGGTAGCGGCAACGCGACCGCTGAAGTCGAGGTGTGTCGACCTCTGCCCGTCACGGTGTTGACCTCGCCCGTAATGCGTGCGGCATCGGGCACAAGCGCGTTAACCAGAGTGGACTTTCCGACTCCGGAGTGCCCGACGAGTACGGTCACGTGTCCGGCAAGCAGTGCTCGAAGTTCGGCGAGGTCGGAGTCTCTCTGAATTGCCACGTGGTCGACACCGAGTGAGTCGTATGCGTTAACTAACGTCGAAGGATCGGCCAGATCAGTCTTGGTGATGATGAGCACCGGTGTTAGTTCAGCATCGAAGGCAGCAACCAAGGTGCGATCTATCAGTCGAGGGCGCGGTTCTGGATTTATCACCGACGTGACAATCGCGAGTTGATCGGCATTGGCGACGATGACGCGTTCGACTGGGTCGGTATCGTCCGCCGTACGGCGCAGGACAGTAGTCCGCGGTTCGAGTCGCACGATGCGGCCGAGGTCGTCAGTCGCACCGACGACGCCGACCCGATCGCCGACAATCACACCCTTGCGACCGAGTTCGCGTGCCTTGACTGCCCAGATCGGAGCGTCCGCAGAATCCAGGAGCACGGTGAAACGCCCGCGATCCACGGCAAGCACGAATCCTGGGACCGCTGAGTCATGGGAAGGGCGGTCCTTTGACCGTGGTCGTGATTTGGAACGACTCGGTCGGATGCGTACGTCATCCTCATCGAGGTCGGGACGTCGTTTCGCAGGCGGATTCACGCGCCGCCTAGCAGTTGTGTCCACATGTCGGTGAAACCCGGCATGGTTTTGGCCGTAGTCGCGATGTTTTCGACTTGAACCCCAGGTACGGCAAGACCGATAACAGCACCGGCGTGGGCCATGCGGTGATCGTCGTACGTCTCGAAGCGCCCACCGTGCAGCGGCGCTGGGACGATCGTGAGTCCATCGGGCTCTTCGGTGGCATTGCCACCGAGGCGATTGATCTCGGTAGCGAGAGCCGCGAGGCGATCGGTCTCATGTCCGCGCAGGTGCGCGATCCCGCGAATTCGGGAAGGGCTTGCTGCCAGTGCGCACAGAGCCGCGACGACCGGAGTGAGTTCGCCTTCGTCATGAAGGTCAATGTCGAGACCGGACATAGCAGCTGGTCCGCTCACGGTGAGTTTGTCTTCATGGAACGTCACAGTTGCACCCATGGCTGTCAAGATTGCGCGAAGGGCGTCTCCGGCCTGCGTTGTTTTTGCCGGCCAATCAGGGATGGTCACCCGACCGCCGGTGACCATAGCGGCCGCGAGGAATGGAGCGGCATTGGAGAGATCAGGTTCGATGACGCGGTCGATCGCATGAATAGGTGAGGGATACACCGTCCATGATGCGCTTTTGGGGTCTTCGGTGTTGCTGTCAATGCGCACGCCACACTCTCGAAGCATTGCCACAGTCATATCGATATGTGGCAGCGACGGAAGTGTTGCGCCCTCGTGACGGATGCAGACGCCTTCGTCGAATCGCGCACCGGAAAGCAAGAGCGCGCTCACGAACTGGCTCGATGAGGATGCGTCGATGACGACTTCGCCACCACGCACGCTGCCTTTCCCGCGGACAGTGAACGGCAATGTGCCAAGGCCGCCATCAGATACGTCGACGCCGAGTTGACGAAGAGCATCGATGATTGTCGACATTGGACGCACTCGAGCGCGCTCATCGCCATCGAACGCGATGTCTCCTTGGGCGAGTGCGGCTATCGGGGGCACGAATCGCATCACCGTTCCGGCTAGTCCGACATCGATAACGGCTGGTCCGGAGAGTGATTGCGGCACTACCTCGTAATCGCAACCCGATCGCACGTTGATCTGCGGACCAAGTGCGCTGAGGGCTCCAATCATCAAGGCCGTGTCACGCGCCTGCAGGACGTTGCGAATCACCGATGGCCCGTCCGCGAGAGCCGCCAAGATCAAGGCCCGATTGGTGATCGACTTCGAACCCGGGACGGCAATAGTCGCCACAACGGGACCATCTGAGAATGGGGCCGGCCAGAGGGTCACTACTTCAGGGTATCCGGCATTCTGGTGCCATGTGCGGACGCTATGCGGCATCGCGGGACCCGTCGGTCATCGTTGCGGAGTTCGAGGTTCAGGAGGGACCCGAGCGTGATCTTCCGCCTGATTACAACGTCGCGCCCACGAAGGACATCTATGTGATCCGTGACCGGGCAGGGTCTGACGGGAGTCTGCTCACGCGTGAAATGCTCATTGCACGTTGGGGGCTGATCCCTACGTGGGCTAAAGATCCGTCAATCGGCGCCCGAATGAATAACGCCCGGATGGAGACTGCGGCAGAAAAGCCGGCCTTCCGGCAGGCGTACGCAAAACGTCGCTGCCTCATCCCGGCGGAAGGGTATTACGAGTGGTACACCTCCGAACAGCTCAACGCCAAGGGCAAGCCAGTGAAGCAGCCGTTCTTCATTCACTCTGCTGATGGTTCGAGCCTGGCCATTGCCGGTTTGTTGGAGTGGTGGCGCGATCGTGCGGCAGGAGACGAAGCGCCGTGGCAATTAACAGCAGCCGTGCTCACGACCGAAGCCATTCCGCAGTTGGCCACCATCCACGACCGGATGCCGGTCATGGTCCCTAAATCACTCTGGAGTAGGTGGCTCGACCCGAGCTGGGACGGCGCTGGAGCAATTGACCTCCTCGGGGCAGTTGCCGAGGGGGAGTTGGTCGCTGAGCCGGTCTCCATGGCGGTCAATAACTCCCGAAACAATGGTCCGGAACTTCTGATCCCGGTCCCTGCGGGAATGAATTGACCAGTCCCGCATGTTTAAGCGGTCATGGGCACCTGCGGGTTAGGCTCGTGTGTGATGGACGAGCAGATGGACGAACGCGCTACCGACGACCTTGAGTCTCGGTTCGAGCGCGATGCGCTCGTGTTCCTGGATTCTTTGTACGGCGCTGCCCTGCGAATGACCCGCAATCCAGCCGACGCCGAAGATCTCGTCCAGGAGACCTATCTCAAGGCATTCGCTGCCTTCCATCAGTTCCAGGAGGGCACAAATCTCAAGGCTTGGCTCTTCCGCATCCTGACCAACTCCTACATCAATACCTATCGGCGCAAGCAGCGCGAGCCGCACTTCACGGGCACTGACGAACTTGATGACTGGCAGATTGTGAAGACCCAGGCGTACGCCACGGGTCAGTTGCGTTCGGCGGAGGCAGAGGCGCTCGATCGCCTTCCAGACAGCGAGGTCAAGCGGGCTCTCCAAGAACTTCCACCGGAGTTCCGGATGGCCGTCTACTACGCCGATGTCGAAGGTTTTCCCTACAAGGACATCGCGGAGATGATGGAGACTCCCATTGGCACTGTGATGTCGCGACTGCATCGTGGCCGCAAGATGCTTCGTGCGCTACTTGAGGACTACGCCGTTGAACACGGCATCATCGCAGTGGGCGTTTCAGGTGGTGAGAGTCAATGAGCGAAGTCAATTCGTTTGATCCATGTCTTGCTGTACTCGACGAGGTCTATGAGTTTCTCAACGGCGAGATGGACGAAGTGCGCGTGCTGGTGGTTCGTCAGCATCTCGACCTGTGTCCACCGTGTCTGCGACAGTACGCACTCGAACAGGCGGTCAAGTCTCTCCTGAGCCGGTCCTGCTGTCAGGAGCAGGCTCCAGAGACCCTGCGAATCTCGATTGTGGCTCAGATTCGGGAGATTCGAGTCACCTACCGCACCGAGGATCTGGCCTGATTGGGCCATGTGCGACCATGGGGACTCACGAACTGAGGAGAACCCATGAGCAAGCGTGGCCGTAAGAAGAAGGACCGCAAGAAGAGCGGCGCCAACCACGGCAAGCGTCCTAACTCCTAAATCTGTGGCGATCGAAGTTAAGGCCGAAATGGTTGCTTCGGTCTTCAAGGTCCTCGTCGCCGCTGGCGCCCCTGTGGCCGCGGGCGAGGCAATGGTGATTCTGGAGTCCATGAAGATGGAAATCCCGGTTCTGGCTGATGCCGCGGGAACCGTTGCTGAAGTGTGCGTTGCAGAGGGCGATGTTGTCCATGAAGGTGACGTACTCGTAGTTCTTGGCTGAGCGCTCACTGCGCAGCTAGAGCACGGGGCGCGTGTACACCTCGAGTGAGACGTCTGCGCTGGGGCTGAAATCTCGGCCGGGCTCGCGAGTGAACCCAAGACGCGTATAGAGCCGATGAGCGGCAGCATTATTCGAGATCACACTGAGTACAAGGTTGTGAACTCCCGCCGTGCGCGCGAGTTCGTCGCACGAGGCCATGAGTGCTTCTCCCACTCCAGTGCCCCATGCGTCGGCAGCCACTGCAAGAAAACGGACCTCCCACTCACCATCCGTGGCGACATCTGCATGAGGTGTGCCGGGTTGTGCGATGGTCACCGTGCCCACGAGAACGTCGTCTACATATGAGACGAGGACATGGCCATGTTGGACGTGGTCGTGGACTGTTCGTAGATAGTGGGCATAGGGGGTCTCGCGGTCTTTCACCATTCCAGCGGCCAAGAATGCCTCTACGCGCAAATCAGCGACGGCCTCGAACTCGGACTCCTGAATCGCACGGACCTGCATAACCTCATTGTGGCGTGACGCGGGCTTCCTGCATGGTTGCGGGGCAAGCAAGGCGTAGTCTGTCCACGTGGCGGGATTAGCGCACCTCGCACAGGAGCGAACAGACCTCAGCGAAGCCGATGTCGATCATCTGCACTCGCTCGTAGGCTCATGGGGTTTGCTTGCCGACCTGGCGTTATCCGACCTCGTCCTGTGGCTTCCCACCTGGAACGAGGCGGGCTACGTCGCTGCCGCCCTCGTGCGACCGGCAACTGCCGCGACTGCTGTTCCGCAGGACATCGTGGGCGTCTTCATCCCGCGTGGTCAACGTCCGGAGTTGGATCGCGCGTCTTCTTTGGGGCGTCCCGTCACGAGTCACCTTGCACCGCAGGACATTCCGACCGCGCCTGAGGCTTATCCCGTTCGTCGCGAGGGGAAGGTCATCGGGATCGTCGCGCGCGAAGTCATCGCCAATCGTGCGCCGCGAGTCACCGGCTCGGTCGAGGAGGTCTATCTCGCTGCTGCTGAGGATCTTTTCAACATGGTGTGCGATGGTGAATTTCCTTATGCGGGTGCCACTGCTACCGCTTCGTCAGCACCGCGGGTCGGCGATGGATTCATCCGACTCGATGCCGAAGGCAAAGTCTCCTACGCCAGCCCTAATGCACAATCTGTCTTTCGGCGGCTGGGGTTGGCGACTGATCTCGTTGGAGTGAGCCTGGCTGTCACAGGCGCGCGTCTCTCTCATCGTCCGGGGCCTGTCGATGAGTCCATTGGATTGGTCCTTGGTGGGCGATCAGCCGGCAGCGTAGAACTCGAAAACGCTTCGGGTTCGATGACGGCGGTTGGCTTCCCGCTCATGCGTCAGCGACAGGACAGCGGTGCGATGGTCCTAGTTCGTGATGTGACGGAGCTGCGCCGCCGTGATCGCGCCTTGCTTACCAAGGAAGCGAGCATTCGCGAGATTCATCACCGGGTCAAAAATAATCTTCAGACTGTGGCAGCGCTACTTCGCTTGCAGGCCCGCAGAGTCACGGCGCCAGAGGCCCAGTTGGCTCTGGCTGAGGCGGTTCGCCGGGTTGCCTCTGTTGCAGTAGTCCACGACATGCTTGCGCATGAGCCCGGTGACACCGTGTCTTTTGACGAAGTGGTTGCTCGAGTTATTGGTCTGGTCCGCGAGCTTGCGCCCGCACATGCGGGAGATGGACCCGCAACGCAGATTGTCTGCGAGGGAGAAGTAGGGAATCTGCCGGTTGAGTTGGCTGCGCCACTCGCGATGGCGCTCTCGGAGGTCGTGGATAACGCGCTTGAACATGCCAGTGCAAGCCGGGTGGTGCTCAATTGCGCGCGAGCCGCGGGTGAGGTCATAGTGACGATCACCGATGATGGTTCGGGAGTAGCCAGTGCGATCACGCCGGGCCTGGGATTGCAGATCGTGCAGACGCTTGTTAATGACGAACTTAAGGGAAGCGTCGAAATCGAAGATGCGCCCGGAGGGTCGGGCGTTACGGTGCGGCTGAAGGTGCCGGTGTAGGAAGTTCAGGCCGTAGTACGCGCACGCATACGCGCATTGCGACGCTTAAGAGCGCGGCGCTCATCCTCGGAGAGACCACCCCATACGCCTGCGTCCTGGCCAGACTCAAGTGCCCAGCGGAGGCAGTCCTCCACCACATCGCAACTACGACACACGGCCTTGGCATCCTCGATCTGCACCAGCGCTGGGCCAGTGTTGCCAATCGGGAAGAACAATTCCGGGTCTTCGTCACGGCAGGCAGCCTGATGGCGCCAGTCCATGAGTCCTCCTCAGTAGGCACTTGGGTAAAGTGCTTGTGCATTGTTTCACATTAACCCGCCGGCCCAAGGGGTGTTTCGAGTCGGTCGGGGTGCGGCCTCACGTGATGGTGCGCGAAACCAGAGGTAAGAGTGTCAGACAAATGGGCTCACCACAAGGATGAAGACTTGATTAGCGCCCCATTGTTACGGGCCTCACACCCAAAGTGGCCGATATTCGGAGTTTTTCAAAGCTAGATAGCGACCCTGAGCGCCGCCGGATGAGATGCAAAGGCAACAGCCTGAGCGAGTCCTAGGGCCTCCCCGTCGGCTTGAACCGCCACCGGACGGCGAGCCCGGACCTCGAAGGCTGGCTGGTCGTGGAGTAGGGATATAGAGCCGGAATTCGTGCCGCCAGACTGGGTCGCCATACGTCTGAAGGCGTTCAGGGTTGTGAGAACCCCGAGATCTCGCCAGGCAAGCACGTCAAGGCCAGTATCGAAGGACGCAGCCGGGCACGGATTTAGGGGCCGTGACCCTAAGTAGGTCCACGGAGAAGTGTTTTGCACGATGGCGAGAAAAACCCCATCAATGTCTGGCTGGCCAGTGCGCATGATGCGCAGTGCCGCGCGGCGTCGATCAGTCTGTCGAAAGAATTTCCGCAAGGTGAGGCTGACGTAGTGGCCGGGAGTTGCCGCGCGGCCAGAGCTGCGCTCGCCCTCCATCGCTTGGATGATCTCAGCATCGAGCCCCAGCCCGGCGTTTGCGAGGAACCAGCGGGGAAGTTCACCGGGCATGGTCAAGGTGCCCAGGCCGACACTGCGGGTGCGACCACTTCTGAGGGCCTCGAGAATGCAGCCGGTGGCCTCGACGGGGTCTGCAGGAAGGCCAAGGGCGCGAGCAAACACGTTTGCGCTGCCCCCAGGCACTGTCGCAAGGATCGGTCCGTCGGGTGCCGGACCTCGAGACAGTAATCCGTTGACGGTTTCGTTGACGGTTCCATCACCACCGAGGGTAATAATCACATCGAGCTTTTCATCGCGAGCGCGGCGGCCCAATTCGCGGGCGTGCCCTTTTTGCGCTGTGGTCACGACCTCGAGATCTACAGATCCGGCCAGAGCGCGCACCAGAACATCCGTGACTCGTGGTGACGTGGTCGTTGCGCGGGGGTTGACCACGAGGATTCCGCGCACGAGGGACAGAGTAGTCGGGACTAGGCTGCCGTCATGGCTAAATCCCCGCCCTCGGCCCGCGGATTGCTCGTAGCGGCGCCCGCGGCAGCGGTGCAAGGACTGGCTGCGGTGGCATACGTGATCTTCCTCATGGAAGAGGTCATTCGCGTGGGTGCGCCGGGCCCGGCGGACGTCTCCAATGGCGCTGCCGAGACGGTCTTGATTGTGATCGTGGGTCTTATCGGAGCTGCGCTCGTATGGTGCTCAACCGGCCTGTGGCGGGAGCGACGCTGGGCACGCGCACCGGTCGTCCTGCTGGAGATCATCATCGGGATCGTCTCCTTCAATGCCATGACAAATCTCGGTTACCCGAGTTGGATCCGGATCATCTTCGGTGCGCTGTGTGTCATCGCCGTTGGGACGTTGGTGAGCCTATTTTTGCCGAGCAC
>Ga0164294_10003568_pt1 | contig 13813 bp, 10 predicted proteins | sample GEODES005metaG_FD_111479 | JGI IMG/M metagenome (GOLD analysis project Ga0164294, IMG submission 111479) | Oligotrophic lake water microbial communities from Sparkling Lake, Wisconsin, USA - GEODES005 metaG | ecosystem: Environmental > Aquatic > Freshwater > Lake | place: USA: Sparkling Lake...
AGGCTTTCAAGCAGCCATCTCAACCCTTCTCAAGCAATGTTACTGAGGCTTTCAAGCAGCCATCTCAACCCTTCTCAAGCAATGTTACTGAGGCTTTCAAGCAGCCATCTCAACCCTTCTCAACCTCAGCGATAGTGCCTGTGAAACAATCCAACCTCTCATCATCATCAGGACCATTGAAGGAGAGTGACCGCATGAAGAAGATCAAAAAGCTCAACAACTCCTTCCTTGCATGGGTTGACAAGCAGAGCCAGCATCAATGCTTCTCCGTGTGGAAGGAGGGAGTCAAGGTACAGTGGAAGACCATGCTGCTGCTATAGTAGGACCATGCTGTGTATGATGATGATGATGATGATGATGATGCTCTACTTGGTCGCTTGCTATATCCATATCGTGTACAGCTGAACAGACAAGCTATCGATTGGTCATCGTAGCTTATTCATATATCCATGTCTTCTACCCTGTCATAGGACTACATCAAACACTACCAAGCCACATGCGACAAGTACCCCAAGACTAGCGAGGACGAGGCCTATGAGGAAGGAAGGAGTGATCAGTCTGCTGGTGTTACCTCGCAGACCACTAAAGCACCCGAGCCGACCTCAGATAAGCACAAGCCGAAGGATATGACATCATCCGCTCCATTTGTATTCAACTCTATAATAGGTACTGCATCATCATCATCATCATCATCATCATCATCATCATCAACAACTGCAGCTCCATTCTCGTTCCATCCAACGAAGAGCGATGGACCTGGTGTTGTTGTCCCTGTCTCTTTACCTGCTACAAATACTATCAAACCCCTCCCTACTTTCTCCTTCAATCCAACCACGTCCGTGTCCATGTCAGGGGCTCCATCATCATCATCATCATCATCAGCAGCAGCAGCAGCGGCTCCATTCTCATTCGGCAATTCTTCATTTTCATCGAGCATGAAAACACCCAGTGGTGCTGTAGGTACTGCAGGTGGGTCATCTTTCTCATTCAGCGTACCGTCGATAGGTGGATTCAGTGTACCTTCAGCTGGACCACTCAATGCGTTTCAAACAAGTAGTAACAATGCAATCGTTAATGTCAATGGTGATGGTGATGATGATGAAGGTGAACCTATATTAGAACCAGAGAAAGTTCATCGTAATGCTGATGATACAGATGAGATACTCCATGAAGTTAAGTGTAAGCTATTCAGTTATAGTAAGGAAGATAATGAATGGAAAGACATAGGACTGGGATCTTTTCGAATCACAAAAGATGCTTCTGAAGGTGGTTCTAATAAGAAGAAAAGAATGTTAGTAAGAAATCCAATTGGGAAAATAACATTAAATGCTAGTTTCTTCTCCAAGATGAAGATCGAGAGAGTGAAAAAAGGATTACGATTCTCAGTGGTAGTAGCTGTAGAGAGCTCGAAGCCTAATACAACTGAAGTGAGAACGGAATTGAGAAGCTATATGTTACAGCTATCGTCTGGTGATGTCCAAGCTACTTTAAATAAGATGGAAGAGTGCATCTCTGAGCTCGCCTCGAAATAGAAGCAAGGCTCTCTTAACAGCATACATGCATGATATGATGACACTACACTACTAGTTACTGTAGCCCTCCTTTGGATCGTATGTCTCTGATGCTATCAGTGCTCTAAATATAACTTCTAAGTATTCAGAATTCTTCTTTATGACTTCTTTGTTTTAAAGTTACTGAATATTTCTTCTGTTATAAGTCGAACAACAAATAGGGCATGTGTACACTACTCCACCCAACAGCAGTACTAGACAATGAACACGAGAAATTATAAAATTCCCACATAGCATTGCCGAGTACAAGCCGCCGAGCTGTCGATTTCCTACAGTCACCCGCTATTTCTTCTTGCCCTTCACTTGGTCGGCCTTCTTAACCACAGACTTGATGACCCCGACGGCCACGGTCTGTCTCATGTCACGCACGGCGAATCTACCTAGAGGAGGGTAGTCAGAAAAGGCTTCGACCACCATGGGCTTGGAGGGCTCAAGGGTCACCATGCAAGCATCTCCACTCTTCACGAACTTAGGGTTCATCTCGACCACCTTACCGGTACGTCTGTCCATCTTCTCATCGATGTTCTTGAACTTGGTAGCGATGTGGCATGTGTGGCAATCTAACACAGGGGTGTAACCGTTCTGGATCTGACCAGGATGGGACATGATGATGACCTGAGCACTGAAGCTCTCAACACCCTTGGCGGGATCGTCGGCATTGTTGGAGGCGACGTAACCACGCTTGATATCTTTCACAGCAACGTTCTTGCAATTGAAGCCAACGTTGTCTCCTGGTACGGCCTCAGTAAGGGACTCGTGGTGCATCTCGACGGACTTGACTTCGGTGGTCAGACCGATAGGACCAAAGCACACTGTCATTCCGGGCTTGATGATCCCGGTCTCGACGCGGCCCACAGGAACCGTTCCAATTCCACCGATCTTGTACACATCCTGAAGAGGAAGGCGAAGAGGCTTGTCGGTAGGTCTCTTAGGAGGGGTGACAAGGTCAAGAGCCTCAAGCAGGATGGGACCCTTGTACCAAGCCATGTTAGCAGATCTATCAATCATGTTGTCACCGACCCATCCAGAGATTGGGACGAAAGGGATCTTGATGGGCTTATAACCGACTTTCTTCAAGTAAGAAGACACTTCTTCCTTGATATCGTTGTACCTGGACTCGGCGTATTGACAAGAATCCATCTTGTTCAGGGCGACAATCATTTGCGACACTCCAAGAGTGAATGCGAGGAGTGCATGTTCCTTGGTCTGACCTTCAGCGGCCCAGCCTCCCTCGAAACCACCAGGGGCAGAATCAATGACAAGGATAGCCACATCAGCTTGAGAGGTACCGGTAATCATGTTCTTGATGAAATCACGATGACCAGGGGCATCAATGACAGTGAAGTCGTACTTAGGAGACTCGAATTTCCAAAGGGCAATATCAATGGTGATACCACGCTCACGCTCAGCCTTCAGGTTATCAAGTACCCAAGCATACTTGAAGGATGCCTTACCCATCTCAGCAGCTTCTTTCTCAAATTTCTCAATGGTACGCTTATCAATACCACCGCACTTGTAAATTAAGTGACCAGTGGTGGTAGACTTACCAGCATCGACGTGACCAATAACGACAAGTGAAACGTGAACCTTTTCCTTTGGCATTGAAGAATGGACTCTAAGAAAAGAAACAAATTTAACTTATGAAAACAAAGTGATGAAAATTGAGTGGCGAGTGATGATTTGTTGTCGCCACCACTGGTTTGAGAGTCCCGCAAAGATATTTTTTCACAAAGAGGAAAAGGGGATTTTTAAAACCCACGTTTTGTACAGAGAACAGTAAAAAACCCTGTTAAAAGCCCTTTGTCGAAAAGAATTTTATGATCTACTGTGCAATACGAATATCGAAGTCAATCATCAGCTTTCTTACAGATTGACTAAGCGGTAATGCTGAAATGTCTGTGCGTCATATTCTATTTTGCTGTAATGTTGTAATTATGATGTAAGTTATGCTATATACAGTACGTACAGTAAACTTACAGTACAGTACTGTACTGTGTACTAATTGTGAACCGTTTCAGCCTCTGACAGTTACATGTACAGTAACTGTTACGTACAGAGAACATGGTTGCCATTGAGGTGATAGCATAATATTTTCGAAATGATGCTGTCATGCTATCGACGAATTCTTCATGATACCACCTCTATCCTCTGATATACTGTATGTAAGTAACTATTATTGAGTGGAATTCAATGGCACAACGCAATTCTGCATCTTTCGCCGATGAACGTCCATCATTCACAAATGAGCGACAGAGGAACTCGTCGTCCATCGCATCTAATGATAGGCCATCGTTCATCAACAAGGACAGGATGACTTCAGTCAACTCATCGCTCACAATGAACTCTATGGCAGCAGCTGCTTCTCTTGGTGTGAACAGTCCTGCTTCATCTATTAACATTAAGCAACCAGCGCTACAACAGGACGGACCGAATGACAGCGCATCCTTTGGGGTTAATAACTATGAGCAGAAACAGAAGATTATTGGCGAGTACTACAGCAACCACATCACTGCGGAGAATGTGCAGGAGATGGGTCAGCTAGCCAAGTCTCTCTTCACAGAGGCACTGCCTAGTGTAGCTTCTGACATGGCTCAAATGATCAAGTATGGATTGACGCCTCCATTCATACAGCAGTTCTATGCGAAGAAGATTCATGTGAAGCAGATCGAGAGTAACGAGAAGTAAGTGATAGCTCATAGCTAAGAGTTGATTCGATACATACATAAAGTAGACTGCTATCGTTGTGGTACATCCATTGTAACTTAACTTGTTCTCATCACTCTGTTCTACTTCACAGGAAGTTCAACGAGTTGAATGAGTTGACTCGCCACACTATTGCCGCAGACCTCAAGTTCAAGCGAGAGAAACAGGCTAGGGAGAAGATGATCAAGGAGTATCTCGAGGAGAAGAGACATCTGCGTGACAAGGTGAAGGCGGTAATGGAGGCTGCGGAGGAGCAGCATGCAGAGGAACAGTTCCAGGCCTTCCATCGGAGGAGGGAGATGCAGTTGGCAGAGCTAGTGGTGAGGATGTGTAATATGATTGATGGATGGATTGATTGATTGATTGATTGATTGATGGGATGAATGGATGTATTGGTGGATTGATTGCTCTACCTGACGATTGTGTATGCATCATTTACTAGTCTAAGTTGGAACTCGAGAAGAAAGCCCAGCAGGAGCAAGAGGAGAGGGTTAAGTCTCTCCAACGGACCGCACTGGTCGACTTCTATCGGCAACAGGCCGCAACGGACCGCAAGGAACTATCCGACTACTCCTTCGAAGCCACCCAACTGGCGCGGAACAAAGCGCTGCTGGATCGGACGTTCGATGAATGGGAGAATAGGGACTTCGCTCGGACTCGACTGCAAGTAGAAGTCCCACCTGCTAGTGCACCCATCGGGATCCCAGGAGCTGAGCTGGGCATCTTCGGGATAGCTCATGAGGAAGTTCAAAGGGTGCAGAAGTTGCAGGAGAAAAGACTTCAAGCTGCTAAAGCCAGAGATGTGACTGGTGCAGCATCATCATCATCATCTAATCGGAAGGTCTTGTCTCTAGTTGCTGTCGATGAAGAGGATGAAGAGGATGATTTGGGTGGGACGACCAATAATGGTGATTTTGATGGTGATGATGCTTTGTATCTGGAGGAGGTAGATCAGCCGGATATTCATCCCTTCGACGCGCCACCCCACGAAGCTTATGAAGTAGCCATGAATGCGATGAACGACATGAAAGCTGAACTAACACACAGCCAGCAGCTGTATGATGCTATCCAGTATGGTAGTAAGAACTTGCACCAAGCAGTCCAGAAGATGGCTGATATGAAGGAGAAGCTTGAGAGGGATCAGCGGGAGATCGGGCAAGAGATACTGACCATCCAGAAGGTGCAACAGGGACCTCCTCGTCGACTTGCGATGAAGGATGAAATACATGCTATGGATGCGTGGAAGTCTCAGTATGCGAAGCTGCATAAGAAGATCAACGAGCTGCAGTATTCGATCGACAAATCGGAGGAGAAGAAGAGGGTGGCTGATAAGCAATTGATGTCCCTTGCTCAGAGCATCGCTGTGATCGAGGAAAAGTGCAAGTCGAAGGAGATGGAGATGAATATGATGAATGGAGACCGGGCATTGGGTCTTCTACCAATGATTGTGGGGCGGAACTTAGGTAAAGTACCCGGAATGGGGATCACAGGGAACCCACAAGAAGTATTCCGCGCTATAAGTCATAAGTCGAGATTGGTGACGATAAGGCAACAGAGTGATGTCGCGGATGGGTTACATAAGGAGCGTAATCAGATTGAGCAGAAGATATGGGTAGCTAGACAGGGAGAGGCCAGTAAGAAGGAGGACCTGGATCGCATCGTCAGTCGTATCACTTCCATCTCAGAGAGACTACAGAAGTCTAAGGTGTCAGATCTTCGCTTAAACATCATCGATTCATTGAAGGGCTTCTTCGCTAGTGGCTTGAAGCTTAATGCGGTCAAGAGGAGGGTAGTCGGGCTACTACCGTGGTTCAAGCACAGCACACCTAGTCTGTGCAAAGACACTGTAAAGTATGTGGCCAAGGTTCCAATGGGTGCGATATCATTCGAGCTGTATGAAGACCAAGTGACCTCTGAGAGCTTCTCTTATGGGGTCACTCTGGGTGCAGCGAAGAGCGGACATAACACAGGCGTGGTATTGCTGCCGAAGAACTGTCTGTGGAACCTGTCGCTGACCGTGTCTAGACAAGGCCAAGGGGACAAATATGTATGCTATGACCCCGAAGACTTCGTCAGAATCCACATAGGAGACACGGTCACGAGTCTCAACCTCATTGCGACTGTATACAATGTTGTGAACCCATCTACTGGCTCAGTCCTGTATGATGTGAAGCATTTATACAAGGGCAAGAGTTTTGCTTTCCGCTTCGACTTCTCCTCTTCATCCGATGATCCCCTTAGGCACCTATGCGTCTCCACGGGTATCTATGAGGAGTACGAGGCAGCAGACCTCGAGATGATCAGTGACCCGAAGAAAGTGGGTCGGACTAGAGTGCTCTCTTCGTATGTGAAGGAGATGAAGTATGAGTATACCTACGGTAAGCTGCGCGAGATCAAGCTGCTTGAGGAGCTCATCTCTGCGGAAAGCGTTAAGGACGATCATTGGGACTCGGACATCCTCACCCAGATCAGACAGAGGTACCCCAGAGAGTACTTCTTGCGTATCCTTAAGGCGGAGCTACTTCTGCAGCAAGAAGTCCGAAGAAAGCAGGTGAGTAACGCGGATAATGCTCCATATATTTTTCTTATCAAGATGATCTACAGATAGATAGATAGATGCTAACATATGTACAGATAGATCAACTTCTACAATCACATCATGCGCGTGTCTATCTGTCTGTGTGTCTGTAGGTATTGAGGGAGCAAGAGGAGCAAGTGAAGGCGAAGCTGTTGATGGCCGACGCGGACTTGCGGAAGGAGGCAGCATTAGAGCAATCGAAGAAGAAGTATGTCATGAAGAAGAGGCTCACTCAGATGAAGAAGCTGGATGAGGGGAAGGATCTAGTGGGTAAGGGATGCGATATCATTGGTGTTGTTGATTGATAGATAGATTGATTGGTTGATTGTTAGGATATGATAGGATAGGATAAGATGTGAGATGAGATGAGATGAGATGAGATGAGATGCCATAGCAGTGCAGGATATACTACCACATGTATTCAAGATGTCGATTAACTACTATACATTATCATAACCTTCGATCCACATATCATATCATTGCCTCAGGGAAGCGATTGATTCTATGGGATGAACCTAAGAAGGCTTGGAGGAACGTAACTGTGGAGGACTTCGTTGTTCGGTGGGTAGACAATGGCTTGACAGCGACTGTGACCCACTTGGTGCAAGAGTATACCGATGCCTTCGAACCAATCGCAGTACCGAAAGAGGTCAATCTATCGCTGTTCAAGTGGTTCCAGTCACCTGTACAGGAGATCGATGCACAGACCATGAAGCGCAATCGCGAGAAGAAGCGATGGGAAGATGCGATCGCAGATATCGATAGAGTAGCTCTACAGGAGATTGATATGCTCAAGTCGGAGCTGGATGATTATCGCAGGAGTCAGGAGCAGTTATTCAAGAGGTCCAAGAAGCGCATCATGAAGGCTTTCGAGAGGACTCTCATGCAACGAGCGAAGGATACTGCTGATTCGAGTGTTGCCACGAGAGCTCTGAAGGTGCACCTCACCACTACATCTCTTTCTTTATCTCCTTTCACCACTTCATCTGTTATGTGATCGATTGAACACGCATCGCTGATCAACTACTACAAGAAGATGATGAACCATCTCTGATTCCTGCATGTTCTTGATCAACTACTACTACTCTACAACACAGGTGCTAGCCAGCGAGGTGATGGAAGACATCAAGAAGGGCATCGTGGACGTCCCACTGGAGGATGGTCAGACAGAGCCTACTAAGAAGCAGGAGAAAGAGGTTGCAAAGACGGTGGCACGAGAGAGATTCATTGACAATTGGATAGACGATCAGAGAGTGAGGATGGAGACTGATATGAGGGAGAAAGAAGGCGAGATGAAAGAGGACTTGGAAGAGAAGACTCACCAGTTCGAGGTGCAGAAGCATGCTATCATGGAGCATGCACAAGCTGATCAGAAGCTACTGAAGTCACTGATCAGGAAGCAACTTGCTCAGAGAAAGGAAGTACTTCTGCGTAGAGTGAGGTTTGATCCCAACATATTCAAGAAGGTGATTCCACAGGCAGCACTGTGTGAGCACTTGAAGACCAAGTCATGGGGTGATAACTATAGCTCTGGCATCCGATGTGTCCAATGTGGTAAGGAACTCAGTGAATTGCACTTAGATGAGTCCCAAGCGAGAGGTTATGGTAGTGGCACTGACCCGCAGCTATACGAAGCAGTCAAGCGACATCGAGAGAACGAACAGTCCTTCAGATTCACTTCGGCTGAGCAGTTGGCTGCCGTAGAAGAGGAACGTATTCGACTCGAGAAGGAGCGTAGAGTAATGGATCTAGATGAAGGCTACTTCTACGACTATCAAGACCTACCTGTAGTCTATGAATTCGACCGGAGGCATGCGGTCAGTATTAAGGCAGCTGGAGTGTTCCGACAAGGGTTGCAGTGGAAAGAGTACGAATTAGAGTATTACGAGCAGTCGAAGATTAATCGCGAGAAGGAGCGACTTGAGAGGGAGGGACTGCCAGAGTCTCTGTTGGATGGCTTCGATCCGCTGTCTGCCATTCAAGAGCCTCCTCCTACCTTCAGAGCTGCTGAGGAGAAACACAAGGCACAATACAACCAATTGGTCTACTCTATTGGAAGATTGCATAATTTCAATCGAAGGATCAATGAATTTAAGAACGCACGATTAGAGATATTGATGGGACATGATCTATATGAACAAGTACTAGAGCTGTTGCATAAAGACTCATACTTGTATGAGTCGCAGCTGATTGATCTGGAGAAGGACTTGGACCGGACATCCTTGCTCATATCGACGTATCAGAAGATGCAAGTCCTTTGGCAACAAGCATCATTAATCCAAAGACAAGCTGAGAAAGAGAAAGCGAAGGCTGAGATGGCAAGAGTCGGTGTGTGGGAGGATGTGAAGGAATGTCAGGATAGGACGAGCATCCTACATGATGAGACCCGGGCGTTGCTGCGATTCAAGCTAACCACAGATGCTAAGCTTGATTACCATGAGAAATCTTTGAAGATTCGAATGGATCAATTGAAGATTTGTATTGAGAAATATGAATCTTCGCATTATAAAGCCGAGAGTTTGCGTTATTGCATGCCTGGGAATCTCGTCTATACCAGATATGGACAGTGCTATATATCAGGATTCCGTCAGCGCGACGACATGTTGATCGTGTTGTTACCCTTCGGCAATCCTCGAGCTAAAGCTTACATTCATTATAAGGAGGTGGTGGATGTCGAGAAGGCTAAGCAACAGGGAGAGAGGCTGTTGATGGACCTAGAGGATACAGCTATGCAGTCGTTCGTCACGAAAGAGCGCATTATCATTAAGAAGGAACTATATCTCATGCGGAAAGCAGAGGAAGGCATGAGGGAGTATTGTGAGTTCATCGATCTAGGTAAGCAAGAGAGTGGCTTGTTACAGAGAGCTGTGGATGAGGTCGTACAAGAGAAGTATGCAATCACCGAATCGAAGGTGTTCAAGAGCATTCAGAAGCCTACCGTTGATGGGTTGGTCAGCAAAGAGGTAGAGAAGAGGAAGCAGATGGTGAAGGATTATATCGGTCCCCCCTCGGGTCGACCCAAGGCTATGACATGGGGAGAGATCGCTCAGCAGAGAAAGCTCATCATCGCCGAGTTGAACTATCAGTATGTGTCTTCCGCGGCTAATATGGTTGACACTACCACGAAGGCAGCTCTAGAACGAGTCCGATCGAACTGGCTACAGAGGTATTCCTTCGAGGCTCTAATCGATGCGGTCGTCAAGGAAACGATCTATGAAGTCGCAGCGGAAGCGTATCACGAAGGAAGGAATGCGAAGGGGTTCGCAGAGAAGAAGTCAGGTATCGTCTTCCCTCAGACATCGTGGATGCAATATAGCACATACAGCTCTTTGTCATCGATCATAAATGCGAAGAAGGAGGGGATAAAGTTCAAGATTGAGACGAGGATGGGGGATGCGAGTAGGGTCATGAGTGCTGACAGCAATGCCAAGTCAAAGAGTAAGTTATCTCTCGAGCCAGAAGAAGTCGCGAAGAGGAGAAAGCTGGCCAAATTGAGGAAGATAGAGCTCGCTCGTCAAGAGCGACTGAACGAGGAGATGCGGAGGGAAGAGTTATTGAGCCGGACCTTCTACCGATGGGAGTTGAGGGAGAACTTGAGAGAGCGAAGGCAGATGCGTGAGGATGATCGTCTGGCTGCGGATATTCGCACTGAGGAGAAGCGACGGAAGCGGGAAGAGCTGGAGGCTTACTTGCTTCTGCATGCTGGAGGGACCGATGATCCTGCAGGTGGTATGCACTTGACAGCTGCACAGAAGGCAGAGGTAGCGGCTAAGAACAACCTGACTTATGAGAAGAGGAGGCAAGAGCTGAAGGATCTCACCATCGAGCGTCGAAGAAGGGAAGAGGACAGAGCAATGATGATCATTGAGGATGAGCAAGGTAAGCATCTGCGCGAGTTAGATAAATTCGAGCGACAACAGGCTCAGTACAAGAAGGAGTTCGGCTCTGATGATGATGATGAGGAGGAGGTTGATGAGGAGGGCACAGAGTCCAACGTGTCCAAGCGTCGGATGGAGGATATCGGATGGTTGGATATGATGATTATGAAGAAGAAGCTCATCCCAGTACCAGATTGGTGTACTGTCCCTAGGGGCTTCTATAAATGGACGATACAGGCGCAAAACAAGTACTTAAGAATGAAGATTTTAGTGAATGCGAAGCAAAAGCAAATTGATAAGAATGTCATCAAAGAAAACAAATTTTGGGTCAAATTTGAAAACAAGAGCTACGAAGATTGGGAGTTAAAATATCAAATGTTCGAAATAGAGGAGTTGAAAGATGAGTTAGCGATGATGGAGGCAGATGAGATTCTGAAAGAATTCCAGGCAAAGCTAGAAGATGTGAAGAATAATATGCAGAAGATACTGCTGTATTGTCGTGATAAAGGGGAGGAGGAATTGAAGTCTCGGACGGAATTGAAGCGAAAGGAAGAAATCGCTCGACTGCGAGATAAAGAGCTTGCAGAGGCGAGTGCTTGGCTAGATTTATGCACAAAGAGAGCAAGAACACGTGATAAACTAAAGCGTAAAGTCTATGCCGACTGCAAATGGATCGATACGGATTCAGTTAATGGTTTCCATCAGCGGTATTCAACAGAATTGTTGAGAGAGCGGCTATACTTGACTTACTTTGATCAGATCGTGGAATCCATTGTCAATCGATCCGAGATCATCGCCACAGAGAGGAAGCTGCTTGGTCTACAAGAGCTGTTATCCATCAACAAAGCACAACTCATGAATCGGAAGAAAGGAATGCAGGAATTGTTGAGTGAGATCCGACGAGACGAATACATGCGAATGCGTCGCTCGATGCTCAACGAAAAGCTGTTCGGTCAGAGTCGCCGCGCTGTTCTACTCGAGCGATTCTCTTCATGGGTGCGATTCTTCATGTGGAATCGAGGGAATAAGGAAGCATTTCAGCTGCGGTATGAAGTGATCAAGAGACAGCTCGATATCGACAGGCAATTCAAAGAGCAGTTGCAGACACAGAAAGAAAGAGACAGGGTGAAGCTCCAGTCCGGTGGACATCATGATTCAAGGAGTCTCATGCAGAAGCATACCGAGCGAACAATCCAATGTAGGAACTGTCTGAAGTATTACCTTGAGTCCCAGAACACATCTGTTGTGTGTGAGTTCCATCCCAAGCAGTTCGTCATGGAATGTCCTAGCACATGCTCTAGTCCAGGACTTACAGCGATGTGTTCAGCCCATCGCAAGCTCCGATGGACATGCTGCGATTCCACTAACAACTCTGCGATTGGTTGCTGCCGTCGCTATCACCAACCTCCTCCATCTGATCCTGTGTATGATAAAATAATGGATAAGATCATAGATAGAGATGCAGACGCAGTATCTAAGCTAGACACTGAGCTAGTGGAGGCGCGGAAGAATGACTGGCATGCCCAGCTCAATCATGCTAAAAGAACCCAGATATTCAAAATCGAAGATGTTCTTCACAAAGAAAGAGAGACTGCTGGTCGGTATGCCAACTTAAAGTTTGTGTAAATACTACTACTACTACTACGACTAATTGCATGGCATTGCATTCAGTGATCATAGTATGTAGTATCTTGAATGTTCTTATTCTTATTCGTCGATCAATATGATTAGTAGTAGAATCGTTTTCATTTTATTCACTTTATGTAAGCTTGCATTAAAAGATATCATCAGTATCTTGTGTGATGGTGATGTTTGATAGATAGATAGAACATTTACAATGAATGAATGAGATATAGCTGCGATAAACGTATAGAATCGAAATCAAAAGTAGACAATGACTTTCATGCATATACATTTGTACGTTATTCAAATGAGTAGACAATGAATCACAAATGACTATTATCACATCTGCAACATTCTTCACATGGAAATGGCATATCTTGTACGAACCAATTGATCTCTTCTTGAACAGACTCGACATTATAACTTGATCCACCATGATGGTACCATTCCGCGAAAGCCATCGCAGGCGATGTCTTACCTCGTTGAGAGACCACCACATTACCTGACCAAAAATTTTCATTTTCCGACCATACGTTCCTTTTTGTTCGGCAATAACCACAGTGATGGAGACACGAGTCCATAAATATGCCATGGCCAGGATGCCCTTTATAGAACACGCTGGAGTTGATGGCAAGCATCGTCATCAGACCGAAATCATTCACACCCTGCACCGTGTATTTCTGATCATAAATAAACATGATCTGCCAAGAATCGTACTTAGGTTGCAAGAGGAAGATGGGTGTCTTAATGTGCGGAAGTAAGTTAGCCGCGAATACACAATCACTCGGACTATGATTATGTGTCTTGAGGCACTTACTATTAGCTCCAGACGACATGTTGGTGAACTGGAACACATCTCTCATCGCATTGGCATAGTCCATGAACCCAGTCTTCTTGTTCACAGCTTCATACGGAGACGTTCCACCTTTGAAGCTGCTGGTGTATTCCAGGAAGAATCCGCTGTCAGCTAGTGCGCGAATAACAGGACGAGCTCGACTGGAACTAGTATCGCTGCTTTTGATTCCTTTCGAATATATCAGATCTACCATCTGATCGATCCCGAGGTACACACCCAATGCTCCTGCTGAACAGCCCGTGATAACGATCTCACTCGCACTAGTCATCCCTACTTGTTGTTACGGGTCACAGAGATATGATGTTACTGCACCACAATGAATCAAGCAATACGACGATCACGCTACACTACCTTCACTCCCAAGAAGGCTACGGATCGTCTCATCTCTGTTTAAAGCACCCCTGAAAAAGAGCGGATTGCCTTCAACACATCAACAAACATTACGATACAATCAATGATGGTGCCCATAGTAGCAATCCATTCAGTACCTTCATAATTGGCTAAAGTGTCCCCCGCATACGATGCACCATCGCAGTACTTCACATACACGGCATTCCAATTATGCATCAGCGGATTGACAGTAGAGTAATCGCTGAGATACAGA
>Ga0164294_10003571_pt1 | contig 13806 bp, 11 predicted proteins | sample GEODES005metaG_FD_111479 | JGI IMG/M metagenome (GOLD analysis project Ga0164294, IMG submission 111479) | Oligotrophic lake water microbial communities from Sparkling Lake, Wisconsin, USA - GEODES005 metaG | ecosystem: Environmental > Aquatic > Freshwater > Lake | place: USA: Sparkling Lake...
GAGATAGCCGGTCGCTCCCGCCACCTCGAGGCGCTTCCAGCCGGCGAGCGCCGCCAGGCCGCGGAGGAGATCGACCGCCGTGATCATCGTCGCCCGTGTGCCGAAGCCGGTGGCGGCGTACTTTGTGGCAAACGGCTCCATCCGCGGCGCCCGCCCCGCGCCCCACAGCCAGACGTTCGTGGCCGGGCGCTTGCCGGCGGCGATTCGGGCTGCGTTGACCGGGTGCCCAGCGAGCCAGCGGGCGCTTGCGGCCATGAGATCGGTGAGGAGGCGGCTGCCGGTGCCGCGTGGGAAGGCATCGAAGACCGGCTGATCGACGAGATCGTGGGGGGGCGTGGCCCGGAGGTCGGAGCCGAGTGGAGCCGGCACGCCGGCCGAGCCTCTGTAAAGAAGGAGATTGCGGTAGCTGACGCCGGGGGTGAACTGCCAGCCGGCGAGGTCGGGGAAGTCGGCGGAGAATCCCTCCTGGCAGACAGCAAGGAGCGCCGTCGCTTCTTCGGTCGAGACATGCCCGGCGGTGAAATCCTCCATCACGCCGTCAGTGATCGTGACGAGGTTACAGCGGACGGCCCAGTCATCGGGGGCAAGTTCGATCCCCTTGGCAGCCGCTTCGAGCGGCGCCCGGCCGGTGAAGAAGCGGAGCGGGTCGTAGCCGAGGAGGCTCATGCAGGCCACCTCCGAGCCGGGGGGAAGGCTGTCGGGAACGTGGTTGGTGAGCCCGACTTGCCCACGGGCAGCGACGCTGTCGAGGGCCGGCGTGTGCGCGGCCTGGAACGGCGTCAGTCCCCCGAGCGAGGCTTGGGGGGCGTCGGCGGCGCCGTCGGGAATCACGATCACATACTTCATCCGCACTGGTTCCCCGCGTGGTGGTGGGCTTTGGAAAGCTTGGCGGCTCATTCGTCGAGCACTCCCAGGCAGACGCTCTTCCCCCGGACGGCATCGCAGCGGTCGATGGAAAGGAGGGCCTCGTGGACGGCGCTCGACGGGCATGAGTGCGTCATGATGACCAGCGCCACGTCCGGCGGAATGCTCGCGGCGGGGGCGTCTCCGGTGGCGATCGGGTCATGCTGGATCACCGAGGCGATCGAGATCCCGTGGTCGCCGAGGATCCCGGTGATCCGCGCGAGGACGCCGGGGCGGTCGATGACGACGATGCGGAGGAAGTGACGCTCACTGGCATCGACGCCGGCGAGCTTCGCGGCGGGGGTGTCGGCGGAGAGGAGGCCGGTGGTGCGGAAGGTGATCGCCGTTCGCCCGACGACGGTGTCGATGATGTCGGCAACGACGGCCGAGGCTGTCGGCATCTGCCCTGCCCCGAGCCCGTGGAAGAACATCCGCCCGACGGCATCGCCGACGATGCTGACGGCGTTGTAGGCACCGCGCGTCTCAGCCAGGGGCGTGCCGATCTTCACCAGCGCCGGGGCGACCCGCATCGCCAGCCGGCCGCTGCTGCGCCGGGCCACCGCCACGAGGCGGATCCGGTAGCCGAGTTCGGCGGCATAGCGGATGAGGTCGATGTCGACCGTGTCGATGCCGGTCCGCGGGATCTCCTTCCAGGGAACCCAGACGCCGAAGGCGAGGTGGGAGAGGATCGCGAGCTTTTGCGTGGCATCGGTGCCGTCGACATCCATCGACGGATCGGCTTCGGCAAAGCCCTTCGCCTGCGCGAGTGCCAGGGCCTCGGCGTAGCTCGAGCCGTCCTCCTCCATTCGGGTGAGGATGAAGTTGCTCGTCCCGTTGAGGATGCCGCGGATGCTCTCGATCCGGTTGGCGGCGAGGCATTCGCCGATCGCGGCGACGATCGGGATCCCGCCGGCGACCGCCGCCTCGAAGGCGATCGAGCGGCCGAGCCGGCGGGCGAGTTCGAACAACTCCGGGCCGTGCTCGGCGAGGAGCGCCTTGTTGGCGGTGACCACATCCTTGCCGTTCTCGAGGAGCTCTACCATCATCGAACGGGCCGGCTCGAGGCCGCCGACGAGAAGGGCAGCAATCGTGATCGATGGATCCTGCGAGATCGTGGCGATGTCGGTCGAGATCGGGATCGCCGGGAGCGTGCAGTCGCGGTCCTTGGCGGGGTCACGAACGACCGCGGCAGCGACCTCGATCGGCCGCCCGGCATGGCGGGTGATGTGGTCGGCGGAGTCAACGAGGAGGCGGACGACGCCGGAGCCGACGGTGCCGAGCCCGACGATGCCAATCCGCACCGGGTCGGTCGAGCCAGTGTGAGCCATGGTGGGGATGCTCCAGGAAATGGAAAGTCTCGCAATGTACCGAGCGTAGCTTGGCGCGACCAACGACGCTCCCCTGCTCCGGCCAGGGAGCGGCCTAGCCGCCGGGGAATCTGCCGGTCGTGCTGGTCATGCCGGTCGTACCGTGGGAGGGGACGGTCTCGTGGGGGGGACCGAGCGGGTCGCGTGGCCCGCATCGATGGCGTACAACGATTCGGCGGCGGGACGGCCCCGTCGCCACCGCTCCCACCCGTCCGACAAGCGCTGTCCCGCCCCTCATCGCCCGCAGGACCCCTGGCACGTGAAAGACTCCGCCCGCGACTTCCTTTTTCGGCTTCTCGGCACCCCCAGCCCATCCGGCTACGAGTGGCCGGTGCAGGACCTCGTGCGCTCGTATCTGGGCCCGATCGCCGACACCGTCTCGACCGACTCCCACGGCAACGTTATCGGCGTGAAGAATCCCGGGGCTCCGCTGCGGATGCTCCTCGCCGGGCACTGCGACCAGATCGGCCTCATCATCCAATACATCGACGCCGAGGGCTATTGCTCGGTGCAGCCGATCGGCGGCTGGGATCCGATGCAGCTGATCGGCTCGCGCGTGGTCGTCTGGGGAGGGGCGGGGCCGGTGCCCGGCGTCATCGCCCGCAAGCCGATCCACCTCCTCACCGAGGAGGAGCGGAAGGTCGTCCCGAAGATGAAGGATCTGTGGATCGACGTCGGAGCGCGGGACAAGGCCGATCTCGAGGGAGTGATCCGCATCGGCGATTGCGTGACGGTGGAATTGCGCGTTCAGCCGCTCCGCAACAATCTTCTGGCCTCGCCGGCGATGGACGACAAGGTGGGGCTGTGGGTGGTGCTCGAGGCCTTCCGCCGCGCTGTCGCTGCGGGGCCCCTGGCCTGTGCGCTCCACGTCGCCTCGACGGTTCAGGAGGAAATCGGCCTCCGCGGGGCCCAGACGAGCGCTTTTGGCGTCGATCCCCACGTTGCGATCGCCGTCGATGTCACCCACGCCACCGACTGCCCGACGATCGACAAGAAGTCGGAGGGAGAGATCAGCCTCGGTAAGGGGCCGGTCGTGTTCCGGGGGCCGAACATGAACCCGCATGTCGTCGAGCGGCTCGTTGCCACAGCCGCTGCCCAGTCGATCCCGTTCCAGCACTCGGCAAGTGGCAGGGCGACCCCGACCGACGCCAATGTCCTCCAAACGACCCGCGCTGGCGTGGCGACGGCGCTGGTGAGCATCCCCAATCGCTACATGCACTCGGCCGTGGAGACGGTGTCGCTCGACGACCTCGATCACGCCGCCGAACTCCTCGCCGGCTTCATTCGCGGCCTCGAGCCGGGGATCGATTGGAGCCCAGGCCCTCCCCGCCCCCGCTGATCCCCATTCCCCCTGATCCATAGCTCCGCTGCCAAAACGGCAGCAGTGGCGGGCCGAGGCCCCTGCAGGGGATCGAGCCGAGGATGAAAAACAGCGGGCAAGAGCCCTTTTCGACCAGTTTTTTTCCCAGGCATTGCGTGACGGCACGCGGGTTGCTTTCCCAGGGGTTGTCCGCTGGCGCTGCTGCCAAATCGGGGTGCCCCGGCGGACCCCAGCCGTACACCCAGAACGTTTTCCAGTCTTTCCAGAGGAGATCTGACCCGTGGCCAAGCAAATGGTGTTCGACGACGAAGCCCGCCAGCCGCTGCTCGCCGGCGTCTCGAAGCTCGCCCGCGCCGTGAAGAGCACGCTCGGTCCCCGCGGCCGGAATGCCGTCCTCGACAAGGGTTGGGGCTCCCCCAAGGTCACCAAGGACGGCGTCACGGTCGCCGAGGACATCGATCTCGAGGATCCGTACGAAAATCTCGGTGCCCAGCTCGTCAAAGAAGCTGCCAGTAAGACCAACGACGTCGCCGGTGACGGCACGACGACGGCCACGGTCCTTGCCGAGGCGATTTTCCGCGAGGGGCTGAAGATGATCACCGCCGGGGCCGATCCGATGGCCCTCTCCCGCGGCATTCACAAGGCGGTCGAGGCGGTCTCGAAGTCGATTCTCGCCATGGCGACGCCGATCAACGAGAAGAACAAGAAGGAACTGATGCAGATCGCGACGATCGCTGGCAACAACGATCCGACGATCGGCAGCGTCCTCTCCGAGGCCTTCCTGAAGGTTGGCAAGGACGGCGTGATCACCGTCGAGGAAGGGAAGCAGGCGGAGACGAGCGTCGACGTTGTCGAGGGGATGCAGTTCGACCGCGGCTACCTTTCCCCGCACTTTGTCACCGACGCCGATTCGCAGATCTGTGAGTTCGAAAACCCCTACATCCTCCTGTTCGAGGAGAAGATCTCCTCGGCCAAGCATCTCGTTCCGCTTCTCGAGGCGATCAGCAAGGCGGGCAAGCCGCTGGTGATTATCGCCGAGGATGTCGAGGGTGAGGCGCTCGCGACGCTCGTCGTCAACAAGCTTCGTGGCATCGTCCAGTCGGTGGCCGTGAAGGCCCCCGGCTACGGTGACCGCCGCAAGGCGATCATGGGCGATCTGGCCGTCCTCACCGGTGGCCAGGCGATCTTCAAGGATCTCGGCATCGCCCTCGACGCCGTCAAGCTCACCGATCTCGGCCGGGCGAAGAAGGTGATCATCGAGAGCGAAAACACGACGATCGTCAGCGGGGCCGGCTCGAAGTCGGCGATCGACGGTCGGGCGGCCCAGATCCGTGCTGAGATCGAGGTCACCGACAGCGATTACGACCGAGAGAAACTCCAAGAGCGTCTCGCGAAACTCGCCGGTGGTGTCGCCCAGATCAACGTCGGGGCGGCCACCGAGACCGAGATGAAGGAGCGCAAGGCCCTCATCGAGGATGCCAAGAGCGCCACCCAGGCGGCCCTCGCCGAGGGGATCGTTCCTGGCGGCGGCGTGGCCCTCCTCCGCAGCGAGAAGTCGATCGAGAAACTCGACCTCGAAGGGGACGAGAAACTCGGCGCGACGATCGTGAAGAACTCCCTCCGCTACCCGCTCGAGGCGATCGCGGCCAATGCTGGCGTCGATGGCCCGGTGGTGGTCAACCGCGTTCGTCACATGAAGGGGAAGAACGACGGCTATGACGCCGACAAGGAGGAGTACTGCGACCTCGTCGCGGCCGGAGTGATCGACCCGGCGAAGGTGGTGCGGACGGCTCTTCAAAACGCCGCCAGCGTTGCCGCCCTCCTGCTCACGACCGAGTCGCTGATCACCGAAATCCCCAAGGCTGAGGATGAGCATGGTGGCGAGGGCCACGATCACCACGGCATGGGCGGCGGCATGGGTGGTATGGGCGGCATGGGCGGCGGGATGGGTGGCATGGGCGGGATGGGTGGCATGGGCGGCATGATGTGAGCCACTGCCTGCTTCTGTCCCCTTGATGTCCTCCCTCCAAACAGATTTTTCTTCCCTCTTTTTTTTCCGGAGTGATTCACGATGGCTGCGAAGAACCTGAAGATCCGTCCGCTCGATGACCGTGTCGTGGTGACGCCCGTCGAGGCCGAAGAGCGCACCGCAGGGGGCATCGTCCTCCCCGATTCGGCCAAGGAGAAGCCGCAGCGTGGCCATGTCGTCGCGCTCGGCCCCGGCAAGCTGCTCGACAACGGCACCCGTGCCCCGCTCTCGCTCGCCGTCGGCGACGAGGTGATCTACGGCAAGTACTCCGGCAGCGACATCGAAGTCGACGGCCATGACGTGAAGATCCTCCGCGAGAGCGAGATCCTCGCGAAGGTCTCCGGCTGACGTTTTCAAGCCCCGCCCGGCCCGACCGCATTGGCGGCGGGCCGTGGCCGGCTGCCGCTCCACACACCACTCTTTCCCAGACACAACCAGGCTCCCGAGGAGATCGTCCCGTGCCCAAGCAACTGCTGTTCGACGACCAAGCCCGTGCCAAGCTCCTGAAAGGCGTTGAGAAGCTCGCCGGCGCCGTGGCGGTGACGATGGGGCCGACCGGCCGCAACGTGATCATCGACAAGTCGTTTGGTGGCCCGACGGTCACCAAGGACGGCGTCACGGTGAGCAAGGAAGTCGATCTCGAAGATGCCTTCGAGAACATGGGCGCCAAACTCGTCAACGAGGTGGCCTCGAAGACGTCCGATCTGGCAGGTGATGGCACGACCACGGCCACGGTCCTCGCCCGCGCGATCTTCCGCGAGGGGACGCGGATGGTGGCTGCCGGCTCCAACCCGATGGCCGTTCGTCGCGGCATCGAGAAGGCCGTCGCCGCGGCCACCGTCCGGCTCCACGAGATGGCCAAGAAGGTCGAGCGCCCCGAGGAGATCGCCCAGGTCGGCGCCATCTCTGCCAACAATGACCGTTCGATCGGCGACCTCCTCGCCGAGGCCCTCCAAAAGGTGGGCAAGGACGGCGTGATCACCGTCGAGGAAGGGAAGACGACCGAGACCACCGTCCGCTTCGTCGACGGCATGCAATTCGACAAGGGCTACGTCTCCCCCTACTTCATCAACCGCACCGCGGAGATGGATTGCGAGCTCTCCGACGCCCTGATCCTCATCCACGAAAAGAAGATCTCGAATCTCCGTGAGCTCCTCCCGCTCCTCGAGAAGGTGGCCCAGTCGGGCAAGCCGCTCCTGATCGTCGCCGAGGATGTCGATGGCGACGCCCTCACGGCGCTGGTCGTCAACAAGCTCCGCGGTGTTCTCAACGTCTGTGCCGCCAAGGCTCCCGGGTTCGGCGATCGCCGCAAGGCGATGCTCGGCGACATCGCCGTGCTCACCGGTGGCACGCTAATCAGCGAGGATCTCGGCCTCACTCTCGAGAGCCTCGATCTCTCCCACCTTGGCAAGGCCAAGACGATCACCGTCGACAAGAACGAGACGACGATCGTCCAAGGGGCCGGCAAGACGGCCGACGTCACCGCCCGCGTCCAGCAGATCCGCAACCAGATCGACGCCACCGATAGCGAGTACGACCGCGAGAAACTCCAAGAGCGGCTTGCCAAGCTCACCGGCGGCGTGGCGATCGTCTCGGTCGGTGCCGGCACCGAGGCGGAGATGAAGCAGAAGAAAGCCCGCGTCGAGGACGCCCTCCATGCGACCCGCGCTGCGGTCGAGGAAGGGATCGTTCCCGGTGGCGGCGTTGCCCTCCTCCGCTGCCGCGAGGCGGTCGAGAAGGTCCGCTCGCAGGCCAAGGGTGACGAGAAGATCGGCGTCGACATCGTTCTCCACTCGCTCCAGGCCCCGATCCGTCAGATCGCCGAAAACGGCGGCATCGACGGCTCGGTCGTCGCCGACGAGGTTGCCGACAAGCCGCTCCATGTTGGCTACGACGCCAACAAGGGGGAGTATGTCGACATGCTCAAGGCCGGGATCATCGATCCGGTCAAGGTGGTCCGCGTCGCCCTCACCAACGCCGCGAGCATCGCTGGGCTGCTCCTTACCACCGAGGCTCTCGTGACGAACCTTGACAAGGACGAATCGAAGCGAAAGCGCGTCGAGGGAAGCGTCCGGTAAGGTTCGATCAGGAAGTCCGGAGGATTCCGGGAGGAGGGCGGTGCCCCGCGGGCCGCCCAGCCCCACCATGGCGCAACAGCGTGACTTTTACGAGATTCTGGGCGTCGAGCGCACGGCGACGACGTCCCAGATCTCGGAGTCGTACCGGAAACTCGCGATCCGCTTCCATCCGGACAAGAATCCCGGCAACGACGAGGCGTCCGACCGCTTCAAGGAAGCGGCTCGGGCCTTCGAGGTGCTCTCCGACGAGCAACTCCGTGCCCGCTACGATCGCTATGGTCACGCCGGCCTCCAGGGGGGCGGGACGCACGAGTTCAACGACATCTCTGACATCTTCGAGGCTTTCGGCGACATCTTCGGCGGCGGGATGTTTGGCGGCGATCCCCGGCGGCGGACGAGCCGGCCGCGGCAGGGGAGCGACGTCTTCAGTACGCTGTCGATGACGCTCCTCGAGGCGGCCCGAGGGGCGACGAAGACGGTCGAGTTCACCCGCCACGAGGCCTGCGGCACCTGCGATGGCAGCGGTGCCAAGAAGGGGACAAAGCCGGTTCCCTGCGAGTACTGCGGCGGTCGCGGGCAGGTGCTTCAGTCGGCCGGAGTGTTCCGGCTCCAGACCACCTGCCCGGCCTGTCGCGGCGCCGGGAACGTCATCCGGGAGAAGTGCCCGGGCTGCGGCGGCGACGGCCTCACCGAGGAGCATGTCGAACGGAAGGTGACGATCCCCGCCGGCGTCGACCGCGACGTCCGCGTCCGGTTGGCCGGCGAGGGGGAGCCGGGGCAAAACGGCGGCCCGCCAGGCGACTGCTACTGCGTGATCGAGGTCGAGGACCACCCCTTTCTCAACCGGGATGGCCGCGACCTCCACTGCGAGGTGCCGGTGACCTTCAGTCAGGCAGCGCTCGGGGCGACGATCGAAGTGCCGACGCTCGACGGCCCGAAGCCACTCCAGGTGGCCAAGGGGACGCAGGCCGGCGACGTGATCCGGGTTCGCGGCCTGGGGATGCCGGAAGTGCGGGGCCGGGGGATCGGTGATCTTCATGTCCATGTCCACGTCGAGGTGCCCAAGACGCTCTCCCCCAGGGCCGAGCAGTTGCTGCGGGAATTGGCGGCCGAGGAACAGAAGGCCGTCAGCCCGAAGCGATCGAGCTTCTTCAGCCGACTCAGTGAATACTTCCAACCGAAAGACTCCGTGCCCGAGCGCGAGGAACAGCCATGAGCAGTGACGATTCCCACGATCTCCCCCCGGTCGATCAGCATCCGGCGTCGGCTCCGTCTGCCGGGGCCGGTCTCCACGAGAAACTCCGCGACGCCGAGGACCGGCTCCTTCGCACCCAGGCGGAGCTCGAGAACTTCCGCAAGCGTTCGCGCCGCGAGCTCGAGGATGCCCACCGCTATCGGGAGATCGATCTCCTCCGCAGCCTTCTCCCGGTGCTCGACAACGTCGAGCGGGCCCTCGATGCTGCCGGGAAGAAGGCCGACGTCGAGAGCCTCATTGCCGGCTTCCGGATGACAGGGCAGCAGCTCGAGAAGCTCCTCATGATCCACGGCTGCAAGCCGATCGAGACCGAGGGGCAGCCGTTCGACCCGGCCGTCCACGAAGCGATCCTCCAGCAATCGGTCGAGGGAGTCGCTGCGGGGACGGTCGTCGGCGCGGCCACGAAGGGGTACAAGCTCCACGACCGCGTGGTGCGCCCCGCTCAGGTCATTGTCTCGAAGGGGGAGTGATCCGATGCCGACTTACGACTACGTTTGCGACGGCTGCTCCCATGCCTTCGAGCTTTTCCAGTCGATGACCGATGCCACGAAGAAGACCTGCCCGAAGTGCAAGAAGAAGAAGCTCCGCCGCCTCATCGGGGCCGGCGGCGCGATCGTCTTCAAGGGGACCGGCTTCTACCAGACCGACTACCGCAGCGAGTCGTACAAGAAGGGGGCCGCTGCCGATGCCCCGGCGAAATCCTCCGAGGGGGGAAAGTCGTCGGGGGAAAAGTCTGGCGGAGAGAAGTCGGGGGGCGGATCGGGCGGCAAGGAATGAGTCGGGCAGGAGTCAGTCGGCATCGACTGTTTTTCCAGGCGGCGTGACTGTTGCCATCGGTGACCAAGAGCCCGGGCCACCGGGGAGACCAGCCATGCCCCGTTGCCCCGTCTGCAGTACCAACGTCGATCTGAACGCCGTTGTCACCCCCCCCTTCTGCAGCGAGCGCTGCCGCGTCATCGATCTGGGCCGCTGGCTCGACGAGGCCTATGCCGTGCCCGAGATCCGTCGGGGAGACGACGACGAGGGGGATGGCGAAGGCCCGATCCCGCCCGAGCTTCTCCGCGGCGATGACGACGAGGGTTGAGGCCCCCGCGAAATTGCTAGGCCCTACCCCGGGCCCGATAGACCAGCTGGGTGAAGGCGCCGTGGGGATCGTCGTGGATGGCAAGGAGATGATCGAGGCCGCGGCGGAGGCGGGCTTCGTCGTAGCCCATCGCGACAAACTCCGCAATCGCCGGCTCGATGGAGTCGGCCGTGTAGCGCGTGTGTCGGGCGAGGGAGTCGTCGCCCGAGCCGACGAAGAAGTGGGCGCCGACGAGCCGGTTGGTGACGGCTGAAAATCCAGCCTCGACCCTGCCTCCTGGCCCTCTACCCGAATGGTGACAAGGGAGGTGTCTCACCTCTCATTGGCACAGAGGGGGTTTCACGGCATCTCAGGAGACGGCGTTGGCGTTGCTTGCACTCTCGGATGTGGCCTATGCCGGTGCTGCTGGCCGGAACGGAATCGATTTCCTACGCGCACAACAACGGGCGGACGGCAGTTGGCCCGGCGGTTCCCTTTGGACGTTCCGGGTTCCGGGAACAGGAGGCCGGGTGATCTGGAAAGCCACCGATGCGATGTCGATCGTCGCCACCAGTCTCGGGCTCATGGCACTCAGCCGCCGACGGGCGACTTAGCATCCACCGCGAGGGCGCTGAGGAAGCGGTCTTTGACCTCATTAAAATTCCGCATGGAATAGAGGTGGAGGTAGATCAATTCCAATTCGTCGGTCTTCGCGAGCATCGCAAGAGCCTCTTCGCCAAGTGCCCGGAGCCGGTCACGCGACACCCCCAGAAACCCGCCGAGCTTCACATTCTCGCCCGTGGGCATCGTGACCGCAGCCTGCATCGGCTCCAGCAGGTCGAGTTCCTTCAGCCGTTTTCCGAACACCCGCGTGCGTTCGAAATGCGCCTGGTATTCCTTCAGAAACGTCAGCACCTGCTCCACGTAGGCCGTGGGCTTTCCGTCATCGCTGAGTAACCGTTGCCCGCGGTCCTTCTCGTTGAAACCTGGGTGCGTTTCGTCGATACACAGCGTGAGCGTCTCTTTGTCAGCGCTCATCGAAAAGACAAACGGATAGCGGCGGATGAACGCAGGCACGTATTTGGCCTGCCACTTGGAGTCGGACGAGACGTAGAGGTTTTGCTCGGCACGCACTCCGAGCACCGCCGCTGGCATCACGTCTCCCTCGGCCTCGGTGAAAACGATGGCGTATTCGGTGGCCGCAGGAATGATTTCAACAGCCATTACGGGCACGGCATTGATTCCGGCACTGAAGGCATAATCCTGCGTCGCATCGAAGCAGACCTTGCGATGCTTGTCGGCGGTGACGGGGACAGCAGTCTCATAAATCAGCAACTGCTTGGCCATTGTTCGACTCCTTGGTCGTCAACATATTTCATTCCAACGGATCACCGCGGTTTCGCCCGAGTTATTAGGCTTTCTTCCAGGGCTTCCTGCCGTCGTTCCACGTGATGACGCCATTGGCCAACACGCCGATCGCGCCGTTCCAGTCGGTGACCTGGACCTTACCGGGGGCGATCCACTTCCCGGAGGCGGCCTTTCCGGAGGATTCCACGAAGGCCAGGTCGCCGGTCGCCGTTTCAAACATCTGCACCCGCCCGTTAAGGGAGTCGGTGTAGGCGCCGACGCCGTCGAATCGCTTGCCGAGCGTGCCACCAGCCCAGCGGATGTCGAAGATGGTGCCACTCAAGAGGCCGCTGGATGCCTTGGGAGTGATCGCACCGGTCGCATCGATGGTGCCCAAGCCATATTCGCCGCTGTCAGTCCACACCCTGACCAGACGATCCTGCTGCTGAACGCGGAACAGGGTTCCATCCTTCTCGTAGGTGCCCGTGACGGTGACGCGCTGCCACGCGGCACGGCCCTTGTTCCAGGTGATCGTGCCATCGTTAATCTCCCCGTTGATCTTCTCCGAGGGCACGTTGATATAGCGTGTGCCGACAAGTAGCCCCTTCGCGGTACGTCCGTCGGGATAGGTCAACGAGATCTCCTGGCCATTCTGCGAGAGATATGCCGTCTTACCGTCGACGAGCCAGAATCCCGTCAGTTCCTTCGCGTTCGACACATTCGTCGAGAAGCCGCCCGTGGCCTTCCCGGTTGCGTCGAACCTGGTGACAGCTGGGTTCACACCAATCGTGCTGCGGAACGCGGCGATCGACTCGTCCCCCCCTTCGCCGTCGAAGTCGAACGTGAACGCCGTCTCGTCGTTGGCGGCTTGCCGGCTGGAGATCGTGGCGAATTCGTTCCCCAGCGGGGTGCCGAGTTTCGCCCCGTCGAACACCCTCATCCGTCCGAAGACGTCATTGGGCCGGATCACGATGAGGTCCTGCACGCCATCGCCATTGGAGTCGCCGATGGAAAGACGCGGCGTTCCAAGGGCAGCGTTGCCGAATGGGCGGAACTCGCCGTTGGGCACTGCCGCCCAGTCGCCCTTGACGCCCAGGGTGAACGATTGGACCGTTGCGACTCCGTTGACGGCTGAGCCGACGAAGAGCCGGCCTCGATTCGCGGGCCCGGTAAGGTCCTGATCCGCGACGACGATCGTGAACTCCGCCGCTGCCGACCTGCCCATCGGCCACAGATCTTGGCCGATCTTCTCGAGGAAGTGGCCCGGCTCACCGCTGAAGACACGGATCGGCGCCCGCACGGGGCCCACGGGCGAGACCACGAGGTCAAACCATCCGTCGCCGTTGACGTCGCCGACGGCGACGTTGATTCCGCCGACGTTGTTACGGAGATCGCCGTAGGGCCGCAGTTCGCTCACGAGACGACCGTCGCGTCCATCAAAGATCCGTACGAACGGGTCGGGAACGCCCTTGTTCGGGCCGACGATCAGATCGGCGAGCCCGTCACCCGTGAGGTCGCCCATGACGGCCCGCACGCCCACGATGCTCGTCGTGCCAAACAACCGCTCCGCGGGAACCTCGAACTTCAGCATGCCGGATGCGGCGTCGAATACCTTCACGCCGTACGTGCTACTGACGCCAAGGTCGGACACCACAGCCATGGTCGAGTCGTTGAACTTCTCGATGCTCGTGAACCGCACGGGCAACGCGTCGCCAAACGCCCACAGGCCCGACCCAGGCACCGTCGACGACAGTTGGAGGAACGAGTCGGACACGGTCGTCAGATCGATCAGGAGTTTGTCTCCCGAGCGGGGCGGCGCCGCGCCGGTTGCCGGCAGGTTGCCGTTGATGTCGAAGGTCGTCGCCTGGCTGGGACGCACATTGAACGTATTGGCGACGTTCGTGGCCGACAGGGAAAGGCGTTCGGTGGACCCGTCGAAGGTCAGGCCGGCGAAGGCGCGTAACAGGGCTCCCGACCGCAGTGTGGACGTGACCGACGAGGGCGTGACTCGATAGTTGACGCTCTTCGTATTGGCGGCCGCCCCGTCGTCCACAGAGACACGGTCGTCGCCTCCGCCGCCCACGACGGCCACCGCACCCTGCAGCGAGTCGACGTCGCCGTTACCGACGGTAACTACGTCATCGTCGCGCCCGGTGTTCACCGTCGTGGCGCCGCTGGTCGCCAACATGTTCACCGTGTCCGCCCCATCGTTCGTGTTGAGCACGGTCGTGCCAGCGTGGGTGCTCTTGACGGTGAACGTGTCGCCGCCGCTGCCGAGGCCGATCGAGAGGGCCTCGAGCGTGCCGTAGACGATTTTGCCGGTCATTCCCAAGCCATTGATCTCCGCGGCGGAGAGCGTGCCGGTGTTGCCGTGCGTGTCGCCCGTGTCGTCGACGTTGAGCGTGTCGCTGCCGCCGTCACCGTTGATCGTGAGCAGGGCTGC
>Ga0164294_10003574_pt1 | contig 13801 bp, 15 predicted proteins | sample GEODES005metaG_FD_111479 | JGI IMG/M metagenome (GOLD analysis project Ga0164294, IMG submission 111479) | Oligotrophic lake water microbial communities from Sparkling Lake, Wisconsin, USA - GEODES005 metaG | ecosystem: Environmental > Aquatic > Freshwater > Lake | place: USA: Sparkling Lake...
CCGCCATTGCGGATGATCCAGGGCACGGCCGCAAAAGTTTCGGTGTTGTTGATGGTGGTGGGTTTGCCGTACAAACCAAAGCTGGCTGGAAACGGCGGCTTGAAACGCGGCTGGCCTTTTTTGCCTTCGAGAGATTCGAGCAAGGCTGTTTCTTCGCCGCAGATGTAAGCGCCAAAGCCATGCAACGCATGCAACTGAAAGCTGAAGGAGCTGCCCAAAATGTGGTCGCCCAAGTAGCCCGCTGCACGCGCTTCTTCCAAAGCGTCTTCGAAGCGTTCGTAAGTACGGAAGATTTCACCGTGAATATAGTTGTATCCGACACTGATGCCCATCGCATAAGCGGCAATGATCATGCCTTCAATGACTGCATGCGGATTGAATTCCATGATGTCGCGGTCTTTGCACGTACCGGGCTCACCTTCGTCCGAGTTGCAAACCAAATATTTTTGACCTGGAAACTGCCGTGGCATGAAGCTCCACTTCAAACCGGTTGGGAAGCCTGCGCCGCCTCGGCCACGCAGGCCCGACTCTTTGACGGTGGCAATCACCTGGTCTTGCGTCATACCGGAGATGCCCGTCTCAGCGTTGGCAGGCACGCCATCTTTACCCAAAATTTTGCGCACGGCTTGGTAGCCGCCTCGGGCTTCGTAATCTTTCAGACCCCAGTTGTGTCCATCCAAACCCGCCATGATTTGCGGGGTGATATGTCGGTCGTGAAATGAGCTCTCCAGGCCCGTGGCATGGAATTGACTCAGTAATTGATCAAGCTTCATCAGGCTGCACCTACTTTTTTGAGGCCTTCGATCAATTGATCGAGTTTGTCATGGCTCATGAAACTGCACATGTTGCGATCGTTCACCAACAGAACAGGGGCATCTGCGCAGGCGCCTTGGCATTCGCTGGGTTGTAAAGTGATCAAGCCATCGGCCGTTGTTTCACCGGCATGAATGCCCAACCTGTGTTCCAGATGGGCCAAGGCTTGCGCCCCACCCCGCAACTGACAAGGCAGGTTGGTGCAGACGTTCAGCTTGAACTTGCCCACCGGCTTTTGGTTGTACATGTTGTAAAACGTTGTGACTTCGTGGACAGCCATGGGCGCCATGCCCAAGTGATCGGCCACGATTTTCTCGCTGTCAGAACTGACCCATCCCAACTCTTGCTGAACAATCGCCAAGCACGCCATGACAGCAGACTGCTTCTGGTCAGCAGGGAACTTGGCCACTTCACGGTCGAAGCGGGCTTTGGTGGACTCAGAGATCATCGGTCAATCTCTCCAAACACAATGTCCATGGTGCCAATGATGGCGACAGCGTCAGCCAGCATGTGGCCACGGGCCATTTCATCAAGGGTTGCCAGGTGGGCAAAGCCCGGGGCGCGGATTTTCAATCGGTAAGGCTTGTTGGCACCATCGCTCACAAGGTAGATGCCAAACTCGCCTTTGGGGTGCTCGACAGCGGCGTAAGCCTGGCCTTCAGGCACATGAAAGCCTTCGGTGAAGAGCTTGAAGTGGTGGATCAAGTCTTCCATGTTGGACTTCATGCCTTCACGCGCAGGAGGCGCCACTTTGTGGTTGTCAGTGATCACAGGACCCGGATTGACACGCAACCAAGCGATGCACTGCTGAACGATTCGGTTGGACTCACGCATTTCTTGAACGCGCACCAGATATCGGTCATAACTGTCGCCAGTCTTGCCCACGGGCACATCAAACTCGACTTTGTCGTAGGCATCGTAGGGTTGTTTTTTGCGCAAGTCCCAGGCAATGCCAGAGCCGCGCAACATGGGGCCGGTCATGCCCAAATTCAGAGCACGCTCCGGGGGAACTACACCAACTCCGACCGTACGCTGCTTCCAGATGCGGTTGTCGGTCAGCAGGGTTTCGTACTCGTCCACGCATTTGGGAAAGCGCTGGGTGAAGTCATCGATGAAGTCGAGCAAGGAGCCGCTGCGGTTTTTGTTCAGTTGCTCAATCGCCTTGGCGTTTTTGATCTTGCTGACCTGGTACTGCGGCATGCTGTCGGGCAGGTCACGGTAGACGCCACCGGGACGGAAGTAGGCCGCATGCATGCGCGCGCCTGAGACGGCTTCGTACATGTCAAACAAGTCTTCGCGTTCGCGGAAGGTGTAGATCAAAATGGTCGAGCTCCCGCAATCGTTACCGTGCGAACCCAGCCACATCAGGTGGTTCAGCAAACGGGTGATTTCCGAGAACATGACCCGAATGTACTGGGCGCGCATCGGCACTTCCAAACCAAGCAATTTTTCAATCGCCAAGCAGTAAGCGTGCTCGTTGCACATCATCGACACATAGTCCAGCCGGTCCATGTAGGGCAGCGACTGGATGAAGGTCTTGCTTTCGGCCAGTTTTTCGGTGGCACGGTGCAGCAAACCAATATGGGGGTCTGCACGCTGCACCACCTCCCCATCAAGCTCCAACACCAGACGCAGCACGCCATGGGCGGCCGGGTGCTGCGGTCCGAAGTTCAGTGTGTAATTTTTGATTTCAGCCATGGTGTTTCACACGAAGCGACGCTTCAATGCAGGCCTCCGTATTTGTCTTCGCGAATGATGCGTGGCGTGATCTCGCGCGGCTCGATCGAGACCGGCTCGTAAATCACCCGCGCACGCTCGGCGTCGTAACGCATTTCGACATGTCCCGACAAAGGAAAGTCTTTTCGGAAGGGGTGGCCAATGAAACCGTAGTCAGTCAATATCCGACGCAAGTCGTTGTGCCCTTCAAAGACGATGCCGAACAGGTCAAACGCTTCGCGCTCGTACCAGTTGGCCGAGTTCCACAAGTCATTGACTGAAGCCACCACCGGAAAATCATCATCAGGGCACATGACCATCACACGCACACGCTGGTTCAGCGACACCGACAACAGATGCGAAACCACACCGTAACGTGGGCCGTCGCGGCCGACTTCGCGGTAAGCGGAGTAGTCCATGCCACAAAGATCCAGCAACTGCTCAAACTTGCAGTCAGGGGCATCGCGCAAAATTTGCATGGCCGCCAGATAGTGGGCGGCGGTCACGGTCACAGTCACTTCACCCAAGGCCAGGCTGATGTCAGCGGCTTTGTCGCCCAATACTGCAGCCAAGTTGAGCTTGATTTGTTCAGGATGCAGGGCAATATCCGTCATGGCTTCAGACCCGCGCAATGGTGTGCGTGCGGCGAATCTTTTGCTGCAACTGAATAATGCCGTAGATCAAGGCTTCAGCGGTTGGGGGGCAGCCGGGCACGTAGACGTCGACAGGCACGATACGGTCGCAACCACGCACGACCGAATAGCTGTAATGGTAATAACCACCGCCATTGGCACACGAGCCCATGGAGATCACCCAGCGCGGCTCTGACATCTGGTCGTAGACCTTGCGCAATGCAGGTGCCATTTTGTTGCAAAGGGTTCCAGCCACAATCATCAAATCGGCCTGACGTGGGCTGGCACGAAACACCTCGGCACCAAAACGGCCCAGGTCATAACGGGCTGCCGCTGCATGCATCATTTCGACCGCGCAACAAGCCAAACCAAAGGTCATAGGCCACAGGGAACCAGTTTTGGCCCAATTCACCACCGAGTCGTAACTCGTGGTGATAAAGCCTTCTTTCATCACGCCTTCAATCATTGCATTTATCCTTGTTGAGGCTCGCTGTTATTCCCAGTCGAGGGCACCTTTTTTCCACTCGTAGACAAAGCCTACGACCAGAATGGCCAAGAAAATCACCACCGCCCCGAAACCCACCAACCCCACTTCTTTGAGCGCAACCGCCCAGGGAAACAGGAAAGCAATTTCGAGATCAAACAAAATAAAGAGAATCGCCACCAGGTAGTAGCGCACATCAAACTTCATGCGCGCATCTTCAAAAGCCTCAAAGCCGCATTCGTAGGGAGAGTTTTTTTCGCTGTCGGGTCGATTGGGGCCGAGGACATAGCCCAAAACCTGCGGGATGATGCCAATGGCAACGCCGACCAAGATGAACAAGAGGATGGGGAGGTACTGATCTAAGTTCATCATGAGAATCGCAAATCGCCTATGAAGCGGCTGCACGAGTTCAGCTGCTTCTACATTGTTGGTGCCGTCGGCGAGACTCGAACTCGCACAGCTTTCGCCACTACCCCCTCAAGATAGCGTGTCTACCAATTTCACCACGACGGCTGGTTTTGCTTTTTTGGGCCTGCATGAGGTGCCTGACTTCATCGAAGAACTCAGGCGGTTTGCTTTCCCAAACAACTAGGAGTTTACCCTGAAAATCCACCCACTCCCCTTCGACAAATGGGAATATTTGAGCGTCAATTTGAAGCTGTGTTTCAGTTTACTTGGCAGGTACTGCGGGTGCTGCAGGCGATGCGGGTGCACCTGAAGCCGCAGGGGCATTGCCCGGAATTTGAGCGGCCGAGCTTGCGTCGACAGGCGCTGGCGCGGTGACTGCGGCACCTTCCAGCACGCTGCCGGTGCTGGCAGGACGGGCATTGCCGAAATACGCCAGCATCAAGGTGCAAGTGAAAAATACCGCAGCCAGCACTGCGGTGGTACGGGATAAAAAGTTAGCGCCACCTGTTGCACCAAATAAACTGCCCGACCCGCCGCTGCCAAATGCGGCACCCATGTCTGCACCTTTGCCGTGCTGAATAAGAATCAGGCCAATCATGGCCAAAGCCGACAACATTTGTGCGGCCAAAATGAGGTTGATCATGAGGTCCATGGGTTACTCCTAAACGTAAACAATCAAGACGCTGTCGCACAATGCGAAGCGGCGGCCATGATGGCCAAAAAATCAGACACTTTCAATGCAGCGCCACCGATCAAACCGCCATCAATGTCAGACTGCTTGAGCAAGGTCAAGGCATTGGTGGCATTCATGCTGCCACCGTACACAATAGCAATACGGTCTGCCTTTTCGGTGGCCGCGTTAAGTTGCTGCCTGAGCACTGAATGCACCTGCTGGGCCTCTTCCGGCGTCGCTGTCAAACCCGTACCAATCGCCCACACTGGCTCATAAGACACCACAATCTCACTGATGCAATGGCCATTGACGTGAATCACTGCAGCCATTTGACGTTTGACAACTTCTTCAGTACGACCCTCGCGCCGCTCGGCCAGAGTTTCGCCCACGCAAACGATCGGAGTGATACCGGCTTGCAAGGCACACTGGACTTTCAAGGCCACATGCTGGTCTTGTTCGCCGTGGTATTGCCGCCGCTCAGAATGGCCCACAAGCACATAACGAATCCCAAACTCTCGCAACATGTCTGCCGAAATTTCACCGGTATAGGCGCCCTGTTCGTGCATGGAAACGTCTTGCGCCCCAAGATCCAAAGCCCGAGGGCCTTGCAGCATGGCTTGCATTTGAGACAAATAGACGCTGGGGGCACACACCGCTGCATTCACCTGCAAACCCTCAAGCCCATCCAATACACCGCGCACCAAGGCCTGATTGGCAGCCAAACTGCCATTCATTTTCCAATTGCCGACGATCAATTTTTTCTTCATGCGCGATTCCAAATCACCCATACTGGGTCACTGTTGACACCACTCAGGTGATTACTCGCCCGAGTTCGCAGGTGCGCGGTCGATCAAAGCCTTCATTGAAAGCTTGACGCGACCTTTTTCATCGGTCTCCATCACTTTGACTCTGACGATCTGACCTTCGGTCAAATAGTCAGAGACTTTTTCCACACGCTCATGCGCGATCTGGCTGATGTGCAGCAAGCCGTCTTTGCCAGGCAACAGGTTGATCAAGGCGCCGAAATCGAGCACTTTGGTCACAGGACCTTCGTAGATCTTGCCGATTTCAACTTCGGCAGTTAACTGCTCAATGCGGCGCTTGGCCTCATCCGCCTTGGCGCCGTCAGTTGCAGCGATGGTGATCGTGCCGTCTTCGTTGATGTTGATTTGGGTACCCGTTTCTTCGGTCAGCGCACGGATGGTGGCGCCGCCCTTGCCGATCACATCACGGATCTTTTCGGGATTGATCTTCATCGTGAAGAGCTTGGGCGCGAAGTCAGACACTTCAGTCTTGGCTTGGCTCATGGACAATTGCATCGCTTCCAAGATGTGCATGCGTGCTTCTTTGGCTTGCGCCAAAGCAACTTGCATGATCTCTTTAGTGATGCCTTGGATCTTGATGTCCATCTGCAAAGCAGTGATACCGTTGGTGGTTCCGGCCACTTTAAAGTCCATATCGCCCAGGTGATCCTCGTCACCCAAAATGTCGGTCAACACAGCGAAACGGTTGGCATCTTTGATCAGTCCCATGGCGATTCCGGCCACGTGGGCTTTCATCGGCACGCCAGCGTCCATCAAGGACAAGCAACCGCCGCAGACCGAAGCCATCGACGAGGAGCCGTTGGACTCGGTGATTTCAGACACCACTCGCATGGTGTACGGAAACTCTTCCTTGCTTGGCAACACAGCCACCAAAGCACGCTTGGCCAAACGGCCGTGGCCGATTTCACGGCGCTTGGTCGAACCCATGCGGCCGACTTCGCCGGTGGCAAAGGGAGGCATGTTGTAGTGCAGCATGAAGCGGTCTTCGTACTCACCGGCCAAAGCATCAATGCGCTGGGCATCGCGCTCGGTACCCAAAGTGGTCAATACCAAGGCCTGGGTTTCACCGCGGGTGAATAAAGAAGAACCGTGGGTACGGGGCAACACGCTGTTGCGGATTTCGATCGGACGCACGGTGCGGGTGTCGCGGCCGTCAATGCGGGGCTCTCCGGCCAAGATCTGACTGCGCACGATACCGGCCTCAATGTCGAACAACATGCCTTCCACTTTAACGCCATCAAACTCAACACCCTGCTCTTTCAAACTGGCTTTCACGCTGGCATAGGCTTCGCGGCAAGCGTGGGTTCTGTTCTGCTTGTTGCGAATCTGGTAGGCCGCACGCAGTTTTTCTTCGGCCAAAGCATTGACCTTGGCAATCAAAGGCTCGTCCTTGGCCGGGGCTGTCCAGTCCCAAGCCGGTTTGCCTGCATCACGCACCAATTCGTGGATGGCGGTGATGGCGATATTGCCTTGCTCATGACCGTACACCACGGCGCCGAGCATGATCTCTTCAGACAATTGCTGGGCTTCGGACTCGACCATCAACACGGCTGTTTCAGTGCCAGCAACAATCAATTCCATCTGGCTGTCTTTGCGCTGGGTCTGGCCCGGATTCAAGACATATTCGCCATTGATGTAACCCACGCGGGCTGCACCGATAGGGCCGGTGAAAGGGATGCCAGAGATCGACAAAGCGGCAGAAACGGCGATCATCGCGGCGATGTCGGCATCGACTTCAGGGTTCAAGGACACGGTGTGGATGACCACATGCACGTCGTTGTAAAAGCCTTCTGGGAACAAAGGACGGATCGGCCGGTCAATCAGACGGCTGGTCAATGTCTCGAGTTCGCTGGGCTTGGCTTCGCGCTTGAAAAAGCTGCCGGGGATCTTGCCTGCAGCGTAAGCTTTCTCGATGTAATCCACGGTGAGTGGAAAGAAATCTTGACCGGACTTGGCGATTTTAGAAGCCACCACAGTGGCCAAGACCACGGTGTCTTCTATGTTGACCAGCACAGCGCCGGAAGCTTGGCGGGCGATTTCGCCGGTTTCCATAATGACCTTGTGTTGGCCCCACTGGAAAGTTTTAGTGACTTTGTTGAAAATGGACATGGTTCAGCACTCCTGAAAAAAAAGTGCATCTGGCTGCACTGAAAGCCCGGCTTTGACAGTCTGAACACGATGCCATTCCACAAGACATCAGCAATGGCTGGTGGAATGACACAGCGCGGGTTCGTTCTGGCAAAGTACGAAAACGCTAACTTTAGAAAACTACATGGACAAAGCGCCTGAGCTAGCGAACTAGCACAGGCGCCTTATTCATCCGAAGAAACGATTACTTGCGCAGGCCAAGTTTGGCAATCAACGAAATGTAACGGTCAGCATCTCTGGACTTGAGATAGTCCAGCAACTTACGACGACGGCTCACCATACGCAACAAACCGCGGCGACCGTGGTGGTCTTTGGCGTGGGTTTTGAAGTGAGGTGTGAGTTCGTTGATGCGAGCGGTCAACAAAGCCACTTGGACTTCTGGACTGCCCGTGTCATTGACGGCGCGGGCATTGGCCTTGACGACCTCGGCCTTGATGGAAGATGCAATCATCTTTATTTCCTTGTATTTCGCTTAAATCGGAAGAAACCCGGAAGAAAATTCCGACATTAAAGCGAGGTTTTGAACTTGCGCTGCAGATTGGATCGACCCGTAGCGTGCTGCCTTGCACCATGCAAAGCCTTGAAATTATAGCCTGTTACAGCCAAGCCTTGAGTCGGCCCACCCCTTGCGTCAGCCGGGACGGGTCTTTCGACGCAAAGCACCAGCGCAGCCAACCCTGAGCCTCAGGCGCAAAAGCCTCTCCCGGGGCCAGGCCTAGACCAGCTTCCACCACCAGCCTTTTAGCCGTGGCCACCGAATCCGGGTGTCCCTGAAGCTTGAAGAATGCATACATTCCACCTCGTGCCGGGGCCAACTCCACCCCCGGCAAGGCTTGCAACAGCGACACCAGGGTGTCACGGCATTGCTTGAGGTGCGCCACAACCTGCGGGGTGATCTCAGACGTATGTTGCAAAGCGGCTATCCCCGCACGCTGCGTGAACACCGAAGCACACGACGTATTGAACTCGATCAATTTGCCTATCGGTTGAGTCATCGCTGCGGGCATGACCAACCAACCCAGGCGCCAACCGGTCATGAGAAAACTCTTGGAGAAACTGTGCACCACCACCAAACGGTCATCTGGCGCGCTCACATCCAAAAACGAAGGCGCAGCGCCATTGGCGGTATCGCCTTCGTAATACAAGCGTTCATACACCTCGTCTGCCAAAATCCATGTGCCGGTTTGTCGGCAATGGGCGACCAACATGGCTTGCTCTTCTCGCGTCAAGGTCCAACCCGTGGGGTTGTTGGGCGAATTGACAATCAACAAGCGCGTGCTCGGCGAGATGCTCGACAGCAACGCCTTCATGTCCAGTACCCACTGGCCTTGAACAGGCTTAAGCGACACGCATTTCAAGTTGGCGCCCATCACCAAGGCTTGCGCGGTCAGATTCGGCCAGACCGGGGTCACCGCCACCACCTCGTCACCCGCATCTACCAGCGCCTGGACGGCCAGCATCAAGGCATTGACGCCGCCCGAGGTGATGGCCAAGCGCTCAACTCCCACCGGACCGTGCAAGGCGCTCATGTAGGTAGACACGGCCTCTCGCAACTCGGGCATGCCCAGGTTGTGGGCGTAAAAGGTCTCGCCCTGGTTGATCGAATCGATAGCGGCTTGGCGCACCACCTGGGGAGTGGTCTCATCGCTTTCACCAAACCAAAAGGCCAGGACGTCGCTGCGACCCATGCCGGCATTCGCAACTTCACGGATGCGGGATTCCTCAATATCGAGAATGGTTTGGCGCAGAAAAGGCTTCATGGGCTGGTGTGTTTTCAATCAGCAGCCATATTAGCTGAAATAGGCATTGGCAAAGTACCCATTCGTTTCTATGATGAATGCACAAAAACACAGTCAGGGAGAACATCATGCGCAGACCATGGACCGCCACGAAGACGCTCGTCACAACAACGCTCTTGGCCACTTTCATCGTACACACGGGGTGGGTTCAAGCCAGCAGCCATGCTGAGTTTGCTACCGAAGCCGTTAAACGCACAAAAATTCCCAAGCCCAAACAAGACAAAGGCGCAGGCGAAACCGTCAAAGAGCGTGACCGCCGTTTACTGCGTGAATGCAAAGGCCGACCCAACGCGGGGGCTTGTGAAGGGTTCGCCAGTTGACGGGTGCTGCACCTGTGCACAATACGCCCATGAACTCCATGCGGATTGACAAATGGCTGTGGGCCGCGCGGTTTTTTAAAACCCGCTCTCTGGCCACCCAAGAAATCAACAAAAACCGAATCCAAGTCAATGACCTGGTGGCCAAGCCTTCGCGTGAAGTGAAAGCGCAAGACACCGTGGTCATCCGGCAAGGAGACATCACGCGCACAGTGTTGGTTCAAGGTTTAAGTCAGGTACGCGGGCCAGCGCCTGTAGCCCAAGCTTTGTACCAAGAAACGCCCGACAGTGTGAGTCTTCGCGACAAGCTTGCTGAACAACGCAAAATGACCCGAGAACCCGCGCTGAGCATTGAACATGGCAGGCCCACCAAACGCGACCGGCGAGACCTGCAACGTGCAGGTCATGACTGGAATGACCGTTGGTCGGCGTCGGTGGACGAATAAAGCCCCTGCATGCGGTCCCGCAGACGACAAAAAAAGGCCTCGCAAAGGGTTTTCACCATCGTCTGAACGCAGCGCTCAACCTACATTTTGCCCAAGGAGAAACCCCAATGTTTATTGCTTTTCAAAACCACTCCAATGCCCCATCCTGGCGGCGCCGTGGCCTGACCCTTTTTTGGGTGGCGGCCGCCTTGTTAAGCTGCACGTTCAGCCAAGCCCAAAGCTTTCCAACTAAACCCATCCGATTGGTGGTGACTTTTCCTCCTGGCGGTGCGCCCGACATTTTGGCGCGCTTGTTCAGCGAGAAATCCCAACTTGGTCAAAGCGTGATCGTCGACAACAAACCCGGTGCGGGTGGCAATATCGGGGCCGATGTGGTGGCCAAGTCGCCCGGCGATGGCTACACACTTGTCATGGGTACCGTGGGCACACATTCAATCAACGGCGCGCTCTACGACAAGATGCCTTATGACATGGTGAAGAACTTCAGCCCCGTCTCGTTGATTGCCTCTGCACCCAACCTGCTCGTGGTGAACAACGACTTGCCTGTCAAGTCGGTGCCCGAGTTGATTGCTTACATGAAAGCCAACCCCAACAAACTGTCGTTTGGCTCGCCAGGCACAGGAACTTCGGTGCACGTTTCTGGTGAATTGTTCAAGTCCATGACGGGCACAACGATGACCCACATTCCCTACAAAGGTCGTCAATTCGCGATTCCCGATTTGGTCGGCGGTAGCATCCAGTTGATGTTCGACAACATGCCTTCAGCACTGCCCATGGCGAAAGATGGCAAGATCCGCGCGCTGGCCCAAACCACCGCCAAGCGCTCCCCTGCTGCGCCTGATGTACCGACCATGAATGAGTTTGTGCCCGGTTTTGAAGCCACCACCTGGTTTGCCATGTTTGCGCCGGCCAACACCCCCCGCGCAGTGGTCGACAAACTGAACTCTGAAGTATTGCGTGTTTTCAAATTGCCTGATGTGTTAGAGCGCCTGAAGACCTTGGGGTTGGATCCGGTGCTTTCCAGCCCTGATGAGTTGGCGCGTTACCAAGCCGCTGAAATCGCCAAATGGGCCAAAGTGGTCAAAGAGTCCGGCGCCAAAGCCGAGTAATCATTCAGGAGTATCTATGTCAAACACTTTTACACGTCGTCAAGTCTTGCAAGCCGGCTTGGCCGGTGCCGCGAGCATCGCCTTGCCCGCAATGGCGCAAAGTAATTTTCCTTCGCGGCCCATCAAATTAATTTGCCCTTGGCCTGCGGGCGGCTCCACCGATGCCGTGATGCGCGCGATTGCCGAAAGCGCTACGCGTATCTTGAACAACCCGGTGATCATCGAAAACAAGGGCGGCGCGGGTGGCATGTTGGGACCCAACGAATTGGTCAGCGCCAAGCCCGATGGCTACACACTGACACAACTGCCCATGGGTATTCTGCGTATCCCGCATATGCAAAAAACACTGTTCGACCCCTTGGTCGACTTCACCTACGTAGCCTGCCTGACCGGTTACACCTTTGGCATCGTGGTGCGTGCCGACTCTCCCATCAAGAGCATCAAAGACTTGGTTGCCTATGCCAAAGCCAAGCCAGGTGAATTCACTTATGGGTCGACCGGCAACGGCACAACGCCGCACCTGGCGGTCGAAGAATTCGCCATGAAAGCCGGTATCAAATTGCAACATGTACCCTTCAAAGGCAACGCCGAAGGCATGCAGGCGATTTTAGGCGGCCACATCATGTCGCACAGCGACGCCACAGGCTGGGGCTCGCATGTGGAAGCCGGCACTTGCCGCCTGCTGGCCACTTACGGCAGCAAACGCACCAAGCGTTGGTCCAACATACCGACCTTGAACGAGTTGGGCTACGACACGGTATCCGACTCACCGTTTGGCGTTGGTGCGCCCAAGGGAATGGACCCGGCCGTCACCCGCAAACTGCACGATGCCTTTAAAGCCACATTGGAAGACCCGAAAGTTCTGGCCTCATTTGAAAAATACGATCAATCGGTGATTTACATGAACACCGAGGATTACACCAAATATGCGCGCGAGACCTTCCCCAAAGAAAAGAAACTCATTGAACAACTGGGCCTTGCAAAGCAAGCTTAAAACACTGCTCTGATGCAATTGACTCACCCCGGCCGATCCATGTTGCATGTGGTCGTCCGGGTGGCTTGATCGGCGCTGAGCTGAAGGATCACCCTGAAGCCAAAGCCCGAGCCTTCCACGTCGAACTTCACGCCCTTGTCACCTTGTTTGGCCATTTCTCCTACCACCAAAGCTTGCTGAAACTGATGGTCTGCGGCGCGCATGCGTCCCGTTTGCCCGGCCATGCTGATCTGGGCTTTTTCCATCTGCAACGCTACCGCTTGCGGCTCTGAATTTCCGGCTTTTTCGATCGACTGGGCCAAGGCTTCAACCATCATCTGCATGCGCAAATGCAGGTAGTCATCAGCGGGCTTGGGAAAGCGCTGGCGAAACGATTGCACCAAAGCATCGCTGGCCGCACCCGGCACATTGGGCAGCCATTCGGCCACGGCCAACACCTTGCCCACGCCAGCGTCGCCGAGGGCTGCTGGTGCGCCCAAAGCATTGCCGTAAAACGTATAGAACTTGCCGTCATAGCCCGACTCCCTTGCGGCCTTGACCAGCAAGGTCAAATCATTGCCCCAATTGCCAGTGATCACGGCTTGGGCGCCAGTGGCCTTGATTTTGGCCGCATAAGGCAAAAAGTCCTTGACGCGTCCCACGGGATGTAATTCATCGCCCACCACTTTCACATCACTCCGGTGCAGACTCAACTGTTGCCGAGCCTCGCGCAACACGGCTTGCCCAAAGCTGTAATCCTGACCGATCAGGTAAACCGACTTGACCTCGCGGTCTTGCTTGAGGACTTGCATCAAAGCGCCCATGCGCATGTCGGCATGGGCATCGAAGCGAAAGTGCCAGAAACTGCATTTCTCATTCGTCAAAGCCGGATCCACTGCCGAGTAGTTGAGAAACAGAACACGTTTTGCTGGCTCGCGCCCGTTGTGCTTGTTGATCGCGTCCAGCAAGGCTGCCGCGTTGGCCGAGGAGTTGCCTTGAAGCACAAACTGCGCGCCGTCGTCCAGTGCGGCTCGGAAAACCGACAAGGCCTCTTCGTTTTGGCCCTTGCTGTCGTAGCGTTGCAGCACCAAAGGGCGCAGGCCGGCCGCGGTTTTGATGCCGCCGCGCGCATTGACCCGCTCGACCGCCCACACCAGGTTGCGGTGCACGGCTTCGCCGGTGTTGGCAAAGGGACCACTCAGACCCTCGATCAGGGCCAATTGAATCGGTTGCACTGTCGATTGCAATGTCGGTTGCACTTTCGCATGCACAGTTTGCGCCTGCACCGCGCTGATCATGAGAAAGGGGCAGCAAAGCGCTGCACGCAGCAAAGAAAAAAGAAACTTCAAAACCATCATCCTCAAAGAAAAATACAGTAACGCGCCGAGCTTCAAACCAGGCGGTAAAAACGAGCTGTGAAACAAGCCCTCCAGCCAAGCTGTTAATCCAAGCTGTTAAA
>Ga0164294_10003575_pt1 | contig 13799 bp, 10 predicted proteins | sample GEODES005metaG_FD_111479 | JGI IMG/M metagenome (GOLD analysis project Ga0164294, IMG submission 111479) | Oligotrophic lake water microbial communities from Sparkling Lake, Wisconsin, USA - GEODES005 metaG | ecosystem: Environmental > Aquatic > Freshwater > Lake | place: USA: Sparkling Lake...
GTGTTATCCAACCTCGCCGGGGTGGCGGTGGAGTTCTTCTACCAGTTCCTCGGCGACCTCTCCGGCAGTGCGTTGATCGGCGGACTCTGGGAGAACAAGTGGATCAACGTGGCGACCTGCCTGACATTCCTCGCGGTGGCGACGGGGGTCGCCTACCGGGGCATCACCACCACCGAACGAATTCAGTTCGTACTGGTCGGATTCCAGCTGGCGATCCTGTTGATCTTCGCCGGCCTGGCGATCGCGAAGTCGCGGACGGCACCGACCGGCCTGAGCTTCAGCTGGGACTGGTTCAGCCCGGCCGGCCTGACCCTGTCGGCTTTCATCGCCGGACTGTCCGGTTCGATATTCGCGTTCTGGGGCTGGGATACCTGTCTGACAGTCAACGAGGAGTCCAAAGGCTCGGCGAAGACACCCGGGCGCGCCGCCCTGCTCACAGTGACCTCGATCCTGCTGACCTACCTGATCGTCGCGACAGCGACCCAGATGTACGCCGGCGTCGGCGACCAGGGCGTGGGTCTGGGCAACGAGGACAATGCCTCCAACGTCTTCGGCGAGTTGGCCGAACCGATACTCGGCAGCCCCTGGCATCTGTTGTTGTATCTCGCCGTGCTCGCCTCCAGCATCGCCAGCCTGATCACCACTTTCCTGCCGTCGTCGCGCACCATGCTCGGAATGGCGTCCTATCAGGCCCTCCCGCCCCGGTTCGCATCGATTCATCCCCGCTACCTGACGCCGTCCTACGCGACCGTCGTGGCCGGCAGCGTCGCCGGGATGTTTTATGCGGTCATGCACGTGCTGAGCCGAAATGCCCTGACAGACACGATCTACGCATTAGGCATCATGATCTGTTTCTATTACGGACTCACTGCGTTCGCCTGCATCTGGTTCTTCCGCCGGGAGTTGTTCGCGAACGTGTCGAGTTTCGTGTTCAAGTTGCTGTTTCCGTTGCTCGGCGGCCTAGGCCTGTTCTTCGTTCTGCTGATCACGCTGCGCGATTCGGCGTCGCCCGACTATGGCAGCGGCGCAAGTGTCTTCGGCGTGGGCCTGGTCCTGGTGCTCGGCCTCGGACTGATCCTGCTCGGTGTGGTGCTTATGTTCATCTGGCGGGCGAAGGCGCCTGCGTTCTTCCGAGGCGAGACCCTGCACAGGGACACCCCCACCGTGATCACGGGCTGAGTTACCCGGTATACCGGCACTCCTATGCGGCGCTGGTCACCCGGTACACGTCATAGACGCCTTCGACGGTACGCACCGCGTTGAGCACATGACCGAGGTGTTTGGGATCACCCATCTCGAAAGTGAAGCGGCTGATGGCAACCCGGTCATCTGAGGTGGTGACCGAAGCCGAGAGGATGTTCACCCGTTCATCGGCGAGAACCCGCGTCACATCTGAAAGCAGTCGGTGCCGGTCGAGCGCCTCGACCTGGATGGCAACCAGGAATACCGATGTGGGCGACGGTGCCCAAACCACCTCGATGATGCGCTCCGACTGCAACTGCAAATCGTCGGCGTTGGTGCAGTCGGTGCGATGCACGCTGACGCCGCCGCCGCGGGTGACGAACCCCATGATGTTGTCGCCCGGGACAGGCGTGCAGCACTTAGCCAGCTTCGTCAGCGTGCCCGGCGCTCCGGGCACCCCCACGCCGGAGTCCTCGGTGCTGCGCTGCCGCATGTGCATGGTGGCCGGGGTGGAGCGTTCGGCAAGTTCATCCTCGGCACCGTCCGCGCCCCCGAGTTGAGCCAGAAGGCGTTGCACGACATGGCGGGCCGAGACGTGGCCCTCTCCCACCGCGGTGTACAGCGCCGAGATGTCGCTGTAGCGCAACTCCTGTGCCAGTGCGGACATCGCCTCAGCGGTCACCAGTCGCTGCAACGGCAGCCCGCCACGACGGACCTCCCGGGTGATCGCATCCTTACCGGTCTCCAGCGCCTCCTCGCGGCGCTCCTTGGCGAACCACTGACGGATCTTCGCCTTGGCCCGAGGCGACACCACGAAGCCCTGCCAGTCCCGGGACGGCCCGGCATTGAGCGCCTTGGAGGTGAAAACCTCGACCACTTCGCCATTTTCGAGCTTTCGCTCCAGCGCGACCAACCGGCCGTTGACCCGGGCACCGATACAGCGGTGTCCCACCTCGGTGTGTACTGCGTAGGCGAAGTCGACCGGCGTCGAACCGGTGGGCAGTGTGACGACGTCGCCCTTGGGCGTGAAGACGAAAATTTCCTGCACGGCGAGGTCGTAGCGCAGCGATTCGAGGAATTCACCGGGGTCGGCGGCCTCGCGTTGCCAGTCGAGAAGTTGGCGCATCCAGGCCATGTCGTCGATCTCGGCCGCCGACTGTGGATGCGGGACCGCGTTGCGACCCTTGGCCTCTTTGTAACGCCAGTGCGACGCGATGCCGTACTCCGCGGTGCGGTGCATGTCCCGGGTCCGGATCTGGACCTCTAGTGGCTTGCCTTCCGGCCCGACGACCGTGGTGTGCAGCGACTGGTAGACCCCGAACCGGGGCTGAGCGATGTAGTCCTTGAATCGGCCAGGCATCGGCTGCCACAGCGAGTGCACCACGCCCACGGCGGCGTAGCAATCCCGGATCTCGTCGCACAGGATGCGAACCCCGACCAAGTCGTGGATATCGTCGAAGTCGCGGCCCTTGATGATCATTTTCTGGTAGATCGACCAGTAGTGCTTCGGCCGTCCCTCGACCGCGGCACTGACTTTCATCTCGCCCAGTGCCGTTCCGATATCTGAGCGAACCCTGGCCAGATAGGTGTCTCGGGACGGTGCGCGGTCGGCTACCAGTCGGACGATTTCCTCATACCGCTTCGGGTGCAGGATCGCGAAAGACAGGTCTTCAAGCTCCCATTTGACCGTCGCCATTCCGAGCCGGTGAGCAAGGGGGGCAATGACTTCCAGTGTTTCGTGCGCCTTCTGCGCCTGCTTCTCAGGAGGCAGGAATCGGATCGTCCGCATGTTGTGCAGCCGGTCGGCGACCTTGATCACCAGTACCCGCGGATCGCGGGCCATCGCGATGATCATCTTGCGGATGGTTTCGCCTTCCGCGGCGCTTCCCAAAACCACCTTGTCGAGCTTGGTGACGCCATCGACGAGGTGGGCGACCTCGTCGCCGAAATCGGCGGTCAGCGCCTCCAGGGTGTAGCCGGTGTCCTCGACGGTGTCATGCAGCAGTGCGGCAACCAGGGTGGTGGTGTCCATGCCCAGCTCGGCCAGGATGCTTGTCACCGCCAATGGGTGGGTGATGTAGGGGTCGCCGGAGCGGCGCGACTGGCTGGCGTGTTTGGCATCTGCCACGCCGTAGGCACGCTGCAGCATCGTCAGATCTGCTTTGGGATAGATCTCCCGGTGCACCGCTATCAAGGGTTCGAGCACCGGGTTGATGGCGCTGCGTTGCGCGGTCATCCGCCGCGCCAGGCGAGCTCGCACACGGCGGGACGCGCTGATGGTGGACTTCGGGGTCTCCCCGCGCGATTCGCCGATCTCGGCAACCGGCACCGGCGGGAAGCCCGCGCCTCCCGGTTCGTCCGCCATGCTCACCTCCGGTTCCCCGGACTGCTGCGGGGACGCTGGAAGGATATCGCGCGGGATCGCGGCGAGGTCATCGCGACGGGTCCGGATCGTAGGTCAGAGGAGCTGCAGGCTGTGTGCGGTTAGGGGGGCGATCCGGTCGCGTCCGCCGAGGGCCGCCAACTCCAGCACCACCGCGGCGGCGGTGACCTGCGCGCCCACGGTCGCGAGCAGTTCGTGGGTCGCGGCCACTGTCCCGCCGGTGGCGAGCACGTCATCGATGATGGCGACCCGCCGCCCGGCCAGTTCGATGGCGCCGGCGGGGATCTCCAGGGTGGCGGTGCCGTACTCGAGGCTGTAGGTGCGGCTGTGCACCGGCGGCGGAAGTTTTCCGCCCTTGCGGACGGCGAGGACTCCGATGCCCAACCGGTGGGCGACAGCGCCGCCGAGCAGGAAGCCCCGGGCGTCGATGCCAGCGATGAGGTCCGCGCCCTCGACGATCGCGGCGAGGGCGGCGGTGACCGCGGCGAACCCGCGGTCGTCGGCCAGCACCGGGGTCAGGTCTCGGAACAGCACACCGGGTTCGGGGAAGTCGGGCACGTTGCGGGTCAGCGCGATCAGCAGGTCGGTGACGGACTCGCCAACGGCGCCGCGGTCGGGCGTCACGGCGTCACCACCCATCTGTCCATGTTCCAACCGGCGCCCCACTTGGTGGGGTTGGCCTGGACGGCGAACATGCTCTTGGCGGCGATCACGGTGCGCTGCTGCCGGTACAGCGGAAGGGTCGGCATGTCGACCCACAGGATGGGCGCGGCGTCACCGAGCAGGCGGGCCTGTTCCTTGGGGTCGGTGGTGACCGCCAGTGCCGAGATGATGCCGTCGACCTGGGGGTTGGAGTAGGCCGGCAGGTTATTGCCGTTGCCGGTGAACAACGTGTAGGCGTCCAGCGCCGAAGATCCGGTCGAACCGCTACCGGTCGCTCCGCCGGTGCTGGCCAGCAGGGCGTCGATCTGACCGTCTCGCAGCGCTTGCGGGCCGACCACGTCGGACGACGCATCGACCACGGTGATTCCGGCGGCGCCGCAGGATCTGGTGATGGCGGCGATCGTGGCCGCCAACCGGGGATTGGGCGCCCGGTAACCGATCCGCACGTTCAGCGGCTGGCCCTCGAGTGCTGCCCGCGCCGCGTCGGGGTTGCCCGGGTTGTATTGATCGGACAGCGGCCCCGACTCCAGCAGGCTGTAGGCGTCGTCGTTGACCGGATTGAGCCGGGCGTTGGCCACCGGCTGTCTGGCGTTGGCGGCGATCATGTCCCGCGGCGTGCATTGCGCCACGGCTCGGCGCGCCGGCGGTGCCGCGAGCGGTCCCGCAGCGGCAAAGATGAGTTGCTCGATTCCGCCCGAGGGGATGTCGCTACGTTGGTAGTCGTCCGGCGTTGTCAGGGTGCCTGACGATCCGTCCGCCACATCAACAACCTGAAAGCTGCCGTTGTTGATCCGATCCTGAACGTCGATGCCGCGCGGCCAGACCGTGATCTGCCCGATTGCTGGCGGGGTGCCCCACCAGCGATCGTTGGCGACGAGCGTCACCGCCCCCTCGGGCAGTACCGAGTCGATCTTGAACGGACCCGACGAGGGAAAGCGCGCGAGGTCGCTGTCGACTTTCAGGTCCCAGATGGTGTTCCAGGCCTCGGCAATTCGTGCCACTGCGACTGGATCGCCGCTCTGGATGCCGGCCGTGACATCGATTCCCAGAGCATCGCCGATCACGTGGGACGGCATGATCGAGGTGGCGGTGAACATCTGGGCGTAGTCCACGACGCTGCGGTTGGGCAGGTAATTGACCCGGGCCTTCTTGGTACCCGGTTGGCATTCGATTCCGGCGATGTCGAGGTACCCCCCTCGGCTGGCCACGTCGAAACCGGGGAACCTACCCGACTGGGCCGCCCAGGTCAGCACCATGTCATCGCAGGTAAGGGGTTTACCATCGGAGTAGACCGCGTTGTCGGCGATCTGATAGTCCAGGATCAGCGGCTCGCGACCGACCACCGACACCGACCCGAAGTCCCCGTCGGTGAGCACCTGCCCGTCGGGACCGTGGAAGCTGAAACCGGTGAGCACGCGCGCAAAGGCCTGCGGTCCTGCCGAGGCCGCGCCGCCGACAGTGTTGGTGTTGTAACTGCTCAGCACCCCATCGACGGCGTAGTTCACCGATTGGGCTGCCTCGGCGGAACATCCGGCCAGAACAGTCGGCGCCACCACGGTGAGGACGGCGGCCAGCGAGACGGCGGTTCCGCGGCGGCGCCTGGAAGCCACAGCGGACCCTATCGTTCCCGCTTGCCCGAGGGCCGCCGCGGGCGAATCGGGCGGGCCCCCGGTACGGGCGTGGAGCCTGCGGATGGCGCGCCGACTGCCACGGCGTCATCGACCACGACGGTCGTCGATTCACCGGGCACGTCGCCGGCCGTGGCCAACCGGTGGCGACGGTTGAGCACCCGGCGACTGTGGGAGCGGACCAGTTCGGTGCGCTCCCGCATGGTCACCAGCAGTGGCGTCGCGAAGAAGATCGAGGAGTAAGTGCCGACCAGGATGCCGACCAACTGGACCAGCGCCAAGTCCTTGAGAGTGCCGACACCCAGCACCCAGACCGCCACCACGATCAGTGACAGCACCGGCATGATCGAGATCAGGCTGGTGTTGATCGACCGCATGAAGGTCTGGTTGATGGCAAGGTTGGCCTGCTCGGCGAAGGTTCGCCTGGTGGTGTGTTCGAAGCCCTTGGTGTTCTCCTCGACCTTGTCGAAGACGATGACCGTGTCGTAGAGCGAGAAACCCAAGATGGTGAGCAGGCCGATCACCGTCGCCGGCGTTACTTCGAATCCCACCAGCGAGTACACCCCGGCGGTGGTGATCAGGTCGAAGCCCAGGGCCGCCAGCGCCGCCAGCGCCATGTATCTCTCGTAGCGCAGCGTGATGTAGATGGCCACCAGAACCAGGAACACCGCCAGGGCGATCAGCGCCTTTCTGGTGATCTGGCCGCCCCACGTCTCCGAGACCGCCGAGTCGCTGATCGCCTGCTTGCTCGGTTTGCCGTCGACGCCCATGGGCCCGAACTTCTCGAACAGGGCGTCCCGCAGGTTGGCGGTCTGAGTGTTGTCGAGCGCCTCCGACCGGATCTGCACGGTGGCTGTGGATCCATTACCGACCACCACCACCGACTGGGCGCTAAGCCCGAGGGTCTGAGCGAAGGTCTCCTCGACTTGGGCGATGCTGGCCTCGCCATTGACTCCGGCCCGTGGAAACGACATCTTCGTGCCGCCCTCGAAGTCGATGCCGAAGGTAAAGCCGCGAAGCACGATGCTGGCGATCGCAATCGCGACGATCAGGAAGCTGATGCCGAACCACAGCTTGCGCCGGCCAACCACCTCGAACGCCCCGGTACCGGTGTAGAGCCGGGTGAAGAATCCATGCCTGGGTGCCTGGCCTGCCGGCACCGGGACCGACTCGGGCAGATCGGCATCAGACAGATCGGCATCAGGCAGATCGGCATCAGGCAGATCGGCGTCGGGCAGATCGGTGTTATCAGTCATCGGACTATCCCCGTTCCGCCGCGGCGAGCGTTTCGGACTGCCCGGACTCCCGACGCTCGCGCGCGATCCGCTGGACCGCGCCGAGGCCGTTGAGTGCGGGCTTGGACATCGTGGGCGACTTCGACGCCAGGTACACCAGCGGCCAGGTCACCGTGAACACGACCAGGACGTCGAGGATGGTGGTGAGGCCCAGGGTGAAGGCGAAGCCTTTCACCTGACCAACGGCCAGGAAGTAGAGCACCGCCGCGGCCAGGAAACTCACCGCGTTGCCTGACAGGATCGTCTTTCGGGCTCGCGCCCAACCGCGCGGTACCGCCGAGCGGAACGAGCGGCCCTCTCGGATCTCGTCTTTGATTCGTTCGAAGAAAACCACGAAGGAGTCGGCGGTGGTGCCGATACCGATGATCAGGCCCGCGATGCCGGCCAGGTCGAGCGTGTAGTTGATGTATCTGCCGAGCAACACCAAAATGGCGAACACCATCGCGCCAGAGGCCACCAGCGACAGCGCCGTCAGCAGACCGAGCACGCGGTAGTAGAGCAGCGAATACAGCAGCACCATGGCCAGGCCGATCGCGCCGGCAATCAACCCTGCACGCAGGGAGGTCAATCCCAGTGTGGCCGAGACGGTTTCGGCTTCCGATGACTCGAACGACAGCGGTAGTGACCCGTACTTGAGGACGTTGGCCAGCTGTTTGGACGAGTCGACCGTGAACGGTGGATCCCCACCGGAGATCTGGGTGCGCCCGCCCGGAATCGCTTCCCGAATCTGTGGCGCGCTGACCACCTCGGAGTCGAGGGTGAACGCGGTCTGCGTGCCGATGTTGGCGGCGGTGAAGTCACCCCATGTGGTGGCGGCCTCGTCTTTGAACTCGAGGTCGACGACGTAGGCGCCGCTCTGCTGGTCGAACCCGGACACGGCGTCTTTGATCTGGTCACCGCTGATGATCGACTTGTCCAGGATGTAGACATACTTTTGATCCTGCGAGCAGGTGACCAACGGCAGTGCCGGGTCATCGTTGCCGGCCAGCACATCATCCTCACCGCAACGTCCGGCCATGTACTGCACCGAGATCAGCAGCAGGTTCTGGTTGGTGCTCTGCCGCAGGTCCTTTTCGAACTTGATGCGCGCCGCGAGGTCCTGCCGGGGATCCGGGGGGGCGGGGGGCGCGGGGGCACCGGAGGTCGGTGACCCCGTGGGCGAGGCCGTCGGTGACGGCGTGGGCGAGGCCGTCGGTGACGGCGTAGGAGACGGCGTGGGCGACGCGGTCGGGGACGGCGTGGGCGCCGGCGTGGGTTCAAGCGGATACGGCCGCGGCTGCGGCGCAGGACTCACCGGCGATGCCGGCCCTGCCCCCGGCGGTGCGGGTGGCGCACCCGGAGCGGAACCCGGCGGCGCGGGCGGAGCACCTGGAGCGCCGGCCGGCGGAGCACCTGGAGCGCCGGCGGGCGGGGCGCCCGGGGCGCCCTCGGCCGGCTTTTTATTGACTGCCTCGACCGGGATCGGCTGACCGATCACCGGCCGAATGAACAGCCGGGCGGTCTGGCCGAGGTTGCGAGCCTCTGTGCCGTCGTTGCCCGGGACCGTGATGACGAGGTTGTCTCCGTCAATCACCACCTCCGAACCGGACACGCCGAGGCCGTTCACCCGGGAACTGATGATCTGCAGGGCCTGATCGAGGGCGTCGCGGGTGGGCTTGGATCCGTCCGGTGTCCGGGCCGTCAGGGTGACACGCGTGCCGCCCTGCAGGTCGATGCCGAGCTTTGGTTTGGCTTCCTTGTTTCCGGTCAGGAACACCAAGAGGTATAGGCCGACCAGGAGAGCCAAGAACAGCGCCAGGTAGCGGTACGGATGCACCGGCGTCGAAGACGATGCCACGTTGTTGGTTCTCCTCGTCGTTTTCCGCGTTAAACGGCCACGATGCCGCCTAGCGGTCATCTGCGCCCCCGCAAAGGGTACGGGGCGCAACGATCGGTCAGTCCTTGGACAGGCGGTCCGCGTCGGTCTCAGTGAGGTCGAAGGCCCCCCGGGCAGCGCTGGCCTCGCCGATCTCCGACGTTTCCGGCACGATCCGGTCGCGAACGGCCAGTTTCATCCAGCGTGTCACCACGCCCGGGGCGATCTCGAGATCCACGGTGTCCTCGCCGATCCGGGCGATCGTCGCCTGCAGTCCGGACGTCGTATGGACCCGGTCCCCCACCCGCAGCGAGTCCTGCAGGTCGATGGTGGCCTGCATGGCCTTGCGCTGGCGGCGCGAGGCGAAGAACAAAAACGCCCCCATGATGATGATCAGGGGCAGGAAGCTGAGCAGTTCCATGGCGGCACGTGTCTTTCGTCTCGGAGTGCAGATCGTCGATGCGGGACCGTCGTGACCGGTCCTCGACTAATCAGTGTGCCAGTTGCCGGGTCCGCACTGTTCCGGCACCGCCGAACCGTCATGGTGCCCGCACTCCGATCACCCGCACACGCAGTCCACATGATGAACCGATGAGCCCCCACGGTGACCCGTCCTATGGTGACCCGATGGACCTCATCGAGACGTTGCGAACCACCGGAGCTGTGCGTGAGTTCACCGCTCAACCGGTCCCCGACGAGGTGGTGGCGCGGGTGCTGGATTCCGCGCGATTCGCCCCCAGCGGGGCCAACGCCCAGGCCTGGCATGTTGTGCTGGTCAAGGATCCCGACATCCGTCGACGCCTTCGCGACCTCTATCTGCCGGGTTGGAGCGACTACCTGGCGATGGGTGCCGCCGGCCTGCGTCCGTGGGCACCGGGCAACGACCGCGGGGCTGAGACTGCGGCGGTGGCGTCGGCTCCCGAGGCGGTGCTCACCGCAGCACAACAGGGTTTCGCCGCCCACCTCAACGAAGTTCCGGTACTGCTGGTCGTCTTCGCCGATCTGGCGGCACTGGCCGCCGTCGACCGCGATTTGGATCGCTACTCCTTCGCCGGCGGGGCGTCGGTTTATCCGTTCGCGTGGAGCATCCTGCTCGCGGCCCGAGCCGAGGGCCTCGGCGGTGTTCTCACGACAATGCTGATCCGCGAGGAGAACGCGGTCAAACGTTTGCTCGGTGCCCCGGACCAACTGGCACTGGCGGGTGCAATCGCGCTGGGCCATCCGCAGCGCCCGGCGCGACGACTGCGCCGACGGCCCGTCACGGCCTTCGCTTCGGTCGACCGCGTCGATGGGCCGAAGTTGCCGATCGGAGCCATCGCCGGGGCGGGAAATCCAAGGTAAGCTGCGGCTATCCGTTTCGATCCCCGGTCTTCTCGGGGAAGGTCAGGAGAACAACCGTGAGCACCATGGAACTCAACTCCGTCGATCACAGCCCCGTCGAGCAGAGTCGCAAACTCGCCACTGCGATCCCTGGACCGCTCTCCACCGAACTGGGCAAGCGCCGAGTGGCCGCGGTGTCCAGCGCGGTCGGGGTCACCATGCCGGTGTTCGCCGCGCGTGCCGGCGGCGGCATCCTTGAGGACGTCGACGGCAACCGGTTCATCGACCTGGGTTCGGGGATCGCGGTAACGACGATCGGCAACTCCTCGCCGCGGGTGGTCGATGCAGTGCGCGAACAAGTCGCCGACTTCACCCACACCTGTTTCATGGTCACGCCGTACGAGGAGTACGTGGCTGTCGCCGAACATCTCAACCGGCTCACGCCCGGCTCGTTCCCCAAACGCACAGCGCTGTTCAACTCCGGTGCCGAGGCGGTGGAGAACGCGGTCAAGATCGCCCGGATCTACACCGGCCGCACCGCCGTGGTGGCCTTCGATCACGCCTACCACGGCCGCACCAACCTCACCATGGGTCTGACTGCCAAGGCGATGCCGTACAAGAGCGGGTTCGGGCCGTTCGCGCCGGAGATCTACCGGGCGCCGATGTCCTACCCGTACCGCGACGGTCTGATCGACAAGGAATGGGCGACCGACGGCGAACTGGCCGCGCAGCGCGCACTTACTGTGATCGACAAGCAGATCGGCGCAGCCAACTTGGCGGCGGTCATTATCGAACCGGTCCAGGGCGAAGGTGGCTTCATCGTGCCCGCCCCCGGATTCCTGCCGGCGCTGCGGGCCTGGTGCACTGCCAACGACGTGGTGTTCATCGCCGATGAGGTGCAGAGCGGGTTCGCTCGCACCGGTGCGATGTTCGCCTGCGAGGACGAGGGAATCGAGCCCGACCTGATCATCACCGCCAAGGGCATCGCCGACGGACTGCCACTGTCCGGAGTGACCGGGCGTGCTGAAATCATGGACGCCCCACATGTCAGCGGCGTAGGCGGCACCTACGGCGGCAACCCGCTGGCGTGCGCGGCGGCACTGGCCACCATCGAGACCATCGAGCTCGATGGGTTATTGCAACGGGCCAAGGACATCGAACGGCTGATGAAGGACAGACTCGGCCGGATGCAAGCCGACGACGACCGGATCGGCGACGTCCGGGGCCGCGGCGCCATGATCGCCGTCGAATTCGTGAAAGCCGGTTCAAGCGAACCGGATCCGGAGTTGACCAAGCAACTGTGCTCCAGGGCGCACGCGCAGGGCGTGATCGTGCTCAGCTGCGGCACGTTCGGCAACGTGTTGCGTTTCCTGCCGCCGCTGAGCATCAGTGACGAGTTGTTGATCGAGGGACTTGACGTTCTGGCGGAGATCCTCGACGGGATCTGACGACGGCTCCAGCCCCGCTACTCGAACAGCGGCGGCTGGCCGAAGCCGCCCGCCCCTGGCGGCGGGGTCATCCCAAGATGGGTCCAGGCCTGCGGGGTAGCCACCCGGCCCCGTGGTGTGCGCGCGATCATCCCGGCGCGCACCAGAAACGGCTCGCATACCTCTTCCACCGTGGCGGCTTCTTCCCCCACCGCCACCGCGAGCGTCGACACCCCGACCGGGCCGCCGCCGAAGCTTCGGGTCAGCACCGAGAGCACTGCCCGGTCAAGTCGGTCCAGTCCGAGTTCGTCGACGTCGTAGACCGCCAGCGCAGCCTTGGCGATATCGCGGTTGATGACACCGTCAGCGCGGACTTCGGCGTAGTCACGCACGCGCCGCAGCAACCGGTTGGCGATCCGCGGCGTACCCCGGGAGCGGCGGGCAATCTCCGCGCCGGCTTCGGCGTCGAGTTCGATGCCCAGGATGCCGGCCGAGCGAATCAACACGCGATCCAACTCGGCCGGTTCGTAGAAATCCATGTGCGCGGTGAAGCCGAAGCGGTCGCGGAGTGGCCCGGTCAGCGCGCCCGAACGGGTGGTGGCACCGACCAAGGTGAACGGAGCGACCTCCAACGGAATCGACGTCGCGCCGGGTCCTTTGCCCACCACCACGTCAACCCGGAAGTCCTCCATGGCCAGGTACAGCATCTCCTCGGCGGGTCGGGCGATGCGATGGATCTCGTCGATGAACAACACGTCGCCTTCGACGAGGTTGGAAAGCATCGCCGCCAGGTCGCCCGCCCGCTCCAGCGCCGGGCCGGAGGTGACTCGCAACGCCGAGCCCAGTTCGGTGGCAATGATCATCGCCAGCGAGGTCTTGCCCAGGCCCGGTGGCCCCGAAAGCAGAATGTGGTCCGGCGTGCTGCCACGGTTCTTAGCGCCCTCGAGCACCAACTGCAGTTGTTCGCGAACTCGCGGCTGGCCGATGAACTCGTTCAGCGATCGTGGCCGCAGGCTGGCGTCGACGTCGCCCTCGCCGACAGTCAGCGCCGCGGAGACGTCGCGCTCAGGTGTCTCGGTCGCGTCGTCGTCCTCGAAGCGGCCCATGTCAGCTGCTCACGCGGTCTTGCCCAGAAAGGACAGCGCCGCACGTAACGCACCGGACGTGGTGGCGTCCGGTGATTCGGCGAGCACCCTGTCACAGGCGTCTTCGGCTTGCTTTGGCGCAAAGCCAAGTCCCACAAGGGCTTCCACCACCGGAAGCCGGACCGCGTGCCCGACTGCACTTGACGTGCCACCGCCGCTCGGCAGGGCGCCGATCTTGTCGCGCAGTTCCAACACCAGACGTTCGGCGCCACGCTTGCCGATACCGGGCACCCGGGTCAGCGCCGCGACATCGCCGTCGGCCAATGCCCGGCGCAATGCGTTGGCGTCGTAGACCGCCAGTGTCGCCAGAGCAATCTTGGGTCCGACACCGGAAACACCCAGCAGCGTCAGGAACAGATCACGGGCCTCGCCATCGGAGAAGCCGTAGAGCGTCATCGAGTCCTCACGCACGATCATCGCGGTGACCAGACGCGCATCGGCCCCCCGCTTCAGGGTCGCCAGCGTCGACGGCGTCGCCATCACCTTGTAGCCCACCCCGGCAGCGTCGATGACGGCGTGGTCGAGGGCGACCTCGAGCACCTCGCCGCGGACCGCCGCGATCACGGCACTCTCCGCACCGCACGAGCCGGGGCCGCCTTTAGCCGGGCTTGGTAAGCCCGTTGCTGCTCGGCAGCCATCGCCTCAGCCTGCGCCATCCGGGCCAACATCGGCGCCCGCCAGCAGTGACAGATCGCCAGCGCCAACGCGTCGGCGGCATCGGCCGGGGTCGGTTTCTGCTGCAGGTTCAGAATCCGCGTGACCATCTCAGTGACCTGGGCCTTGTCTGCGCGACCGTTACCCGTCACGGCCGCCTTGACCTCGCTGGGGGTGTGGAAGTGCACGTCGATGCTGCGCCGGGCGGCGGCCAGAGCGATCACTCCAGCGGCCTGGGCGGTACCCA
>Ga0164294_10003576_pt1 | contig 13792 bp, 8 predicted proteins | sample GEODES005metaG_FD_111479 | JGI IMG/M metagenome (GOLD analysis project Ga0164294, IMG submission 111479) | Oligotrophic lake water microbial communities from Sparkling Lake, Wisconsin, USA - GEODES005 metaG | ecosystem: Environmental > Aquatic > Freshwater > Lake | place: USA: Sparkling Lake...
AGATGTGTAGGAGTAGTTTTCCGCTTTTTTCATCCAGGTCCAACCTGCCAATCCCACAAATAAGGCAATGAGAAGCAATAATACCGCCCGTACTTCAAGCAACCTGCCACTTGGGACTCCCGCGCCCTTGTGTCTGGCCGACCTCGACCCAAGCAAAAATTTCAGAAATTCCATACTCTGATTTTGGCTCTCACCAAAACATCTCTCAACCCCTTTATTGTGAATTTTTTGCGTCAATGTACCGCCTGCAGATGCTCAAAACCATCAAAGTGCTGCAACTCTTTGATTTTCAGTAGTTTAAGTTTCGCATTTTAGATATCGCATCATGGGGCAAAGTTATCGATGGATGTTAGGGGATTGCTGACAGATTGTTGTATTGACGCGAGGTTGTGCCTACCGCTGATAGTAGGCCGAATCAGAATTGGTAGGTGGAGAGGTTTAAGCCGAACAACATAAGTTTTAGAACCATCCGGAATCTTGGGGCAAAGATTTCCAAGTCGTTCGGTCCGTGGATCAAAGAAAGTTTTTGTCTTCTCCGTCCGATCACTAGAAGCGCCCTCTGGTTTACGTTTCTCAGCCTCACTTTGAGCGCCCCCGCCTTCAGCCAGCAGTTCGGCGGGATTCGAGGGCAAGTGGTCGATTCCGACTTTGGCCAACCGATTGCCAAAGCATCCGTAACGATTATGGGTTCTCCTTTTGGAGCGGTCACGGATGATCAGGGAAATTTCACCATCTCCGGCGTTCCTCCTGGTGTTTATACAATCCAAACACGAGCCCCCAGTTACATCCCCAAAACCGTTCCGGATATCTCGGTCGCTGGAGGCTCATTCAACGAAATGCGCTTTGAGGCTGTTGCCGAGATCGAAGAGATGGAAGAACTCGTCGTACCTGGAGAGATCGAGAAGGCCTCTGAAACAGGATTGTTGGCTGAGAGACAGTCAGCGACTGCCGTGATGGACATGATCGGCCAAGACTTCATCTCCCGCCTTGGTGCGGCCAATGCGGGTGACGCAATGAAGAGGATGGTGGGCACTTCTGTCCAGGACGGGAAGTATGTCGCAGTCCGCGGGATGCCTGACCGCTACGTGAATACCTTGCTGAACGGAGGTCGCCTACCCTCCACAGATCCCGATCGACGAGCTATTAATGTGGATCTGTTCCCAGGAACTATTCTGGAAAGTATTAATACCTACAAAACATTTACTCCCGATCAACCCGCTGACTTTACAGGTGGTAGCGTGGATATCAGAACCAAGACCTTCCCCGACAAGCCCTCCTTTGGAACTGGCATGACGGTTGAGTACAATTCCCAGACCACTTTCAACCCCAACTTTCTCACTTACGACGGCGGCGGCACTGGCCTCTTCGGTGGCAAGGCGAACAGTCGGGCAATTCCCGACAGCGTCATCAACAACCCTGTGTTTGCGGACTTTACCCCCTCTGAAACCTACAAACTCCCAGCCAGTCAGGAAACACTTGCCAATGTCACCGAGGCTAACAATGAAATGAAAAAACTTAGTACAGTGGTTGGACTTAAAACAAAAGCTCCTCCCCCGAATACCTCATTCAATCTGCAAGGCGGAGATTTTGTGGAATTGGGCCCTGAAGAAAAAATGGGTGTGATTGGAGTTTTTAGTTACCGCAACAAGTACTCGTTTTATGACAATGGAATACGATCAAACCTACAATTGATCGAAGTAGGTGACGCTATTGTTCCTGATCCTGATCAGCAGACCTTTAACCAACAGCAAGGCACGCAAGAGGTGCTTTGGGGTGGACTTGTCGGACTGTCTGGAGAATTCGGCAAGGACAACCAGGTCTCGATGAATGTCATGTATAACCTCGGCGCCGACGATAACGCCGTGCAAAGAAGCGCCCCTGGAGCCACTGCGACCGAGTACAACCAAGTGATCGATTATGGGGAGAGAACCTTGGGATACCTCCAACTCCTAGGCACGCATACGCTCCAAGAGCTTCGCAATCTGAAAATAAGTTGGAACGGCGGCTTGGGCCAAGCCTCCCTACTTGAGCCGGATCAGCGCCAATTTTCCTACAACCTAACGTCAGACGGTCAGTACCAGGACCCCTTTTACAATAATGATTCTGGTGATGTAGTTACTGCTGCCAACAACGAGACGTTAAACCGCTTTCAACGCCAGCTGAACGAAAACAGCTATTATTCGATCGTAGACTTCACCATCCCGATGTTGGATGAGAAAGAGCGAACTGATGCTTTTAAAACAGGTTTTTATTTAGACTCCAACAGTCGATCCTATAATCAAGCCAGCTTTAACTACGTTTACGGAGGCTACAGCGGTAAGCCTGGAGCTGCAGGCAAACTTTACGCCCAGTTCCCAGGAACTAGCGGGCTCACTTGGGCAGATGTTTTTCTACAGCAGGGGCTCCCTGTTTCAGAACCTACTGAACCTGGGGACTATGGAGCAGGCCTTGTTAACGTAGCCGACCCAAATTTGGGCGATTCGATGACAAGCTACATGCTTGTCAACCAAGGTTTTGGAGAGCAAAGTGCCGGCACTTTTTATACCGCAAGCCAAGAAGTTACTGCTTCGTATTTGATGGCAGATTTCGACCTTTTCCCAACGCTCCGGTTGACTGGCGGCACACGTTTCGAAAACACCAACTTGAAGGTCCGTGGCTCAAATAATCTTCCTGGCATTCTTTTCCCTTACAGTGATTATCCAGAATTCACAAAGGCACCTGGAGCCACCGAGGCGACTGGCAGCGGATTGGCAAAGATCCAGCAACTCGACCTTCTTCCTGCTGTCGGAGCCACTTTTAAGCTGATGGATAATGTCAACTTTAGATTCGCATGGTCCCAGACTCTCGCTCGCCCCTCCTTCAAGGAAATGGGCCCTGTTCTTACCAAGGATTTCACAGATAATACCTTCTTTTTAGGCAATCCAAACCTTCAACTTTCAAAGGCCAACAACTACGACTTCCGAACCGAGTGGTTTCCCCGCGCTGGAGAAGTCTTCGCCATTAGTCTTTTCTATAAGGATCTGCAAAAGCCTATGGAGCAGGTCACCTTTAACAACGCCGCTTATGGCTTGGAATACTTTCAATATCAAAACGCGCCATACGGCACTGTCTACGGTATTGAGATTGAGGCCCGGAAGCGCCTTGACCAAGTAGCCTCTTGGCTAAAGAACTTTTCCGTTTATTTTAATTATACACAAATCCAAAGCGAGGTGCCTTTGACCCCCTTGACAGTACAAGCGATTCAAATTGCGGGCGAAACCCAAACTACGCGCCCGCTCCAAGGCCAACCCGAATACATCATCAATACAGGTCTGAGCTATGATAACGATGAGTACAGGTTTTATGCTGGAGTTTATTTTAATGTGATCGGCCCAACTCTTTTTTCCGCAGGATCTGCCTCAACCAATGAGTTCACTGGTAACGTCAATGGATTTATTCCTGATATCTACGAACAGCCTGCGCCCTCCCTAGATTTTAATCTGACTCAAGGAATAACGGACAACTGGAGGCTTACTTTTCGGGGAAAGAATCTCTTAAATCCACTCATTCAAAGAACCCAAACCTTCAATGGTGAAGAATTTACGTTTCAATCCTATACCAAGGGATGGGATATCAGTTTAAATGCGGCCTATAGCTTTTGAGTTTTCATGCTCCGCCACTGCGCTTTTCCTTTCGTCGTAAAGATGGAATTATCTTTTTCGTCTAATTTTTTTTCTTCCGAAAAGATAACCCTAAAAAGCTAAATAGAAAGCTGCCTAGCACCGTTTGCAGGCCCATCGATAGCAGAAGTCCCGATCCAAGAGCCTTCGGCCACGGAAAATCAGCACCCTTTGAAAGGCTTGCAATCTCAAGGAAGAGCAAAAAAGTTCCAGCCAGCATGGCCAAAAGTCCCGTCAGAATTCCTCTTTCTAAATTGAATCGCCGAAAAAGATTCCGATACCCCTTTGGTTCGGGCAAGAAACCATTCTCTACCCCAAACACCCTAGTCATCATTCCAAATAGGAAAAATTGATATCCAGCCGTTATCCCGAGAAATGAAAGCAGAAAAAGGAATTCCTGACCCTGAGCCGCACCGCCTATCGATGCATATGCTCCCAGCGCTAAAGCTCCACAACCCAAAACAAGACCCGGAATCAGGAAAAGCCAGCGAGGACTAAAAAGCAACATGAACCGTAGATGTCGCCATCCATCGCGCCAAGGACGCAAGTGGGAAGTACGTCCACGCCGATCTCTCCCCAGAACCACAGGCACCTCTCCGATCCGTAAACCAGCCAATCCTGCCCGAACGATCATCTCTGTTGCATACTCCATGCCTAAGCCTTGCAAACCAAGTTTCAGTATTGCCTCACGTCGGAAGGCCCGTATTCCACAATGGAAATCCCCCAAGGACAAGTCGAACATGAAACGGCCGAAAAATGAGAGAACCGGATTTCCGATATAGCGGTTCTTCCAAGGCATCGCTCCCGGTTCAATTCCGCCAAGAAACCGATTCCCGATAACCATATCGTCACCAGCTCGTAACCGCTTGAGAAATGCAGGAAGTCCTTTTGGATCATAACTCCCATCAGCATCCAACATCAGGATATACCGCCCTTTTGCGGCGTGGATGCCATAATCCAAAGCAGCTCCGTAGCCAGGAATCTCACAACGAATGACTCTTGCACCCGCTTGACGAGCAATCTGAGCCGACCGATCTGTACTGCCATTGTCTACAACCACTAACTCCCCCCTTACTTTAGTATTACGGAGAGCTAAATCTGCCTCCTTCAAACAATCCTTAATTGTCACATCTTCGTTTCGACAGGGAAACAAAATGGATACCTCGATCCCCTTATGACCCGTTGCGTTTCTCAAGTGCCGCATGATTATGCCTTTTTCGTATTTTGTTCCGAATGGGTGCTTTAATCGCCTCGCAGTTTTATGTGTGCTCACCATCTGCGTGTCCCATCTGCCTTACTAAGAATCCGAGGATCTCCCAATCTTCGATCCAGAACAGACCAACACTCATCCGCTAGCGCATGATCTCCTTCTTGTTCTAACCAGAGAGCGAGATTCATCCAGATCATCGGATAAAACCAAGTGCTACTCTCCAGGCCACTTAATGCGAAGCCCTTGAGTGCTTCCCCCTGGCGTAGAGCAGAGGATCGGGCAACCAGCCGATTCAGATCTGTGGGATAACTCCGCACCCCAGTCCAAAAAATTCGCCACCAAGGAAACGGTTTCTCGGCTTGAGCCCGAAGAATCTCTTTCACTGCAGGGCCTGCCTCTGCCCAACGCTGAACTCCTAACTCGGAGGGAACCACCGCCAGAAGTTCGGGGGCCACATCCTCCCTCAAGAAAAGCACTCCTTTGACATCCATCCACACGGGGCGCCAATTCGGGCCCTGCCATCGTACCCCCACTACATTTTTCCATCCACTTGCCCCCGCTTGAGTAGAAAGTACCCAGATCCACATCGGTTGATCCTTTACACTACAGAAAACTGCACCAGCCCTTGTCTGCTCTAACAACTCCAGAAACTCCGCCGGATTTCCCTCAGCAGCACGGGCTTGCTCATAGAGCTGGAGAGAGTAGATATCATTACGGCTATCGATGAATACCCGGCGAGCGGAACTCCACGCCAGCCACCCGCCTTGGTTGTGTCCGTTGAGAATGACAACGCCGGCAGGTAACTTCGCCAGTAGCTTTCCCGCCCCACTGGGATGGATGCCAGAGTCCAGCCCCGAACCGAATCGGGGGGATTGGAAAAAAGAGTCCCAGCGTCCTGTCACCACGGCCAAAATCAACAATCCCGCTGACCCCGCGACGGCCCATGAGCTCCAAGATTGTGAACTAGCTGGGCGGCGGACCGAGGAACGCTCCCACCCCATCAATGCATATGGCCCAAATGCCATGAAAAAATATCCGAAATTCTTGGTTGCGGAAAGCGGCAGTAAGGCAAATGCCAATCCCACTGCCCAAGCAGGGGCAGAAATCCGCCGCCAAGCCCGCAATGCTCCCACGACAAGGGCAAGATAAAGGATAGCCATAACAAATTTTTTGATATGGATGACAGGAAACCCACCCAGCGGCGTTTCCCAGAAAAGTCCCCCAAACAGTGGCTGTAGCTCCTGTACCGTCTCCTTAATCAGACTGTTCGAAAAGACAAGATTTGCTTGGCGGAGCGGAAATACGACACCCTCCAGCCCATAAGGGTTTACGAAGCAGACCGGAAGACAAGCCGCAACCGCCCAAAGTAAAAGTCGGTTTCTTTTCCACGACTCCTTCGCCCCTTTTTTCCAGGCATCCCACGACCAGGCAGTTCCAGAAAACAAAGCTGCAGCTACCAGCCCCAAGCTGAACAGTGCGTGGCAGTTGACCCAACCGGCCATGCATACTGGCAAACCCCAGGCACCCCTCACGTCTCCCTTCCTCGCGGATTCCAAACAAAGCAGTACCAGTCCAAGCCAAACCCATGAAAGACTGTGAGGCCTGATACCCAGCGGTGTACCAATGAAGTAGATTAGCAGTACCCCTGCGAGCTGGGCACTTGGCCTAGCGCCATCCCTCAGATTCCGCCACCGCCACAAGAAAATACCAGCGGCCAGCCCTTGCAATATCAAGTTTAGAAAGGTGGCTCCCCCCAGACCAAGCCTTGTATAAGCCGCATGGATGCCCAGCTGCCAAAGCCACTGCAGGTTCACGTAACGAGCCCCAGGCTCGGAGTACAAAAACGGCTCGATCCTTGGAACATCCCCGTGTTGCCAAAAGAAGCGGGCAGCGTTTAGCTGGAAACCCAAATCCTCGTTAAATGTCCAAGCCCAGCCCAACACTCCGCCCGCAAGGAGAACCAAGCCCCACATTAGCCAATGGATGTCGAACGATGCGAATGAAGCCCTTTTATTCACAGAGGAAGCGCACGCTACTAAGGCGTTCGCCCAGTTAGAAATTAACTTTGGCGTACTCCTCTGGCAACTTCTTCTCTACGCGGGTCAACATCGCTTCTGTATCTTTGGGTGGCCAGGCATTCGCTCGAGCATAACTCATCCAGATTCGCGTCAAGCCGATCGACTGGGACTCCGGATTCGGGTTGCTCGCACACAGTTCTGCAGCCGTCTTCCAGGTCACCTGCGCCTCATCTGGCGCCGCCAGCACATACAATGCCTCCGCCAACATAGGGAGTTGCAGCATCTGCTCATATGGATCCAGGCTTTTAGCCATGATTGCAATTCGCTTACGCAATCGTGTGATAAATTCAGCACGGTCGTTCCCTTTGTCAGGTACTGATGTCAGAACCAATGCCAAATCTCTTTCGATTTTATAAACCCCAGTCATCTGCGGGGCCCAAGGGACAAGCATTTTTCCAGCACTGGAGACAAGCATTCGTGCTTCTTCATGCTTACCTTCTAATGCAGCTAACTCTGCCAATTCGGCTTGGATGGCCGCTGGGCGCGTGTTGACGGCGGGTGAATTCGCACCTGCACGTGCAAAGGAAATCCAGTGACTAGGATAAGATTCGCCGCGCCTGACTCGGGCTTTAGCCTCTTGAATGAAAAGGATTGCGGTGAACACGTCCACTGTGCGCTCCGCGTTCCAAGCAATTTCCTGATCGCGAGACATACCTTTTTCAAGCCCCTGCCAGTGCCGCATCGGCTGGATCAAGTCTTGTAATCGATTCCATAGGTTGGGATTCCAGTCCTGCATGAATCCCTGATAAGCAGATCTGTGGTTGACCTTAGTCACGGTTTCAGCAGCCCATGCACTCTGAACCGACTGTTGGTCCCCCAGTACTGTGGCCATCTTTAAAAGCTGGAACTGCACCAGTTCCGCTCCTTTTCCCACAGCGAAAGGGAGAAACTGAATCCCAAGTGAAATTAGTTCACGAGCTTCCATGGTATGCGCGTGTCCTACTTGAACCAATCCCGTCTCTACACATCCATAGGGAATTAAATAATGAGTTGTAGATTCTCGCAGTATACCCACAGCTTTCTTCTGATCACCCAGATAGGCAAGGTTTTCCGCAGCCCAAATGCGGGTTAGGGCAGTTCTATAATCATCTCCACGTATAGTCTCCAGACAGCGTATGGAATTCTCCAACGATAACTTGTGATAAGCAGGGCAAAATTCCAAGCTTGTCCGTTGATCTTCTGACCAACCTGCCAAGGGCAGAAAAATAGCTAATAGTAATGAAATTAACTTCATTTTAAAAGTTGAAGGGGCGGGCTGTTTGTACCAGCCCGCCCCTTCGAAGGTGCCGTTATTTCAAACAGTAATTAGAGTGTAATTACCCGATAGTATATCGGAGTTGCACTAACAAAGCGGTCGGCATCTGTAACTGTACTCGAGGCTCCACTTGCTTGCACAGTAGCAACTCTCGAATAGGTGCGGTTATCAGTAGAGACTTCAACAACATACTTGTAGCCGGAAACGCTTCCGAAGCTAATCACAGGCTGACCAGAACCATTGATCGTAAGGCTAACAACTGGGACCTCCAAGGTTCCTGCAAATACGCCAAGCTTATCTGACAAGGTCCAGCCCTTCATCCACATGCTGTTGCGGACTGCCCCGGCAAAGTTCGCATCAGGATTCATGTTACGAACATTAGGCACGCTGTTAGACACGCTCAAAACATTTGTGTTTGTCGTGACCAGGTTTAATCCGCTCGTGCGAGTATATGGATTCACAGTCAGACCTGGGTCAGCATCAAACACATTGCGATTCGATGAGTTAGTAAGTTGAGCTATCACATTAGGAGTATTTGCACGATTGGTGTTTAAGTCGGCACTGGCGCCACGACCATTACGATCGTGTTTGCTAGGAAATAGCTGAGCACTTGTCGCCACGTGAAAGTTGGTAATTGATCCGTTGGTGTAATCAGCATCGAATGATGTCTTATTTGTATACTTACCATCAACACCAAAGGCACCATTCTTTGCCAATCCGTTACGATAAAACCAGCAGCCCACAAATTTACCATCAGGGCCTGTCGGTGCAGTAGCATCATCAGCAAGGGCAGCGTTACGCCCTGCAGCATCAAAACCGCCATTGGTTCGTGCAAAGGCATATCTGCCCAAAGAGGAGTTCATTTGCGCAGTGGTAACGTCTCCGGTTGATGTTCTGTCAGTGATCAAAACAGCTCCATTAGGATTATCCATAATAATGCTGTTGTACCATTGTGCACCACCGTTATCCCTGAAGTTAGGGCCGGCAAATGGATTGGCACTGGACCAGCTGGCGGCAGAGGCATATCCGCGGCCAATCAATGTCCCGTTTGACAAAATATACGTGCTAAACGGCACAGCTGAATTGGCCCCTTCAGGGCCATCATTCTCTGTTAGAGAATCACCGTAATTCGATGTAGAGCGGCCGCTAAGAGTTGTACTGTCGGCCGCACCGTTCGCGTTATTCTGTACCTGAACAAAGTATTGGACTGCACCCAAGAATCCTTGATCAGTATCAAATCCGTCGTCCCCACAAAACATGGAAAGTGCATATCGCATGCCTACATCACCCCCCCAGAACTCAAAATCGTCATCTTGGTTGTTCCAGGCTTCTAGAAACTCAAGGACGGTACCACGGCCAACACCGTAGAATGAGTAAGAGTTAAGCTCAGCATTCAACGCGATAACGTAGCCGCCATAACGATTCGAGATAAAGCGCAGCACCCCACTATCGTCTGGGGGATTAACTTGATCACCACCCCCGAACGAAAAATCGGAGAACCCAGCCATTCCCTCAACGAGTTGGACGCCCCTTTGGTTGCCGGATGCTATAGCACCTGTCGATGGATTCAAAACAGGTTCCTCGATTAGAACTGTATTTGAATTTGCATTCACGCCATCAGCGTAGCCACGATTCAATGTTGCCCGACCGCATATCACGATACCACCCCACAACCCCTCGTGTCTAAAGGCACTGTTTATACCGTTCGTACCAGACGCCCAAGAAGTGTTGTAGCTTTTGGCAACTGATGTGTTCAATGCACCTCCACGTAAGGTATAAAGACCAACACCATTAGTGCCCGAGACAGTCGTCACGTCAGTCTTTAAAATCCTTTGAGGATTCAATCCACCAGTTTTATCTTTGTTCTCAAAGGTGGGAATAGTGTCTACGCCACCCGGAACGTTGGGGTCATCGATGGAGGTGAAAATAATTGGTGCATCGGCAGTTCCAGAAGCAATGATTCGACCTCCGCGGGCTACGATTAAAGCGCCCGGATCTGCGGGAGTAAGAGCAGCCTCGGGTTGGCCGTTAGCTTCTGCCGCACGCCAAACTTGCTCTGCGCGTATCAGTGTACCTGGTTCGATTGTTAATGTTACCCCATTCGTAATGAACACATTGTTGGCAAGCACATAGACGCGATCCCTAGTCCAGCGCTGATTCTTAGTTAATACCGTAGCATCAACCTTTGTGGTTCCACCAGACCGAACTACAGTCGCTCCATCACCGAGTGTTGCAACGTCGACGAAGGTGACTGGTTTTTCTGTTTGAGCTAGGGCAGAGGCTGCAGTTGCTAGGCCAAAAGCGGCCATCATTGAAAGAAAGTGGTTGTTTTTCATGATTGTTTATATTCCTGTTTTTATTGTTTCTCTATTTTAGTTAAACATTTTTGCGCAGGCGGCGGAGAGCCACCAAAGCGGTTGCACCGAAAAGCATCAGAGACATCGAAGATGGCTCAGGCACAGAGGAGGTGGAAAGCACTCCGTAGCCACCGTTGGCAGCTGAGTCGGCACTACCATAAACTGCACTTACATTGTCAGCAGACAAAGTGAAGATATCAAACAACCCCGTAGCTCCGAAGTTGGGATCAGACGGATCACTCCAATTAGTGTTAAAAGTGAATAGTCCAACCTCCGTCACGCTTCCTCCAAAGGAGTAGGTGATAAAAGCAAGCGCTTCGTTGTTCTGAGTATTGGAAAAAATACTAGTTAATGAATCACCTTGCCGTGTTTCGAAGGACGTATTTGGGCCGTAGTAGCGGATGAAGTCGTCGCTCTCAACAATGTTGGCTCCTACCACTCCACCAGTCCAGCTTAGGAAGGTGCGGGAGTTCGCAGCATACCAACTGGCGAAACCTGCTGCACCATTTGCGCTGCTGTCCTTAGACAGAAGGGAGGCTAGGCCACCGTTCAGCGATCCAAAGGATACCTGAAAGGTGTCGCTACTAGAGTAAACCTCGCCCTGCCTTTTAATTATGGATAATAGGGTTGCAGTTGTCTCTGTTTCAGCAGCCACAAGAGCCGAGATATTGAATCCCGCGCCGAGGGCTATTAAAGTTACTAATTTTAGTGCTTGTTTCATTTTTTTCTAGTCTCCTTATTTTGTTTTAGTTGATTGTTAAAAATTACTTTCTTCGTCTAATTGTGATGAAGGCAGCCATGCCAACCACCAAAAGTGATGCCGTGGTAGGTTCAGGAACCAAGGTGACTCCGCCATCTCTAGCGATACCAGCAATCGCTGTAACACCCATATCAGAAGCAGTGGAGGACGTGACATCGAGAGTCCAATCCTCGTCAGCAACGTTAGGAAAAAGCGCTTTCGACGCAAAGAGTCCGAACTCACTGCGATCGGCGCTTTCAACCCATACAAACGCATTCTTTAGCCGCAGGTCGAGATTAGCAAGAGTGGGGGTTGTAACCGCCGGATTGACTGAAAACTTTGCCTGTACCTTGAATGCACTAGCATCTGCGTCGTCATAAACAGATTGAATTGGGTTGTACAAGAATTGAAAGTTGGACAGGCCATCAGAACTAAGAACCGTGCTTTCTGCCAATGAGTAGAAGGTGTCATCGAAGGTCGCCAACTTGGCACTCATATCCCCGGATAACCCCTGCCACAATGTGGAGACACTGCTGACACTGGTTAGGGTTGTTCCGCTGTAGAAAACTCCAAGTTTCACCTTGGTTCCCGTAGGCATCAGTGTAGTCCCATCGGAGAGATAATTTTCCCCATAGAACCCATTCACACTCATAGTGATACTTATCTGTGCCTGTGCCGATGGAATTAGTGCTAGTGCAGCTAGTAGTCCAATAAGCAGGAAGACCGATTTTTTAGGGGATTCTTTTGTTCTCATTGCATTTGCCTTTTGTTTTTGGGTTTTAGCAATCTGATTAGAGAGACGGTGCGATAGTCACCACCACATTTCCTGTGGCGCCAACTGGTTTCACACGAACCGCACGATAGGCAGGGATGGTAGGATTGACGCGCGTACTGCTGGAATACATTGAGGGCCCATTGGTATGGGAGGTTCCACCTGTCCGATACACAGCCCATGCCCGATTCGCGCTATCCCAGGAAGCCCACTCGTCACCTGTCGAACCGTTAGGAGTCGAGGTTGCGCGGGTGGGGGATGTGGCTGGAATGGTGGCGTCTGTGAAGGTAACTGCTGATGCACCTGGATTCGAGACATAGGTAATCTTACCAGCTGGAACGCTAAGGCGAGTTCTGGATTCGCGGTATTCGCCTGCGATTGGAATTGTGAGATCCACTGCCTTACGATTAAGGACAACCGCACCACGACCGAGGGAAACACGGACATGATTGCGTGCTGTTGTCGAGGCGGTGCTCCTCCAGTTGTAAGACTTCGTCGTTGTGCCACTTTCTGCGATAAAATATGTTGTGCTGGCACCAGCCGCACTGTCATAGAGTTGAACCCAGGCGTTCACGGTTGTTGACCCTGAGTTGGCTCCGTATCCGAAACGATTCGATGTGCTGGCAGCACCGAAAAGGGAGCTTAGAGTCCAATCCTTACGAATTCCGAAACGAGTGCCCACGGGAACCCCAATACCAGCTGCTGAGCCTTCGACTACAACTTGTGTATTGCCTGTGTTCGAGGTTAGGGGCAGCAAGAAACCAATCGATGGGCCATCAAGAATTTCCAAGACGTACCAAGCATCTGTACTGTTCGAGCCACTCGCAAAAGTAGGCAAACTTCCTTGTCCTGCGTCCAATGCCACAGTGTAAGTGTCATTTCCTGCAGTAGTAGACACTGCATTGATTGTTCCCGTGAACTCTATTGGGCGAGCAAAGGGTACGCCCACGAATTCGGTCCGGCTAGGGGCAACCACAATTGAGGCGATGCCGTTAGGGGCCGCGACGCCAGCGTTGCTAGAATTATTTCCGACCAACGCGGCGAGAGCCGCAATGGCGATGATGAAGTTGCGTTTCGTTGTGTTCATATTTGACTTTGCTCCTTGATTGATTGTTTCCGAAATTTGTTCTGACATATGAATATCCTGCTTTTGTTTCAGATAATTTCCACTGGTTTTTTGTGACAATTTAGTGACAAATTCTGCATTGATCTGTTGATTTCCAACATTTTACGTTTTTCTTGCGTCAAATGACGCTGTTTTGTCATAATCGGGAAAGCAAAAAAAACGGTTGAGATGATCCTTCGGTATTCAGCCCGAATATCTAAAAAATAGTCGATAACAAATTCGTATGTTACAATTTAAAGACAAGTGATTCAGCTGCTAGGATATTTCAATTTTTGGGCTTTATTAAATGGGTGACCTCAACCAAACGGTTCAGCCAAGCACTTTCAGTTTTAGATTGCCTTTGTGGCCTGAAGGCTGCTGGAACGTGGACCTCCGGCTGGAGTAGGCCAGATAAACCGCAAATCAATTTAGTTACTTCTTCCTGTCTTAGATCTCTTTTTCTTCCTTTATTACTCTGCAGTGGGATTTTCCTTACTACTCCCCGCGCCAAAGCGGATTCTGTCATAATTAGCTTTCCTGCGGCTAATTCTTCCTCAACAGGTTTTGGGACCAGCGCCAGAGGCTCTCTTCTAGGTAATATCGTGCGGATTGGCGCT
>Ga0164294_10003577_pt1 | contig 13790 bp, 11 predicted proteins | sample GEODES005metaG_FD_111479 | JGI IMG/M metagenome (GOLD analysis project Ga0164294, IMG submission 111479) | Oligotrophic lake water microbial communities from Sparkling Lake, Wisconsin, USA - GEODES005 metaG | ecosystem: Environmental > Aquatic > Freshwater > Lake | place: USA: Sparkling Lake...
CACCCAAATTTGACGTTATTGGATTTGATCCGCGAGGTGTTGGCCAGAGTGCGCCCATCAAGTGCATGTCAAACAAACTCACTGATGCATTTTTCGGCGCAGACGCGTCCCCCGACACAAACGCGGAGATGTCTGCATTCGAGAACCTGAGCACACGCGTTGCTGAATCTTGCGTCCGCAATTCACCAAATCTCTTCGCACATGTGGGCACCTACGATGGCGCACGAGATCTTGACGTGCTCCGCGCGGCACTGGGCGAACGTAATCTGAACTTCATGGGATTTTCCTATGGGACAAGACTCGGCGCCGCATATGCCGACCTCTTTCCCGATCGTGTCGGACGAATGATCCTTGATGGTGCAGTTAATCCAGCGAATACTGCGACTCAACTCGTCAGCGGTCAAGCGCGGGGGTTCAACGACGCGCTGAGACAATTCGTCTCCCACTGCGTTACTCAAGGCTGCACCGTTGGTACGACGCAGCGTCAAGTGATCCGGCGGATTAATGTGCTTCTTGACTCTCTCGACAGCGAGCCAATAAACGTCGGTCGTCGCACACTGACTCAACCACTGGCGCTCAACGGAATTCTGGGACGCCTGTACTCCAATGAATACAGCTGGACTGCGTTAGAGGCAGATATCACCGCCGCGTTAAGGGGGAATGGAAAACCGTTGCTGGATGCCGTGGATTCCTTCACAGGCCGACGAGGGGATGGGAGCTACTCCTCAAACCTTTGGTCAGCACTGAATGCAGTGAGTTGTTGGGACGGGGGTGCGACACCCGGCCCGAAAGAACTCCTGCGCACTGCACGTGCACAGTCAGTTGCAAGCGTCTTTCCAGAAGTCACGCTGCAACTCATTATGAGCGCACTCCCCTGCCATTACTGGCCCCGCACCGATGACGAATCACCCAAGACGGTCGGCGGCCCATTCGGTCGCTCCATCCTCGTGATCGGCACACGCCATGACCCAGCAACTCCCTGGATGTGGGCCAAGGAACTCGCCGCACAGTTGCACTCTGGGGTGCTGCTGACTTGGGAGGGCGATGGGCACACGGCAACAGGCCGCGGGTCCGTCTGCATTCGACGCCTAGAGTCCCGATTCTTGCTCACAGGCATTGCGCCACAAAGCGGAACCGTGTGTAAATGACAACCTTGTCGCACGATCGCGCGCCGTACGCCGAAGCAGTCGCACTCAATGCCACTGGAGAATGGCATCGCCTGAGCGTTCCTGGTCACCAGAATCAACCGGCGAGACATCTTGGGCTGGCGTCACTCGCGGGGCCTCGGCTACTCACAGTTGACACCCCGCCGCTCACAGAAGGCATAGATCTCAATCCGCCCGGACTCTCAGGGCCCACGCCATTCCAGCAGGCCCTCACCCTCGCCGCCGATGCATGGGGAGCTCGCCGAACTTGGTTTCTTACCAACGGCGCATCTCAGGGCAACCACGCCACCTGTATGGCCCTACGCCGACTCGCGCCGCACATGGTGGTGCAGCGGTCGGTCCATTCGTCCGTAATCGATGGCTCGATTAGCGCGGGCATGAGGCTGCACTTCGCCTCCCCCAGCATCGACCTCGCGCTCGGCATCGCACACGGAGTGACCCCGGAGACACTCGACGCAAAACTGGCCGAACATCCAGGAGGCGCAGCTGCATACGTGGTCAGCCCCTCCTATCTGGGAGCGATCGCAGATATTCGTGCTCTTCGCGAAGTCGCCCATGGCCATGGAGTTCCACTCGTCGTCGACGAGGCCTGGGGAGCTCATCTCGGCTTTCACTCCTCACTTCCAAGCAGTGCGCTGCAATGTGGTGCCGATGTCGTGATCTCCAGCACTCACAAACTCGCCGGAAGCCTCACTCAGTCAGCCATGTTGCATCTGGGGAGTGGTCCGTATGCGGACTTACTCGAAGCTGAACTTGATCGCGCAATGCTTGCTGTCTCGAGCACCAGTCAATCGGCAATCTTGTTCGCCTCACTTGACCTCGCGCGACGGGACCTCATGATTCATTCTGAGCAGTGGATGCCACAAAGTGTTGCCTGCACGGATCTAGTACGCGAACTCATCGCCACCAATGGTCGGTTCACGATTCCCAACGCGAGGATCATGACATTTCCTGACGTGCACGCACTTGATCCGCTCAAGTTGGTGGTGGATACGCGTTCAGGTGGAATTTCCGGACACAGCGCCCGCGACATTCTGGAGAATGAGCACAAAATCCATGTCGAAATGTCTACTGACAGCATGGTCGTCGGTTTGGTCGGAGCACTCTCCATCATTGACTCCGACTATGTGGCGCAAGCATTCGCTGCCCTGCCGCACGAAGATCTCAGCGCCCGACCCGCCATCGAACTGCCCGATGTGGGGCCACGCGCGATGGATATTCGTGAGGCGTACTTCAGCGAGACAGAGATAATTTCGGCCTCTGCCGCGATAGGCCGCATCAGTGCCGATTCGCTGGCCGCATACCCGCCGGGAGTCCCCAACGTACTTCCTGGCGAAACACTCACGAGCGACGTACTCACATTTCTGAAAGACACAGCGGCAGCGCCTTTCGGGTATGTGCGCGGAGCGCTAGATGCGACGATTAGTTCGGTTCGCGTCGTAAGAGGTTAGGCCGAATCTTCGCCCGACTCACGCTCTCCCATTTCGGCAAGGAATCTCTCGACCTGTGCTGCGATCTGATCACCGGTGGGAACCTTGCCGTCGTCGAGAAGTTCGGAAGTCTCGGTGACTGGCACCTGCAGTTGCAGACTGTCGTATTGCTGCTCAAGGGCACGCACCACGGACGAGATCTCCATCGAGTTGGAAACTTGCTCGTTGACGTCAGTATTCGCCTTTTGGGCGGCCGCTTCGAGACCCGCACTCGGCAAGACAAGCCCAGTGGCCGCAGCTAGATCGTCGATAAGTGTCATCGCGGCGCGCGGGTAGTCAAACTGGGCAAGGTAATGCGGCACATGGGCCGCGATACCGAGAACGTCATGGCCAGATTGGCCAAGTGAAAGCTCGAGCAATCCGCTCACGTGTCCGGGCACCTCAATGGTGCCGACGATCGGGACTCGACCAGCCAGCCGCTCTAGGTCATTGCCGTGCCACGTCGCTCCGAGTGGACGCGTATGAGGTGTCGGCCAAGGCACCGCGGTCATCCCCACGATCAGACTCACCTGGAATTGCTCGACGAGATCTTCCACCGCAGCGACGAAACTCCCCCACTGGTAATCGGGCTCTGGCCCTGACAGCAACAAAAATGGGATGCCAGCGGCATCAAGGACCTCATGGAGAGTCACAGTCTGGATATTGACGTTGGCGAAGTGGTCACTCACAAAGGTCAATGCCGGGCGACGAGCCCGATAGTCAATAAGTTCGTCGGCATCGAAGGAAGCGATCAATCTGTGCTCACCCGCACCGAGCAGGTGCGCGGTGGCAGTCTTGACAGCACCTGCGGCGTCAAGAAATCCGGTGAACGCATGCGCGAGCACTGCGCCTGAAGCAGGCTCTGAGTGAATGGTGCACAGTTCGTCGGTCGAGCGCACCCGTCTTAGCCCTCCGCGTCTGGCATTGACAAAGGCTTCTTACGACGAGGCTTTTTTACCGCGGCTTCTTCAACCGGGACCTCAGCGGGCTCTGCTACGGGTACTTCCACGGGCTTTGCCACTTCGACACTGGCAGCCGCGTTCACGGATTCGGCCCACGAGCCCACGTTCGACTCCAGCGACGCGGGCTGCGTGCGGCGCTTCCAGATGGCTACACCAGCAGCAGCCCCGGCCGCGGCCGCGACCACAAGCAGGAACTTCTTCATGGATGCATCCTCTCTGTCATGGACTCTCACGCTAGCAAGTGGGGGGCAATCGCGCGTCGAGACGTATCAGCCTGCCTTGGGAGCACCCCTGCGCATGAAGGCAAGGAACAACTCCTGAGGGGCGCCGCCCGACCAAAATGCGTCTGCCTGATCCCGAGGGAGCAACAGTCCGTGTTCACAGACCCGCGCCCACGCCCATCCCACGGTCCGTGTCAACGTGCCCGCGACGCCAGCGGAGATCACCGAACTCGCCACATTCCCGCCCGGGATGAACTTCAGCAGCGACGTGACCGCGTAGCGCCCAGCCATAGTTGCCCCACCTGTCAGCACTATCGAACCCAGCGCTGCGAGGGTGCGCGAGTTAGTCGACGGCACACCGTATGCAGCCGTGATCCGCGCGATCATCGTCACCTGAGTCGGTACCAGAAGTACCGCATCGGCAAAAGGGATGGGGGTTGCACCCACTCCCGAGGCGATGGCAACCGCGGAGAGAATCACGCGTTTGGCCGCCTGTCTTTTACGCTCCAAATCTAGCTGCTGAGCCGCGGTGAGCGCCCCTGCTGCTGCTTCGGGGACGACGAGGTACGTCGCGTCCAAGAGTTCCTGTAATCCGAGCACCGGCGACCCGGTGAATTCATCCGCTAAAGCATTGGTGAGCAGCACACTGCCGCTCGGCTTCAATGGAAGTCCAAGTCCTTCGATATAGGTAGCCATCTGCTGTGCCTCGGGGTGCACTGAATCGAGTGACCCGCGCGAAGGGACTTGCGTCAAGACGACCATGACGGGCAAGGCGAGCGCGTCGAGTTTGCGCACGAAGTCAGCCTGACGATCTTCGAAACGTCGGTCCGACCAGCGCGCGAGGTACCACACTGCATGAATGCGTTCATCAACTGGCGCATCCGCGCGCTCCTTCACCAAGCGATGAAGTCCTTCAAGAATCACGTCGCCGGAAGTGCCGGTCTCGAAGCCCTCAGAGTCATACAGTCCCAACTGTCCCCCGGGATGACGGTAGTAATTCAGGCCCTTGGTGACGGGCTTGCCGAATCCCGTCTCTGCTACCTGCGCGCCGAAGATTGCATTGACCAGCGTTGACTTACCAGCGCCAGTCTTGCCGAAGATCGCGAGATTAAAACAGCCCAAGGCAGCGAACGCCTCTTCGAGTCTGCTTGCAAAGAGCTCCTCGACGTCCGAGCGGCTCAGGTCGCGCTTGCCCTTTCCGAGACTGCGCACAATGTCAGAGGAGTCGGCCACACCCCAACCGTATGCCCGGTTCCCTGCCCATGTCCGGTTACCGTGGACTCATGGCCGGGTCACGCAAGGGTGGGACGCTGCCCGTAGTCCTCGTGGTGACCCTCTTGATCCTCGGGATTGCGGGTGCGGGCGCCTATTTCGGATACGGATTCCTGCACGCACGCGGCCTCATCGGCCCCGATGAAGTGCCCGAGCAGTACCGAAGCCTCGTAGTTAAGGCCGCCACACAATGCCCAGTCATCCCAGCCAAGGTGCTCGCTGCCCAGCTCGCCTCGGAGAGCGCCTGGGATCCCAATGCCGTGAGCCCAGCGGGCGCGGAGGGTATCGCGCAGTTCATGCCCGCGACCTGGAAGGACTACGGCGTTGACGCTGACGGCGACGGCAAAGCCGATCCCTTCGATCCAGATGACGCGATCATGTCTGCGGCATTACTCAACTGCGTTAACGCAGATCTCGTCGCGAAAGTGCCCGGTGATCCACTACGCAACACCTTGGCCGCATACAACGCCGGTTTTAACACGGTGATCAGGTACGACGGGGTCCCGCCGTTCCCCGAGACGATGAACTACGTCGACAAGATCATTAAGCGCGCTCAGTCCATCGTGCTATGACGCCGGTTTCAAGTGCGCGCGCCCTTGCAGGTGTGCTCGTGGGCGTTCTGCTGAATCGAGGCGCTGGTGCGGGTTGCACGATGCCGTCGATCTCAATGAAGTTGCCGCGCTCGCGATTGTGCGGATAGAGCGGAGCTTCGTGCATGGTCAACACCGGCGCGACACACGCGTCACGTCCATCGAAGATCGTGGCCCATTCATCACGGGTTCTCGTAGCGACAACTTCTGCGAATCGTTCGCGCAGGATCGGCCAACCAGACAAGTCATGCTGATCGGGAAGATCCTCCCCCGCGAGCCCAGCGCCATCAAGCCAATCGGCATAGAACTTCGGCTCAAGACAGGCAACTGCGAGCCACTTGCCGTCACTCGTGGCATAGACGTCATAAAAGGGGGTGCCCGAGTCGAGCAGGTTGACTCCGGCCTCATCGCTCCAACGACCACCCGCTGCAAGTCCATGCATCATCGACATCAAGAGCGCAGATCCATCAATCATTGCTGCATCGACTACTTGACCCACCCCTGATCGTTGCGTCTCCCAGAGTGCAGCAAGCAGCCCCACGAGCAACAGCATCGATCCGCCGCCAAAGTCACCGACTAAGTTGATCGGTGGAGTGGGCGGTTGGCCGCGGCGACCAATATGAGCCAGAACACCAGCGACGGCGACGTAGTCCAGGTCGTGACCGGCCACGCGCGCGAGCGGACCTTCCTGTCCCCAACCCGTCAGGCGGCCATAGATCAGTCGAGAATTTACTTCAAAGCACTCGTCCGGGCCGAGGCCCCGCCGCTCCATGACTCCCGGCCGAAATCCTTCGATGAGGATGTCGGCGTCACGACACAAGTCAAGAACTACCTGCCGCCCTGGCTCTGCACTGATGTCGACCACCATGCTGGTGCGACCTCGTCTGAGCACATCGGTGCGCGCCTTCGTGATTTCGAGGGACTTCTTCGGCGACTCGATACGGATTCCCTCCGCACCAAGATCGGCGAGAATCATCGACGCAAATGGCGCTGGGCCCATCCCGGCCATCTCCACAAACCTCAGCCCAGCCAGCGGTCCCACGCCCAGTGCCATCTGACCAGATTAGGGCCCACAATCGGGTACGGAACAGGCACCCTGAGTGACGCACGGGACGCAAGTGACAGGCGTGCGAGTCGGGGCTGAATTCACGAGTCGCGCTCCCGCCGCTTGACGCGCCTCACGCTAGGTTTGCAGTCATCCACGAGAACGCATGAGGAGATATGGCCACCACCGTGAGCATCGACGAGTTGAGCATCAACACCATCCGCGGACTGTCGATCGACATGATCCAGCGGGCCAACTCAGGGCACCCGGGCACCCCGCTGGGCACCGCGCCGCTCGCCTACACGCTCTGGAACCGCGTGATGTCATACGACCCGGCGGCACCCACGTGGCCGGGCCGTGATCGCTATGTGTTGTCTGCGGGCCATGCGTCTGCGCTGCTGTACTCGCTGATCCATCTCGCCAATGTCCGCGATGGCGCTGCGCCCGCACTCACTCTCGCTGATCTCGAAGCCTTCCGTCAGCTCGGATCGAAGTGCCCTGGTCATCCCGAATATGGACACACAGCCGGCGTAGAGACGACGACCGGTCCACTCGGCCAGGGCCTCGCGGCATCGGTCGGTATGGCTATCGCACAACGTTGGCTGTCGACCCACTACGCGCGCCCCGATTCGCGCGGCGGCGCATTCGACTTGTTCGACTACAACGTCTATGCGCAATCTGGTGATGGCTGCATGATGGAAGGCATCACCTCAGAAGCAGCATCACTCGCAGGACACCTGCAGTTAAGCAATCTGTGCTGGATCTACGACGCGAACCGCATCACGATCGAGGGCCACACCGACATCGCCTTCACAGAGGACGTCGCGCAAAGGTTTGTCTCCTATGCCTGGAATGTGATCATCGTTCCCGATATCAATGACCTTGACACCGTCGAGCGCGCTATTCATGACTTCCATAAGGAGGACGAGCGCCCCACGTTGATCATCGTGCACAGCCACATCGGATACGGATCGCCAGAAGAAGACTCCCCCAAGGCCCACGGCGAGCCACTCGGTGTCGATGGAGTGCGGGCGACCAAGGAGTTCCTCGGGCTCCCCAGCGACAAAGACTTCTTCGTGCCTGATGGTGTCTATGACGCATTCGCAAAAGGTATCGGGGCGCGCGGCACAACTGCGCATGCGAAATGGGACGACGCGTTTGCTGCCTACCGCCTTCAATATCCCGATCTGGCCACCGAGATAGATCAGATGGAATCCGGATCTCTGCCCGCCGACTGGGAATCCGCTCTCCCCGAGTTCCCTGCCGACCCCAAGGGGCTCGCATCACGCGAGTCGTCCGGCAAGGTCCTCAACGCGGTTGCGGCTGTGGTCCCTTGGCTCATCGGCGGTTCAGCCGATCTCTCCCCGTCGACCAAGACTCATCTCGCCTTCGCGGGCGCCGGTGACTTCCAGCCCAATGACCGCGGTGGTCGCAATCTGCACTTCGGCGTACGCGAACACGCAGCAGCGGCGATCTGCAATGGACTAGCAGTCTCGAAGATCCGTCCATACTGGTCCGGGTTCTTGATCTTCTCCGACTACGCGCGCGGCGCGATTCGCCTATCTGCACTGATGGGCGCACCAGTGCTGCACATCTTCACGCACGACTCGATCGGCGTCGGCGAAGATGGCCCAACACATGAGCCCATTGAACAGATTCCATCGTTGCGCGCGTTGCCTGGCCTACAAGTCTTCCGCCCAGCAGACGCCAATGAGGTCGTCGAAACCTGGCGCGTCGTCATGCAGGAGCAACACGATGCCGTGGCACTCCTGCTCTCGCGCCAAGCGCTTCCGACATTCGATCGCAGCGTGATGGCACCAGCATCGGGCGTTGCCAAGGGCGCCTACACCCTCATTGATGCAGCCGATGGCGAACCAGATGTCATCTTGATCGCAACCGGTTCGGAGGTTCAGCTCGCCGTCGGTGCGCGCGAAGTGCTGGCGGGTCAAGGTGTGCAGGCGCGCGTAGTGAGCATGCCGTGCTGGGAACTCTTTGAGGCTCAGCCTCAGTCCTACCGTGACTCCGTGCTTCCGCCCGCGGTGCGCGCACGCGTGTCGATCGAAATGGCATCAACCTTGGGATGGGAGCGGTGGGTCGGCACGTACGGCCGAACCCTAGGCATCGACACCTTTGGTGCGTCAGCACCATTAAAGGATCTACTGACACACTTCGGCTTCACCGTTGACGCCGTCGTTGCTAGGGCCCACGAGAGTCTGACCGCATCGAAGGGATCATGATGTCTGCAAACGATGCACTTCACGCCGCAGGGCAAAGCCTGTGGCTCGACAACATCACGCGCAAGATGCTCGATGAAGGCGCCATCCAGAAGTACATCGATACCCACGCCGTCACCGGTCTCACCTCCAACCCGTCGATCTTCGACAAGGCAATCTCGTCGGGCAACTATGACGAGGCGATCCGAGAGAAGGCAACAGCAGGGCTTGCGGGCGAGGGGCTTTTCTTTGAGCTCGCTATCGAAGATCTGCGGCGCGCAGCCGATCTCTTTCTGCCGATCTGGGATCGCACCAACGGCGTCGACGGCTGGGTGTCGCTCGAGGTTTCGCCCGAACTCGCCTACGACGCCACTGCCACCGCTGCAGCTGCAGCTGACCTGCACGCTCGGGCGGGCCGCAAGAATCTCTTCATCAAAATCCCCGGCACACCAGAGGGTCTTCCCGCGATTGAGGCGAGCATCGCCGCGGGCATTCCCATCAACGTGACGCTGCTGTTCAGTGCGGATCACTATGAGGCCGCTGCAGATGCCTACCTCAAGGGCATTGAGCGCCGCATCGCGGCTGGTCTCAATCCCGATGTCGAATCGGTGGCGTCGGTATTTATGTCTCGTTGGGACAACGCTGTTGCGAAGTCCGTGCCGGACGAGTTAAAGAATCGCCTTGGTCTCGCGATTGGCAAAGACGTCTACCGCTCCTACCGGAGACTTCTCGAGTCTGATCGTGTACAGAAGATCGTGTCTGCGGGTGGCCGTATGCAACGGCTACTCTGGGCGAGCACGAGTGCCAAGGACCCGTCCGCACCTGACACGCTGTACGTGTCGGGGCTAGCGGCACCACTCACGGTTAACACAATGCCCGACGTCACACTCAACGCCTTCTACGATCATGGTGCGGTCGGAGAGATGCTTCCTGCAGACGGAGGCGACTGCGACGCAGTTCTTGCGCAATTTGCTGGCGCTGGAGTCGATGTCGCTGCACTCGCCCAAAAGCTGCAGACTGATGGCGCCAACTCATTCGTCGAGGCGTGGCAGCAACTCCTGGGAGTCATCAACAGCCAGGTTGCCAAGGTCAATCCGTGACTCCGGTCTCGCTTCGTGACCGCCCGGCATACGCCGCATTGGCTGCGCACTTCGAGACGATCAAGGACATCCACCTGCGCGAACTCTTCGCCAAAGACCCGCAGCGCGCAGAGACCTTCACGTTCGATGCTGTCGGGCTCAACGCCGACTTATCGAAGAATCGCATCAATTCGGAGTCTCTGACACTCCTTGTGGAGCTGGCCGAACAGAGTGGGCTGCGCGATCACATCGCAGCGATGTTCCGTGGCGATCGAATCAATGTCTCCGAAGACCGGTCCGTGCTCCACGTAGCCCTTCGTGCGCCCCGCAACGAGAGCATCGTTGTTGACGGTGTCGATGTTGTCACCCACGTACACGAGGTCCTCGACCGAATGGCCACTTTCTCCGATCGCATCCGATCTGGCGACTGGACCGGACACACCGGCAAGCGGATACGCAATGTGGTCAACATAGGCATTGGCGGCTCTGATCTGGGCCCAGTGATGGCCTACGAGGCGCTACGGCACTACTCGCAGCGCGATCTCACCATGCGCTTCGTGTCTAACGTCGACTCCACAGATTTCGTCGAGGCGACCCGCGATCTGAACCCCGAAGAAACGCTCTTCATCATCTCCTCGAAAACTTTCACCACCCTTGAGACGATGACCAATGCGCATTCGGCACGCACGTGGGCGTTGGCCGCGCTCGGTGATGAAGCCGCGATAGCCAAACACTTTGTCGCCGTGTCCACAAACGCTGAACAGGTCGCGCAGTTCGGCATCGACACCGCCAATATGTTCGGTTTCTGGGATTGGGTCGGCGGCCGCTACTCGATGGATTCTGCAATCGGGCTCTCCACGATGATCGCGATCGGATCGTCTGCATTTTCGGACCTACTTGCGGGTTTCCACGCAATGGACACGCACTTCCGCACCACACCATTCGAGCAGAACCTTCCGGTTCTCCACGGCCTAATGTGCTTCTGGTACACCAACTTCTTCAATGCCCAAACGATCGCAGTTCTGCCGTACGAGCAGTACCTCAAGCGGTTCCCCGCTTATCTTCAGCAATTGACGATGGAATCCAACGGCAAACATGTACGCCTCGATGGAACGCACGTTGACTACGACACTGGTGCGATCTTCTGGGGAGAGCCCGGCACTAACGGGCAACACAGTTTCTACCAACTGATCCATCAAGGGACTCGTCTCGTACCGGCGGACCTCATCGGATTCGGTCAGGCTCTCAATCCCCTCGGCGAGCATCACGACATCCTGATGTCCAATGTTTTCGCGCAAGCACAGGCATTGGCGTTCGGCAAGACCGCCGAGGAGATCGCAGCGCAGGGTGTTCCCGCCGCTGTCGTGCCGCACAAGGTGATGGAAGGCAACCGCCCCACCAATGTCATCCTGTCGGAGAAGTTGACTCCCTACTGCCTCGGCACCCTCGTCGCGCTCTATGAGCACAGCGTGTTCACCCAAGGATCGCTGTGGGGCATTGACTCCTTCGATCAGTGGGGTGTGGAACTCGGCAAGGTTCTCGCGTCCGCGATCATCCCCGAGCTCACTTCACAGTCAGAGCCGATGCTCGACCATGACTCATCCACCAACGCATTGATCCGCACCTACCGTCGCCTTAAGAAGGGCTGAGCAACATGACAACCAGCACCCCGATGCAACTTGGCATGGTCGGACTCGGTCGAATGGGAGCCAATCTGGTCCGCCGCCTCATGCGTGATGGTCACCGTTGTGTGGTCTTCGACGTCGACCAGACTGCGGTCGCTGCCCTCGTCGCCGAAGGCGCCACCGGCGCGACGTCACTCGAGGACTTCGTCGCAAAGCTCGACGTGCCCCGCGCCGCGTGGCTCATGCTCCCCGCGGGCATCACCGGCAAAATCCTCGACGAGCTTGCTGCGCTCATGGCGAAAGACGACATCATCATCGATGGCGGCAACTCCTACTACCGCGATGACATTGATCGCGCCGCAAAGCTCGCACCCAAGGGCTTGCATTACGTCGACTGCGGCACTTCCGGTGGCGTGTGGGGCCTCGATCGCGGCTACTGCCTGATGATCGGCGGCGAGAACGCGCCCGTTCAGCACCTCGATCCAATTTGGAGGTCAATCGCTCCTGGCGCAGGTTCGGCAGAGCCGACACCAGGCCGCACGCCCGGCGGCACTGCGCAGGATGGCTACCTGCATTGCGGCCCGAACGGCGCCGGCCACTTCGTCAAGATGGTGCACAACGGCATCGAGTACGGGATGATGGCAGCGATCGGCGAGGGCCTAAGCATCATCAAGCACGCGAATGCAGGCAAGCAAGATCAAGTCATTGACGCCGAGACCACTCCGCTGCGCGATCCGCAGTACTACCAGTACGACATTCCCGTAGGTGAGGTTGCTGAGGTGTGGCGTCGCGGATCAGTCGTGGGCTCATGGCTGGTCGATCTCACTGCAGCGGCAATGGCCGAAGACCCCAACCTCGATGCATTCACCGGCCGCGTGTCTGACTCCGGTGAAGGTCGCTGGACGGTTCTCGCTGCAGTAGAAGAAGGAGTGCCTGCTTCGGTGATTACGGCGTCACTGTTTGAGCGCTTCGAGTCACGTGGTCTGGGCAACTTCACCGACAGGGTGATGTCTGCGATGCGTAATGAGTTCGGTGGGCACGACGAGAAGAAGTCCTGATCTTGGACTTCACCGTCGACGTTCACGCTGACGACAATGCGGTGGCACAGACCGCAGCACGCTACGTGGCCGATCGTGCCCGTGACTGTGTTGCAGACCACGGGGTCTTTACCTTCGCAGTCAGTGGCGGGCGGACGCCTTGGCTGATGTTCGCGCACCTTGCCGATCACGCCATGCCGTGGGCGCAGACGCGCATTTTCCAAGTCGATGAACGTTGCGCGCCACTCGACGACGTCGATCGCAATCTGCACCATCTGCATGACGCATTGGGCTCTGCCCCTGCAGAGGTCGTGCCCATGCCGGTCGAAGGCGATGACCTTGATGCCGCCGCGGCCACTTACGCGACCTTGCTCCCTGATGCGTTCGATCTGATTCATCTCGGACTTGGCCCCGATGGCCACACGGCCTCACTAGTGCCCGGTGATGCCGTGCTTAACGTCACCGATCGAATTGTTGCGCCGACAAGCGGTCTCTACCAAGGCCGTCGACGTATGACACTCACCTACCCAGGGCTCGCTCAAGCCCGTCAGTTCCTGTGGCTCGTCACGGGTGCAGAGAAGGCTAAGCCGCTTGCCCGCTTGCTCAGGGGTGATGCGAGTATTCCTGCGGGTCGAGTCACGGGGGGCCCATCTATCGTCATGGCCGATACCGCAGCGAAGGGAAACACATGACCCCCGAGGAGCAAGACACAGAGAAGAAGGCATGTGCGGAAGCAGCCGCGTTGCTCGTCGAAGACGGCATGCTCCTGGGCCTCGGCACCGGTTCCACCGTGGCCTTTCTACTTCCGGCTATTGCGCGCCGTGGCCTACGCCTCACGTGTGTCGCGACTTCACCGCGTACGGCTGAGGCAGCGATTGCACTCGGTCTCACAGTCGTCGAATTTGATACCCTCACACGTTTGGACATGGCCATTGACGGCGCAGATCAGATCGCGCCCGATAACTGGCTGATCAAGGGCGGTGGCGCTGCGCACACCCGCGAGAAAATCGTCGAAGCAGTTGCGGATCGCTTTGTGGTTATCGCTGACTCCAGCAAAGTTGTCACTCGCCTCGTCGCACCGGTGCCTGTCGAACTTGTCGCCTTTGGCCTC
>Ga0164294_10003578_pt1 | contig 13789 bp, 14 predicted proteins | sample GEODES005metaG_FD_111479 | JGI IMG/M metagenome (GOLD analysis project Ga0164294, IMG submission 111479) | Oligotrophic lake water microbial communities from Sparkling Lake, Wisconsin, USA - GEODES005 metaG | ecosystem: Environmental > Aquatic > Freshwater > Lake | place: USA: Sparkling Lake...
CCACCACTGAACTAAGGCATCTTGAACGCCTGCGTATACGTAATAGGATTTGAAAAGGGAAATGGGCAATTGAACCGAATTCGTAATATGCAAAACGGCTACGGTCACAAAAGTCGCTATGTAAAACCAAATAGCCACATATAAATGCCGCTCCCGACGTTTCAGAATCGTTCCAAACATATTGATTCCAAAAGCTACCCAAATAAGTGCAATGGCCATGTCAATCGGCCATTCCAATTCCGCATATTCATGGGAAGTCGTCATGCCTAAAGGCAAGGTGATGGCCGCCGAAACGATGATTAATTGCCAGCCCCAAAAATGGAGATTGGATAAAAAATCGCTGAACATACGGGCTTTCAGCAGGCGCTGGAGGGAATAATAGATACCGGCAAATATGGCATTTCCTACAAAGGCAAAAATAACCGCATTCGTGTGAAGTGGCCTAATTCGGCCAAATGAACCATATTGTGTGATGTTCGCCGCAGGTTCAAATAGCTGCGTGGCGATGATGACGCCGACCAACATGCCTACGATTCCCCAAATAATGGTCGCGATTGCGAAATTTCGAACCGTCTTATTGTCATAAGAAAACTGTTCCAAAGCGGTATTGCTTGTGCTCATAAATTAGATGGGTTTAATGTAAAATACGCAGGGCTGGGGTTTCTAAATCGTCTTGTTGGCCCGATTTAATCGACCATATAAAGGCCAACAAAAAGCCTATGGCCATCACTAAACTTAAGCCAATCATCAGATATAAAATTTCCATACTCGTTATTTTAATATATTGCAAATTCAGATAATTTCCTTCCTCAAAATATGATTAGAATCAGCTTTTCGTATGAGATTTCAACGATTTCCCTTTCAAATTCATCCCCACATTCGCTATCAAAAGCATGCTGATCGAATTCACTGGCATCAAAATCGCGGCAATTAAGGGAGATAAATTTCCTTGTACCGCAAAACTTAAACCGATCGCATTATACACCAGCGATACAATAAAACTCGCCTTGATTAATCCTAAGCCATAGCTTGAAAATTCCATAAATTTGGGCAAATGCTTCAGGGAATTCCCCTGTAAAATCACATCACTGGCGGGTGTAAAATGCAAATGATCATCCGAAATGGCGATCCCTACATTCGATTGCCGCAAGGCCCCTGCATCGTTTAAGCCATCACCGACCATCGCTACTTTCTTTCCTTCTTGTTGTAATCGTTTAATAAAATCCATCTTGTCCATCGGACTGCATTCAAATTTCACCTGTTCCTCGTAGGGAAACCAGTCCAACAAACTCGCCGCATGCTCCTTCTTATCTCCTGAAAGCATATAAACGTCGTATTTGTACGATAATTGGTGCAACATCAATTCAATCCCTTCCCTATTTTGCCAAGGGAATTCTATGTAGCCGATGACCTCTTCATTTATTTGGACGAACAATTGAGTTTCCGAACTGATGAAATCGGCATTGGCATGCGGTTTTGTTCCCACAAATTTGGCCGAACCTATACGAAAGATTTGTTGACCAAATTTACCCGCAAGCCCCTTACCAGGAATTTCATCCATGGATTCAGCGCCTTTCCTTTCCTGGTATCCCTCCGCTTCCAAATATTTTTTGGCTTGTCTCGAAATGGGATGTGTGGATTGATTCACCAGCGTATAGATCGCATTCCATTCGTCTATCGATACATCTCGATGAAAATGAATGGCTGGCTTTTTCTCTTGCGCCAAGGTTAAGGTGCCTGTTTTATCAAAAACGATGGTGTCAATTTGTGCCATGCGTTCCATCGTTTGAATGTCCTTCACATAACAATGGAATTTGGAAAGCCAACGAATCCCATGCCCTAGCGCAAACGGATACGATATCGCCAAGGCACATGGACAGGCAATGACCAAAATACTGACCACTGAATTTTGCCATTTAGCGGGATCAATGTAAAACCAATAGGTTCCAACGACCGTGGCTAAGCTTATCAGCCCGATCGTGAAATATTTCCCGACCGTATTCGCGAAATTTTCCCAGTTTTCAGATTTGAATAAGGGATCTTTGAAGGCCTGTTGCTCCCACAATTGCGTTAAATGACTTTGTTTTAACGCCTTTTTGATCTCAATCTCCATCACATTTCCTTGATGCTTTCCACCGGCATACATGGAATTCCCTTCGGATAATGGGATGTTTTCACTCTCCCCTGTTACAAAACTGTAATCCATTTGGGAACTTCCTTTAATCAAAACCGCATCGGCTGGAATGATTTCTTGGTTGCGAATCAATAAATGATCGCCGATCTCAATTTCTTCCAAAGGGGCACTTTCCTCCTTGCCTTCTTTCCATTTAGTCACGACCAACGGAAAATAGGATGTGTATTTTCGTTCAAAGGAGAGAAAATCGAAGGATTTTTGTTGGAACCATTTACCTATCAACAAGAAAAACAATAAACCTGAAACCGAATCGATATAGCCCGCACCCGTATGTGAAAAAACCTCATAGACACTTCGAAAATAACCGACCAAAATCCCCAATAAGATGGGTAATTCAATCGTAATCTTACCTATTTTTAAATGCGCCCATACATTTTTCAGGTAATCTGAGCCACTATAAAATACGGCAATGCTGCCTAATGAGACATTCAAATAGCCAAATAATTCCTTTAATGAGCCATCCTCGATGCCCAAATATTCCGGAAAACTAAATAACATCGCATTGCCCGCACAAAATCCGGCAACGCCTAATTTTAATACCAATTGATTCCTTAAAATCGAAGAACGCTTTTTATCTTTGGCTGTCTCATCTGAATTCAATAAGGGCTCATAGCCTAAACTGGCTAATAAATTAGCCAAAGAACCCAAGGATATCTGATCCTCTTTAAACCAAATACTGATTTCTTTTTTGCCAAATTGTAAAATGCTTTTGGAGATTCCATCATCTAGGCGATGTAAGTTTTCCAACAGATATAAACAGGAACGGCAATGAATAGCTGGTAAAATAAAGGAAACCTTGGAAAGGCCATGGGCCGAATAACTGATTAATTGTTCTCGAAAAGAAGGATGATTTAAAAAGGCAAAATTTTGCGACGAAGGTGCTTTGCCGGGTTTAATGTCACAGGTATAATAGTCGGCTAAGGCATGGTCCTCAAGCAATTCATAGACATGCTGGCAGCCATGGCAACAAAATTCCTTTTCATGAAACAATATGGGCTCCTCCGGACAAATTTCTCCACAGTGGAAACAAGCGATTTGTTCATCGACAATCATAGACCAATTTTTTACAAAAATGCCTATTTAGGTACAGTTAAAGTTGATTAAGCGCAAATCCAAAACTGATTTATGTCATAATTTAGCTGAATACTTTACTCTACTTTCGTCAGGTGAATCAAAATGAAGGATGCAGAGGTATTTAGAAACGGAGAAAAAGGTGCTGGCGAGTGGAATAGAGCTGAAATATTTGCCGGATGAATATCTATTTCGAAAAGGTCAAAAGGCGGAATTCGTTTTTTACTTGCAAAATGGTGGTTTATTGCTCGAATGGCCCAATGAAAAGAAATTAATTAGTATTTCACAGGTATCCTATTTCATCGGAATTGATGAAGTATTATCGGGTTCAAAATATACATGCCATGCACAAACGACAGAATATTCTGAGTTTTTGGTCTTTGAACGAGCCTATTTTTTAATGCTAATGAATGAATTTGATGATGCTTTGCCATATTTTTTACAAAAACAGGCGGAATTTCTTCAATTGCAAAAAGAAGGTAAACCCGATATTTTTTCGGTATAACAGTATAGAGTGGTAAGTTAATGGTATAAGTCCCTGTCTGATTTTATTGGACAGGGCTTTATTTTTTTAAGCGTAATCGCACGATGTTTTCTACATGGTGCGTTTGAGGAAACATATCCACCGGATGAACCACATCGACCGTATATAGGCTGTCCAATAAGGCTAAATCCCGCGCTTGTGTCGCCGGATTACAACTCACATAGACAATGGTTTTGGGTGTGACCTTCAAAATTTGTTGGACCACATCCTCATCCATTCCAGCTCTCGGTGGATCGGTAATGATCACATCGGGTTTTCCATGTAGGCCTATAAAATCATCTGTCAGCAATTTTTTCATATCGCCGGCGAAAAATGTCGCGTTATTAACCCCATTCAGTTTCGCATTTTCCTTCGCATCCTCTACCGCCATGTCCACATATTCCAAACCTACCACTTTCGAGGCATGTTTCGCCAAAAATAAACCGATGGTTCCTGTGCCCGAATACAAATCGTAAACGACTTCATTTCCTTGTAAATCAGCATATTGGCGGACCAATTGGTATAATTTTAGGGCCTGTACCGCATTGGTTTGGAAAAAAGATTTCGGACCGACCTGAAAGGTCAAATCTTCCATCACTTCTTCGATGTAGGCCTTTCCGTGAAAACAAATCACCTCTAAATCATGAAAAGTATCGTTGCCTTTTTGATTAATGACATAATTCAAAGAAGTGATCACCGGGAAATTTTCTTTCAAGTAGTTCATCATCAGCTGAATTTCATCATCCGTTGCATAAGCAAACTGAACCGTGACCATCCATTCTCCTGAAACGGTATTGCGAATAATTAGATTTCGCAAAGCACCTTCTTTTTGAATTTTCAATTCATAAAAGGAAATGTGTTTCGCCTCGGCAAAAGCCCGAACGCCATTACGGATGGCATTCGACGGATCCGGTTGTAAATGGCAATGCGTCACTTCTAAAATCTTATCAAAACGTCCAGGAACGTGAAATCCAAGGGCATTCATCGAGCCTAAATCCTCGGAACCGATTTCGTTTTCGGTAAGCCAACGGGCAGATGAAAAGGTGAATTCTAATTTATTGCGATAATAATAAGCATGTTCGGATCCTAAAATCGGCTGAAATTCGGGCAAAGGCACTTTCGCAATCCGGGTTAGGTTATCGCGAACTTGACGTTCTTTAAAGGCTAACTGAGACGCATAGGATACATGCTGCCACTTACATCCCCCACAAATCCCAAAATGCGCACAGGCCACCTCAGTCCGATGGCTGGACAAGGGCTGAATATTGATCGCTTGGGCCTGTTTGAATTTTTTCTTCGAACGTAAAATACGCAAATCGGCAATATCTCCAGGTGCTACGGGCCCTTGGACAAAAATCACTTCCTCATTTACTTTGGCGATGCATTTGGCCTCTGCGGCGAAATCTAGGATACTTATTTGCTCCAAAACCTGCGGAGTCTTATCTTTTTTACGGCTCATTCCTTCAAAATATCTTCAAAAATACGGCTTTAAAGATAAAAGCTTAACTTCGTAGGAAATTATTTATGCATGAAAAATCAAGTTGTCATCATTACGGGTGCTTCTTCGGGCATAGGTCGATCACTCGCCTTCGCCTTTGGTGCCTTGGGTGCCCATATCCTCATCACGGGAAGAAATAAAGAAAAACTGGAAGAAACGGCCGCCGCTTTAGATGAGGCTGGAATTTCATGTTTTCCATACGTATGTGACAGTAGCTCAGAATCACAAACTCGTGACATGATCGCAGCAACTATTGAGAAATTCGGGAAAATAGATTTGCTTATCAATAACGCGGGAATTTCAATGCGTTCGATGTTTGAGACAGTCGATTTGAATGTCTTAAAACAAGTGATGGACATTAATTTTTGGGGAACGGTGTACGCGACGCATGCGGCTTTGCCTTATTTGAAAAAATCACGTGGGGGGATTATCGGAATTTCTTCCATCGCGGGTTATCGAGGTTTACCTGTTCGGACGGGTTATTCGGCATCCAAATTTGCAATGAATGGTTTTTTAGAAGCTTTACGGACAGAATTGTTGGAAACCGGCGTACATGTACTCATCGCTTGTCCTGGTTTTACGGCGTCTAATATTCGTGCTGCGTCTTTAAATTCGGAGGGTAAAATCACAGGGGAAACCATGCGAGAAGAAGAAAAAATGATGTCTTCTGATGAAGTGGCAGCTCGGATCCTTCAGGCCTATTTGGCCAAGAAAAAGACGCTCGTATTGACCTTTCAAGGGAAATTGACCGTCTTTTTAAATAAATGGATGAATGGATTTTTGGACCGATTGGTCTACAATACGCTCAAAAAAGAAAAGGATAGTCCGCTCAAGGAAGCGTCTTAGTTAAATGGATTGTTTAAGGGATCAAATCCTTCTTCGGGAGGTAAATTCATTTTACTCCCTTTAAATACAGAATCGTTCGAGTTTTTTTCAAAGCTGGATGTTTGATCACCCAAGGCGCTCAAATTAAAGCCTTCGGGCCCATTTGAATTGCTGAATGGTTGGAAATCCAAATCGCAGTATTTGGTGAATTTTCCGATGAATTTCAACCACACATTTTCCAAAGAACCCGAACGGTTTTTGGCCATAATAATTTCACCCATACCCGTGATCGAATTACCTTGATCATCCGCGGTAATGCCATAATATTCGGGTCGGTAGATGAACATAACCTGATCCGCATCTTGCTCAATCGCCCCAGATTCCCGAAGATCGGATAACTGTGGTTTTTTATTTCCACCTCGGGTTTCCGTGGAACGGTTTAATTGCGATAACGCAATCACAGGCACATTCAATTCTTTCGCTAATTGCTTTAATGCACGGGAAATTTGCGCAATTTCTTGCTCTCGATTCCCGGAAGCTCCTTTTCCCGAAGAATCCCCAGTCATTAATTGCAAATAATCGATCACAATCAATTCGATATTTTTTTGTGCTTTTAAACGCCGACATTTGGCACGTAATTCCAAAATAGATAAGGCCGGCGTGTCATCAATGAAGATTTGGGCTTCAAAAAGACGCTTGATTTTAGTATGTAATTGTTGCCACTCATGCGGCTCTAATTTTCCTCTTCTAATTTTCTCTGCCTCGATTTCGGCTTCCGCTGAAATAATCCGATTCACTAATTGCACCGCACTCATTTCAAGTGAAAACAAGGCTACCGAATGTCCGAAATCAACCGCCGCGTTCCGACACGCCGAAACCACAAATGCCGTTTTACCCATACCTGGACGGGCCGCGATGATGATTAATTCTTGGCGCTGCCAGCCTGAAGTAAGGCGATCTAAATCTGTAAAACCAGATGGGATGCCCGTTAGGCCACTTTTTTGCAATTGTTTTTTCTCCAACTCCTCCACCGCTTTCATCAAAATATCCGACATACTTTCGTAATTCTTCCGAATATTCGATTCCGCTATCGTAAATAATTCCTGCTCCATGCGATCCAAAATCACGAAGACATCCGACGTATCTTCGTAGGATAGGCGCTGAATTTCAGAGGAAATTTGAATTAATTGACGCTTTAAATATTGCTCGATAATAATCCGAGCATGGTATTCCACATTTGAAGTAGAACTGACCCGAGAGGTTAATTGAGCTAAATAACTTGTTCCTCCTGCCCTTTCTAATTCACCTTGTGACTTTAGGTGATTATTTACAGTTAATAAATCGACGGGCTGGGAAGCCTGAAACAAAGCCTGAATGGCAGCAAAAATTCGCTGATGTGCTTCTTTGTAAAAGGTTTCTGGCTTTAATAATTCGATGACATTGGCTAAAGGTTCCTTTTCTAGCATCAAGGCCCCTATCAACGCTTCCTCTAAATCCAAAGCCTGCGGTGGCAATTTTCCCAATCCCAAGTCACTTAAACGCTGTGGCATATTGGAACGGTTGGCGCCATTCGATGCTTGATTTCCCTTTTTAAAAATGGAGGAAGGTGTATTTGATTCCATAGATACAATTTTACAATAATTTATCAAAAATATCACGAAACTGATCCGATAAAATTTCAATAATTTTCTATTTTAGTATTTTAATTCCCACCTTAACATTTGCATACTTGTTAGAAAAAATTATTTCCTTAGCAGACATCTCCTTGATTGATTTTTTGGGTGTCTCCAATTCCAACCTACAAATTCTGACGGACGCCTTTCCGCAAACTAAAATTATCGCACGCGGTGATCAGTTAACCCTTCGAGGTTCAGATGACCAAATAGCCCTAGTTGAAGCCATTGTGAATCAATGTCTCCAACATTTGGAAAAGCATCATTCTCTCACCAATGCCCACATCAAGGCCTATATCGATGCCGTTTTAAATCCAACGGGGGAAGAAAAAGAAACGCCATGGGTCGAGGATAAAGATGTATTGCTATTCGGCAATAAAGGTTTAGTTATCAAAGTTAGAACCCCCAATCAGCGTAAGCTGGTCGAAGCAGCCGCTAAAAACGACATCGTTTTCGCGATCGGACCTGCGGGAACTGGTAAAACCTATACGGCTGTCGCCCTCGCCGTGAAAGCCCTTAAAAATAAAGAAGTTAAGAAAATCATCATCACCCGCCCAGCCGTAGAGGCCGGGGAAAATTTGGGTTTTTTACCTGGTGATCTGAAGGAAAAAATAGATCCCTATTTACGCCCGATTTACGATGCGCTGGACGACATGATTCCTGCGGAGAAATTGAAATTTTATTTAGAGAACCGCACGATTGAAATCGCGCCACTGGCTTATATGCGAGGTCGAACCTTGAATAAGGCTTTTATTTTATTGGACGAAGCCCAAAATACCACCTCCATGCAAATGAAAATGTTTTTGACGCGGATGGGTATTCAATCCAAAACAATCATTACCGGAGATAAATCCCAAGTGGACCTACCCAAAAACCAAACGTCCGGTTTGGGTGAAGCGGAACGTATTTTGTCGGGTATTAACGAAATTGCCTTTGTGGAATTGGACGGTTCAGATGTCGTGCGCCATCGATTAGTTCGTAAGATTATTGAAGCCTACGGAAAACAATCGCAATAAATGTCGGGAATCACAATTAGAGAAATAGCCTCTCAGGCAGATTTAGATTTGGTTTTCCAAATTCGCACCGAAGTATTTGTGCTGGAACAAAAATGCTTGCCTTCCGAGGAATTCGATGAATTAGATGCGCAAGCAAGGCATTTTCTGTTGTTTGAAGAGGAAAAAGCTGTGGCAACAGGTCGTTTTCGGAAAACTGAAAAAGGCATTAAAATCGAACGCATCGCCACCCTACAAGCGCATCGAGGAAATGCCTATGCCACTCAAATCATTCAGTATCTAATGCGAGTGGCTGAGCAGGCTTTCCCAGAAAACGATCATTTTTATTTACATGCCCAAGTGGACGTGATGCCCTTGTATAAATCGCTCGGCTTTGTGGCCTATGGACCCACTTTTTTGGAGGCCGATATTGATCATCAAGCCATGGAATTAAAAAGAGCTAAAAACGATTAATTTTTAGCTCTTTTTTAAGATTAGAAAGGAAGATCATCTCCACTTTCTGCGGCCAATGGAGGGAATTGATATCCTCCCGCGGCACTTGGTTCTACATTCGGTGGAACGCTAGGTGCTGCACCACTTCGATCGAGGCGATAGGCCCGAATTTCCGTGTACCAGCGCTCATTGTATTCGCGCGATTCTACGCTGAATTGTACCTTCACTATTTCCCCCTCTTGTACCGGAGCTAAATCTTGTGTCTTATCTCCCCAAACTGACATACAGATCTTTTTTGGGTATTGATCTTGAGTTTCTAAAACAAATTCTTGTTTGATCCAATTTGTTCCGTTTTTACCTGTTCCTGTAACCTCAGGTAATTTTTTGATGAGTTTTCCGCTGAGTTCTAATGCCATTCCGATGTATAATTATTGAATTGTCTGATTTGTTGGCAAGTAAGTAAATATTTGGTAATTTTGCTAACCGTTTTGGCGATGTGGTGAAATTGGTAGACACGCTACTTTGAGGTGGTAGTGCCGCTTTAGGTATGGGAGTTCGAATCTCCCCATCGTCACTTATTTTTTTGTTTAATCTGTAAATCATGTTGAAGATGAAGCCTTACAGTGTATTACTCTATTATAACTATACCCCTATTCCGGATCCGGAAGCTTATCGGGAAAAACATCATCTATTTTGTATTGAAAACCATATCCTCGGTCGGATTATCGTGGCTTCCGAAGGTTTAAATGGTGCTGTTTCAGGGACAAAAGCCGATTGCGATGCCTATATGAAATGGTTGGAGCTAGATCCGATATTTGAGGGGACCCATTTCGATTTTAAAATCGAGGAATATGAGGCGCATACCTTTACCAAATTGCATGTGCGGGTCAAAAACGAAATTGTGCATTCTGATTTACCCGTGAACCCTTTGGTTCGCACCGGAAAACATGTTAAGCCTGCGGAATTTAAGCATATGATTAAAAATGACCCAGATGTGGTTTTGGTCGATATGCGATCCAATTACGAGCATGACTTAGGTCGTTTCAAAGGGGCCTATACCTTTGACATGGAAAACTTGCGTGATCTTCCTGACCATGTGCATGAAATTGAGCATTTAAAGGATAAAAAGGTCATAACGTATTGTACAGGAGGAATTAAATGCGAAAAAGCGAGTGCTTATTTATTGGAAAAGGGTTTTAAAAATGTATACCAATTGCACGGCGGTATCATCAAATATGGCTTAGAAGAAGGTGGCGAAGATTTTGATGGTTCCTGTTATGTGTTTGATAATCGGGTGGCTACGGCGGTGAATGTCGTCAACCCGGTCGTCGTATCGAAATGCTATGTGTGCAAAGAGGCTTCGGATCACATGGTAAATTGTGCAAATCCAGAATGTAATGAGCATTTGGCCATTTGTCCCTCGTGTTTAAAAGTATTAGATGGAGCCTGCTCTCAAACCTGCATGGAACATCCGCGTAAACGTCCCTACAATGAAAAGGGGTATTATTCCAAACAGTCCGTGGGCTATTCGCCTGAATTAGGCTTTAAGTCCTTTGGTCGGAATCTGAAAATAGAAAAAAGAAAGGCTCAATCTTGAGCCTTTTTCATTTCCCGAATGTGAAATTCCTGAATTAATGGTGGATTTTCAGGTGTTAAGGTAAAGCTAACTTCCAAATCTCCTCGTTCACATTGCAAACGAAATTTACCACGTAATTGATTTTCCGGAACCATGTCATCCACCTTTCGAATGGATCCCATTTGCTTAAATAAGGCATCTGATTCTTTTTGTAATTGATTTGGAAAATAATCTAAGAAAAAATTCTCCGCAAAAATCCCTGAACTTTTCGCTTGATCCCAATGGCTTAAGATGCTGACCAATTCCTTTTGGCGTTGACGTAACATACTCGATACCGGGATAGCGCGTGGGGACATTTGGCTGCTTGCTAATAAGGAATCTAAGACTCTCATATTAATCCCACCCATCGGCGCATAGGTTAAATTACTGAAGGAAATGATGCCTACATTGTAATCAGGGAATATACGCCAATTACTTCCAAAGCCTGGTAATCCACCCGAATGTGCGATAGAGGTTCGTAAAGCATAGTCTTTGGTCCAACTAAGGCCATATCCATAGGCATTGACCACCAAGCCAGTTTTGCCATTTGCGTATTTATTTTTTGCCGCGATGTCATTGATGTTCCATGGAAATTGCATTTCACGCACAGATGAACGCTTTATCGGGCCTTTTTCTGGTTCATCCCGTTCAGGCCAAGCAGCTAAATGAAAGGCGACGTATTTAGCGAAATCGTCGATCGTGGTTAACATCCCGCCCATCGCTCCATAGGCGCCATCGTGTTCCAAGGGTTGTTCTACCCAATCCGTATTTATCCATCGATACCCTAGCGCTAAGCTCCCATTTGGCACTTTTTCATATTCCCAATAGGTATTGTTCATGCCCAAAGGTTTCCAGATTTCCTCTTGAATATAACTTTGATAGGATTTTCCTGTGATGTTTTTAATGATACTCCCCAATAAGGCAAAGCCCATATTGCTATATTCATAAGTCTTTCCAGGATTATTGGAGAATTGAATGCCTTTTTTTAGCATCGTGGAAAAGGCCTCATCAGAAATCCCTAATTGTCGATCTCCCCACGGATTATCCTCCGGAAATCCTGCCCCATGCGTCAATAAATGGCGTATGGTGATTTCAGGCGAATCCTTGCTCAGGTATTTTTGGTTTTTCAATTCGGGTACGTATTTCGAAGCCGGCTCGTCCAAATGTAATTTACCCTGGTCCCTTAATTTTAGGATGGCCATGGCGGTAAAGCTTTTCGACATCGAGGCTATTCGAAAAACGGATTGTGGGCTGGCAGGAATTTTAGAAGTGATTTGGCTTAAACCGATCCCTTTGCTGTGAATTAATTGCCCATTATACATCACGCCATAGGCCACGCCGGGTAATTTTTTTTCTTCGGCGTATTGCTTAAATAAGGCATCTACGGATTTAATGAAGGGTTCGACTGCATTTTGTTGGGCTTGACTTTTAAATAAAATCAACACCAACGCACCCATTAGTAAATATCTTTTCATGGCTTAGCTAATTTCTTTTACCCTAAATTTCACCATTTCTTTGATTAAATCAAGGGGCATTGGTTTTTCAAATGGAAATTTAATGGCTCCTTTCGAACCCTCAAAGGCTGATAATTCAGTTGGAAATGCACGAATGGCACTGGGAGTCGGATAAAATCCTAAATGCTTATTCCAAGCCGCAAAATGAACGATATTTTTCTTCCATTTAAAGGTGGGCATGCCATAGGACATGATTTCCTCGGTGCCCTCGGGAACCACAGAACGAATAGCAGTCAACACTTCTCGTAAGATTTTTTGGGTAGGCTCCGGAAATGAAGCGATGTATTCTTCCATATAATTTAAGCCAAGGAACGATGACGGTTAAATAAAAACAAAGGAAATGCAAACGCAAAAGCGATTAAAAAGGTCGCCAAAACGTACAAATATAGGTATTTGATTTTGATGCGGGTTCCTTCGACGATCATAAATAAGGTTCCCATCGTTGCGGCCGTCCAAAAATCACAACTTAAACTACGGGCATAGGCATCCGTGGTCCAGGTACTTTGAATGAAGGTCATTACATCAAAATGCCCTTGATGTTCTTGTATGCCAACAAATACATAATAGGCGGTCATTCCTCCACCTATGATGGAAGCTAAAAGATACAAATAATGCACATGTTTCATTGGATGGAGATTATGGTGATTGTTCTGTTTTGTATGTTGATTTTTTCGCCTGTTTGTTTGCCCATGAATAAAGCCCCGATCGGTGAATCGCTTGAAATGGCAAAGAAATCCCCAAATTCATCTGTCATTTTTCCGAGGCCTATGGACATAAAATAATGCCCCGCGTCGGTACTAATAAAACTACCAAAACCAATCGAAGCACTTGATTTATGCACATCGATGCTGGAAATTTTTGCCAATTGAGATTTCAATAGGTCAATATTGGCACTTAATTTATCCATTTCTCGTTGCATCATTTCTCTTCCGGTTTCAAATTTATCTCCGGCACTACTTTTGGTATCCGAGTCCCGAGATTCTTTAGCTAAGAAATAATCCCTCTCCGATTCATCCAAGCTGATTTTCAGTTTTTTTTGAAGGCCTTCAAGAATATGGGCTTTGCTGCGCATGATGAAATGGAAATGTTTTCGAAAATTATCAATAATTTCGCGGATGACCTATTTCTCCGAGACCGACCTAATTATTAATCCTGACGGAAGTTCGTATCATTTACACATTTGTCCAGATCAAATGCCCCAACGGATTATTATGGTTGGCGATCCTGATCGCGTTCCCTTGGTATCCCAATATTTTGATCGCGTAGATACCCAAATCCAGAAGCGGGAATTTGTCAGCCATATCGGTGAATTCAATGGGGAACGCATCGGTGTGATTTCAAGTGGCATTGGCGCGGATAATGTGGAAATAGTGATGACGGAATTGGACGCATTGGTGAATATCGATTTTCAAACGCGTCAAGAAAAGAACA
>Ga0164294_10003580_pt1 | contig 13784 bp, 10 predicted proteins | sample GEODES005metaG_FD_111479 | JGI IMG/M metagenome (GOLD analysis project Ga0164294, IMG submission 111479) | Oligotrophic lake water microbial communities from Sparkling Lake, Wisconsin, USA - GEODES005 metaG | ecosystem: Environmental > Aquatic > Freshwater > Lake | place: USA: Sparkling Lake...
CATACTCATTGCACACCGTTTATCTACTATTATGCATGCAGATCGAATTTATGTATTAGAAGGCGGGGAAATTGAGGAAACAGGGTCTCATGAATCGTTGATTGAAGCCAAGGGATTGTATTATGCCATGTGGAGACAGCAAATTGGGGAACGCAAAAAGATTGCTGCACAGGGATAAAATGATTCACTAATGCATTAATAAATAAACAAATCATCAAGTTGATAAAACAAAACACTATGGAAATCACTTTTAATACACCGGCTTTATTATTTCCTGCGATAAGTTTGCTTTTATTGGCTTATACCAATAGGTTTTTGGCCATTGCCAATTTGGTGCGCAAACTATACGATGACATCAAACAGAATAATAATGATCTCAATACAAGGGCTCAAATCATCAGTTTGAAAAATCGATTAAATTATATTAGATTGATGCAGGCTTTAGGCGTATGTAGTTTTTTACTTTGTGTAATTACCATGTATTGCATTTTCAACAATTGGTTGTTTATTGCTCATTATATATTTGCGGGAAGTTTGATTAGCTTGTTGATTTCTTTATTTTATTCATTGATAGAGATTATTCAAAGTACCAAAGCATTAGAACTCTTGCTAAAAGATTTGGATAAATAAAGCTATTCTTTTTACAATGATTTTATCAAAATTACACATTAGAATAAACTAGAAAGGGGTTCTATACTATTTATTAGGTTCAGCTAGAGGCTATTTAAAATATGCCTTTTTATTTTTCTACTGTGTAATTTGCATTTACCCTTTATTACTACCGTATTTTTTATTTCGCAAAAACTGAAATCCAGCGATAAACAAAATAACCAATACCACTGGGAATAGTATATTGAGCAGTTGCCAATACAGTTTACTGTTTTCATATTTTGATTTATCCATCAAACGAAGGGAAAAATCTTTGCTTCTTGTTTCCAATATTCCGGAAGGATCGGTGAGGTATTCTAATGCATTGAGTATAAATTCGCGGTTGGCAAATTGTTGTTGTGTAAACATATTCATGCCCATTGGGAGAGGTCCTTCCTTCTGGGTAACTGCATTTAGGGGCAAATCGCCATTGGCTATTACAATCATCTTATTCTCTACAGACGACTCTGGTAAAAAACGGTATCCTGCAGCATTGAACGCATCCAATTCTTGCATGGAAACCCTATTGGCATATAACGATTTGAATCTTCCTTCTAACAAAGCGGCAACAGGAATATTAGGTTTGTTAAACGTTCTGAGGTCTTCTTCATTGCGGATGCTGGCCCATTCCACTTTTGCAGGCGTACTCAAGGTTCTTGACTCTGGAGCACTACTCAATAAAATCGTTTTTTTAATACCTGCCGCCTGTACCGTATCAATCGAATTGGGGAAATGAGCAATAATATAGTCTAAATTCTTTGCCATGGGATGTCCGTTGGTATTGCTCAACAAGGGAAAATATGGCCAAGGCAATAGTTGCATCTGGGGTTTATCGCCCATAGAACCTATTACGGATGGAATTCTATCGCATTGCAGCGATTGCACCAAATCTTGGTTAATTCTAATACCATATTTAAACAATAAATCATCCAAATTAAGATCCAAATCAAATGCGATAAATTGACCTTCGCTTCGTTGCAGACTGTCTAAACTTGCATATAGCTTATCAATCATCCAGATTAATTTACCGCCATGCATGGCGTATTGGTCTAATTTTAGCTTTTGTGGTTCAGTAAATCGTTTCAATGGTTTCACTACCAAAAGTGCATTAAATCCATTAGGAATAAACGGCACGCTATCGATATTAATAAACCTGAATCCATAATTAGGTCTCAACGTATTGGTAATCAAATCATTAATTCGTTGATCAAATGGTTCGCCATTGCCCAATAAATACCCAATAACAGGTACAGTATCTTGCACAATTTTACGAATGCCATTGGCCAATTTATATTCCACCAACGCTTCTGCTTTGTTTAGCGATTGCATCCCATCGGCAAAATTTTGGCCTTGTAAAAAATCAATGCCAATGGTTCTGTTTTTAAATCGGATGATGGCACCAGGGTATACCAATTGCTGTGATTGTCCTTCTCCTTCTTTAATTTGGGCTTTTACATTTGTTGGGTTGATTCCTAATGCACGCAAGGAATCCAAGAGCACCATCTTTGTAGAGTCATCCGTGATGTTTCCTGGATTTTCAAAATGGTATATGATGTTGTGGTTACTGATTATTGAGAATTCATCCAACATAGAAGAAACCGTTTGTGCCAATTTTTTAAATCCTACTGGAAGTTCTCCCGATAATAAAACGGTTATTTCCACGGGTTCATTTAGTGAAGAAACAATTTTTTTTGTAGGTTCGGCAATCGTAAAACGATGTTCGGCGGTAAGATCAATGCGAAAACGTGCATAAGACACCATCAAATTCAACAAAATGATAGCTAATAATATATAGATCCAACCAAATCGGGTTTTTAAAAATTTTAGTAGCATATTGATCAGCGTTTCAGGAGGTTTCGAGCAGTGATTAAAAGAAAAAAACTGGCGGCAGTAAAAAAGTAGGTGATGTCAGCGATGTTAATCACGCCTCTACTGATGTTTTTATAATGCGATTCAACGCCGATATACTCGATATAATAATCAGCGCCGGCCTGTAATCCGGCAATTTTACTAATAGCAGTGAAAGCGAAATACAATATAAAACAAGCGAAAGCACTAACCAAAAAAGCCACTACTGCATTATTGGTAGCACTGCTGCAGAGTACGCCAATAGCGGAAAACAAGGAAGCGAGAAAAATTAAGCCGATATACGATCCAATAATTCCACCAGAATCGATGCCGCCGGTAGACAATTGGGAGATGGTGAATGTATATATTATTGTAGGAATTAATGCGGCAACAACTATAATCAGAGAAGCAATGTATTTCCCCATTACCAGTTGAGTTAGAGAAATAGGCGAAGTGCGGAGGGTTTCAAAAGTTCCATTTCGATATTCGTCGGCAAAACTCCGCATGGTGATTGCCGGCACCAAAAAAAGGAAAATCCATGGTGCAGTTTGGAAAAAAGTATCCAACGTTGCATAGCCATAATCAAACAAATTGGTATCTGGAAATACAAAAAGGAATAATCCGTTCAATAACAAAAACACAATGATCGTAACGTAGCCGGTAAGACTACTAAAAAACTGCCGTAACTCTTTTTTACAAATTGCCCACATACTTATTAAAATGCAAGATTACATGATGAATAGAAAAAAACGTAAAATTTAACGTTAAAGTACTGAAATCAAACTAGTTATTGTTAATTAATTTGCCATAACAAATAAAAAGAGGAATATGAGGCAGTGGATAATGGGGTTGATGGCTTTTTGCCTATTGGGAAATATATTTGGACAAAAAAAATGGGATGGCGGAGGATCTAATGGAGAGTGGAGTAATGCCCAGAATTGGTATCCCGATGGTATTCCAATAAGTACTGATAGTGTGGTATTAGACAATACTTATTTATTGGGTAGTTATTCTATAACGCTGCCTGGGGGTAATGTTACCACTCAGGTAAAAGCATTAATAATACAACCCACATTAGGGGCGATTTCAGTTATTTTGCCTAGCGCCAATATTGGTGTACCGGGGTTTCATGTAAACGGTACGGGCGATGCATTGATAATAGCGGATCAGGGAGTATTTCGAAATAACTCGGGGGCAACATCGGGAAACAGTTTGCTGGTTACAGGAACGATTAGAATTAATAATGGAGGTAGGTATATACATCAAACGGCAAGATCTAACGCAACAGTAATAGACAGATTATCTGCTGTATCGGGAACGGAAAGGGGGATATTTGAATTTGATGTACCAAGTACTGCGGGGTATACCGTTTCTTTAAGTAATAATACCTTTGGGACATTGGTATTCAGGGCATTGGCATCAAATGGCAACAAATCCTACAGTGGAAGTGGGAGTAGTAATTTAACCATTAGAGGAGATTTGATTGTTGATACTGGTGTTCAATTTACCTCTACTGTAATAGCAGATGTAGTGGTTTATGGGAATATTGATATTGGTGGAAAGTTCAGTCTAAATCCTTCTTCTTCTGGAAGTAGTGGAAGAAATCTTAAACTAGCGGGGAACAATATGTGCATAAAGGGGGCTGGTAGTATATTGATGAATGCGAATTTTAAGAATATAGAAATAGTTCGGGGGGCGACAGTGTTGTTACAAAGAAATGTACAATTAATCAATGCAGACAATGGGTTATTAAATTATGGAACATTAAATACAGGTAATTATTTTCTATGGGGGGAAGGTAAATTTGTACATCAAGATTCAAGTATACTATATTTGGGTTCAAGTGGTGGTTTATCAAAAAGCAAAGATTCTGGTAATATACGAACAGCCCAACAAAAGTTAAGTAAGAAAGCTGGGTACCATTTTAATGGGAATGCTTTACAGATAACAGGTTCATCATTCCCAGATACTGTTGCCACATTAGGCATTAATAATCCGGCGCATTGTGCTATTGTTTCGTCAATTAGTATTATTGATTCAATGGTATTAATGAAAGGGAATTTTATTACAGACTCCCTACACATTTTGAAATTTATGGGCAATAAAATCAGAAGTGCCACCAATCAATGGGGCGAAACCCAGAGTGGCTGGGAAGAAAGTTATGTTCAAGGTCCATTGCAAATATTTTTAACCGACACATCTATAGTCAGTATTCCCATTGGCAAGAAATATTTTGCTCCACTAAAAATCAAAAAAACTATTGCTGGTAATTATAGCTATAAGTTCGAGTTTATAGAATCCTTACCACCCGTATTAGCCATTGATCCCAAAATAACCACTTTAAAAGATTCATCCTATTGGACAATCAAACCAGATTCAGGTAACTTATTGAGAACATCAGTATATATAGGTTTCAATCAAGCTTTAACTAATATATTAACTGGAACAACTATAAAACCGGTTGTTCTAAACAATAAAGATAATCAGCCAAGATGGTCAATGGCAAATAGCCATTATATTGGCACTCCAACTTGTGGTTGGTTTACACTAGATTCATCAAATACTGATTACCAATACTTAAGTTATGGTTATGCACAAACATTAACACTATTACCCCTTAAAGTGCCTACACTTGAATTGCAGACCTATTCTGAACAATTAATACTATCCTGGAAAAAAAATGATGTACAACAGGTTAATGCATTTGAACTGCAAAGAAGTACTAATGGAAAAGATTTTCAATCGATGTACAATATAGATGCTACAAAAGAAAAAAAAGAAATTTATCAATGGGTGGATAAACGTCCTGAAAAGGGAATATTGTATTATAGGTTGAAGACTGTTTTACAAGACGGAATCAATTTTAGTAATATTGTAGCAGCTAGCCCTTTAAAAAATGCTGTTCCAATTATATACCCGAATCCTGTAAATGAAAAATTAAAAATATTTTTTCCTGGTCCATGCAGCGAATATCATTTGCAAATTGTCAATATAGCAGGTTTTGTAATACTTCAGACGTTTGTTAATACTAATTACTTTGAGATAGGGGTGAATACACTAAAAAACGGAATTTATTTCGTGAGATTATTCGGTAATCAACGGTCCTTCTCCCTTTCTTTTTCCAAAAACTAGCTAAGTAAAATCAAATCTAACTGCTTGGGTTGGCTGTGTCATAAAAGGCACAGCCTTTTTTAATTTTCAATGAACCGATTGCAGTTTTAACTCAAATTACGCATTAGAAGTAAAAGAAAATTTTGTGGCTAATGGCATTTTAAAAAAATACCCATAAAACCCCTATCTAAAGCTAAGGGCTATTAAGAAACGCCTTTCTATTCCCCTAATGCATATTTCGGGTTTAAATGAGCTGTTGAATGTATTTACACAAAAAATGGTTTACACCAAATTAAAAATTCAGATGTATTAATTACAGTGTAATACTTTGAAGCTTCTGCAATTTTTGTATTGCTTATTTTTTATTTCAAATGCTTTTGCTGCCATACTAATCCTACAGTTACGACTAAAGAAAATATAAAATATACAATTACAAGCAGTGTTGAAAAAGGAAAAACCTTTGAAGCACCAAACCAATCACCTATAAACCAAATGATGCCTAACCCGACAACAGTTTTTATTCCTTCAAATAATAATGCCCACACATTGCCGTCCATAAGCTCAGTTAGTGCGTATACAAAAAGAAATACAAATCCACCATAGAAAAACATATTTGGATTACCAATTTGTGCAATATTTCCGAAAAGAAAACTCACAAAACCCAACAATGCTATCATTTGAAACCAACACCACACGTGAAGCAATTTTGAAACCTTTGGATTGTATTTTTCGTAACTATAAATATCTTCAATTTTATGTATAGCGTATTTTTCAATTACATCAGATGGGCGCCAACCAGTTGGTTTAAACCATATTAAAAATTTATCGGCAAGATTTTTTGTTCTCCAGGCATCTTGAATTAGTAATCCAACATGTTGAAAGTTTATTTTTATTGGATTCCATGTTTGAACAGGCCGTGTAATACCATACACAGGCTTTACTTCAGGAAGTTCGTCTTGATAAGTTCCAAACCATTTATCCCAAATGATGAAAATTGCAGCTAAGTTTTTATCTAAATATTCGGGATTTATAGCATGATGCACACGATGATGGGAAGGCGTAACCAATATATTTTCTAAAAACCCCATCTTCCCAATATGCTGTGTATGGTACCAAAATTGAGCAAACAAATGAATCGGAGCAATCACAGCAATTACATTAGACGGAACACCAACAAGCGCGGCGGGAATAAGTAAAAAAGTAAACAGATTAAAAAATTGTGAAACACTTTGCCTTAACGCACAAGCCAAATTAAACTCCTCACTACTATGGTGAATGATATGACGATTCCAGAAAAAATTTATTTTATGTGCCCATCGATGGATCCAATAAGCAGCAAAATCCAATACAATAAAGGTGGTAAGATACACCACCCAGGTAGATTGAATCGTAAAAAGGGCAACATGTTGCACAAACCAATCATAAGAAATAATGGTTATACTCAATCCCAATACATCTTTTGTAACATTGGTTACACCTGAAGTTAAACTGGAAATCATATCCATATTTTGCACCGTATCCTTACCTTTTAGCATGCCATACCATTTTTCTAATAATACCAATACTAAAAAAGCGGGCATTGCAATGAGTAAAATCTTGCCGTAAGTTTCCATTTAAAATATAAAATAAATTTTTAAAAAATATTTAAAAATATCGAAATTAATGTAATTAGACTATTTTGAATACATTTAGTATTTAAATCACAAAATCAGCATGCAATTCTGGGATTACCACATTCTCAAAACCCTTATTTACCAATCGATACCTAAAATCTTGCTGCACATCATATTCTCCATGTACTAAAAACAATTGCACCACTTGCTTAGAATCTTGACAAGCTAAAAACTGACACAAATCTTCATAATCGCCATGCGCACTCATACTGCGAATTGCCCCTACTTCAGCATGTATCTCATGCTCTACACCGAAAATACGCACCTCTTTTGCTCCAGAGGTTAATTTTGCACCCAATGAATGCGGCTCACAATACCCCGACATCAAAATACTGTTCCTGCTGTTTTCTATAGCATTACTGATATGATGCTTTACCCTCCCCGCTTCTGCCATACCACTTGCCGAAATAATTACACATGGCTCATTCCTGAAATTCAATTGCTTCGATTCTTCCACCGTTTTTATATATTTCAATCCTTGAAAAGCAAACGGATCAGCATCACTCTCTAAAATCTTTTGAATAACATTATTAAAGTATTGAGGATACTTCTTTACAATTTCCGTGGCTTTAATACTCAGGGGACTATCCACAAAATAATCAAGCTTAGGCAATCTTCGTTCCAATTCCAATTGATTTAATGCAAATAAAATCTCCTGGGTGCGTCCTACACTAAAAGCTGGAATAATGAGCTTTCCTTTTTTGGTGATACAGGTTTTTTCAATCCAATCCAGCAACAAATCGGGTGTAGTAAGGTGAAGATCGTGCAAAGAATTACCGTAAGTAGATTCAATAATGATATAATCAGCTTGTTCAAAAGTATCAGGAGATTTAAGAATTACATCACGGTATCGTCCCACATCACCGCTGAAGGTGATTTTTTTGGTATTCCCTCCTTCCGTTACCTTTACATGTACAGCAGCGCTTCCAATAATATGTCCGGCATCTGTAAATTTTAACTCAACACCTTCCTCAATGGTTGTCCAAGTATTGTATTCTATCGAAACAAATTGTTCGGCAGCGGCAATTGCATCTTCTTCAGTATACAATGGTTTTAACCAGGGCAACCCCATTGATTCTCTTTTTCTATTGACATATTTTACATCCGATTCTTGAATCCCGGCGGAATCTTCCATCAATACAGAAGCGAGTTCCTTGGTGGCAGGAGTACAAAAAATCTTTCCATTAAACCCGTCTTTTACCAATTTAGGTAATAACCCACTATGATCGATGTGTGCATGCGATAAAACAACTACATTGATGGTTGATGGATCAAAACCCCAATTGCGGTTTAACCCATCTGTATCTTTACCCATTCCTTGGAACATTCCACAATCCAATAAAATCTTTTTTCCGTTTTTTAATGTCAATAGGTGTTTTGAACCAGTTACACACCGTGCAGCACCGTGAAATGCAATTTTCATGTTTTTACTTTTTTACTTTGAAAGACCAAGTTATGTTGAATGTTGCCACCAAATCCTTATTGTCATTATATCCCTTCGATACGGTAATTACCGTAACGCCTTCGCCAGTTTGAATGGTTTCTGCTATTGCGGCTTTAATTTTATCACCATCTGTACAAAAAAAACGTATGGTACCTGTAGCCTTTTTGAAAAAATCACAACCCATATGCACTACTAGCATTGAAACAGGGGGTTGGTTTTGGTAGGCATTCAATAACGCCAAAATACCGCTGCTTAATTCTGCAGCCATCGCCAAACAAGCAAAATAAATAGAACGAAATGGGTTTTTTGAAAACCACGTAAACGGCACAGTTACCTCGGAGGCATCAGAACTTAGTTCTTTAATCCTAACACCCGAAAAATAGGCTGCCGGTAACTTCGTAAGTAAAAAAAACTGCTGTATAAAAGGATTTTTCATCTTCTTGATGAAAGCCACAGATTGTTCCATTGCAACGTATATTGATAAATAAAATATTCTTTGACTTCCTCAATGTACAAATTTGAAATGGGATCTGTACTATTGATGCAGTATTTTGTTGTTATATACCATTAATTTCTACCTGATTAATCAACAAATTTTCAAAAGTATCGGGTTTTCTAATTAAATGATTGTGGTGATTTAACACCAACACTTCTGCCGGCTTTAATCTAGCATTGAAATTACTGCTCATTTCAAAACCATAAGCACCGGCATTATAAAAAGCCAACACATCCCCCGCTATTACTTCTGGAAGCATTCTATCATGAGCAAATGTATCGGTTTCGCAAATATTGCCCACAACGGTATATTCATGTAAAGATCCGTTTGGATGAGAAATATTTTCAATAAGATGATACGCATCATAAAACATTGGTCTGATGAGGTGATTGAAACCACTATTTACACCAACAAATACTTTTGAAGGGGTTTGCTTTATTACATTAGCTTTCACTAATAAATAACCGCACTCACTCACCAAAAATTTCCCCGGCTCAAACCAAATTTTCAATTTTCTACCGGTTTTGACTTCAAATTGCTCAAAGGCTTCGCCTACCATTGTACCCAATTGAAGCATATCTGTGCCTTTTTCGTCTTTTTTGAACGGCACTTTAAATCCACTGCCTAAATCTATTAACGTTAATTCTGGAAAATGCTCCACAAGATTGAAAAGAAACGCCAACCCTTCCAAAAATACGGATGCATCTTTGATTTCTGACCCTGTATGAATATGTAATCCTTTTACTTTTAACTGTGTATCGTTGACGATTGCCAATATTTCAGGCAATTGTTCCATAGAAATACCAAATTTACTGGCACCGTAGCCAGTTGAAATCTTAATATTCCCACCGGCTAGAATATTGGGATTTAACCTAATCAATACAGGATAAGTTGCTCCAAAATGTTTGCCAAATTGTTCTAAAATAGGCAGATTATCGATATTGATGTTCACCCCCAATTCGGCGGCTGAAAGAAATTCATTAAAATCTGTGCAATTGGGTGTAAATAAAATTTGCTCCGGTTGGAAACCAGCCTTTAACCCTAACATGACTTCGTTGATGCTTACACAATCTAATCCGGCACCTAAACGGCGTACATATTTAAGGATATTAATATTGGTCAATGCCTTGCAAGCGTAAAAGAAATGTGCATCAGCAGATTGAAAAGCATCTTTAAGTTTTTGATACTGAAACGCAATCCTTTCTGCATGGTATACATATAACGGTGTACCAAATTCTGTGGCTATTGATTGCAGTTGCTGAGTTGATAATTGCGGCGCTATGGAAGATTTGCTATTCATACAAGCCGCAAATTTACTAATATTCAAATTAAAGTGGGCAAAGCCAACCTAAAAGTATGTATATATCTTTTACTTATATTAACACCTCTCCAAAAAAACCTATGAGGACACAAAAAAAGCATTATGCAATGCATTTATTTTATATAATTCTCACCACTTCTCCCCTTCCGATTGGTCTGGAAGATTGGATTCTAAAGGCGTTTGAATAATAAGTGTGGCTTCATTGAGTTGAAAAGATTCAATATTGGCGCCACTTTCTGGTTCAAAATGTTCCGCTTGCACAAGTGTGGGTGATATCATTTGCTCAGATAAAATATCACTAATTTTAGGCAATTCCTGTGGTGAATTTATCCCAAAATAATCCATAAAACTTTTGGATGTACAATATACCAATGGTTTCCCAGGCAGATGCTCGCTTCTTCCTGTAATGACAACCAATTCTTTTTCCAATAACTTTTGAATGCTGTAATCACAGTTCACGCCCCTGATGGCTTCAATATAAGATTTTGATATTGGCTGGCGATAGGCTACAATAGCCAATGTTTCTAAGGCTGCATTCGACAACCTCTTTAAAAATTTGTCGCCGTTTAGTTGTGCGATGGTTTTATGATATTCGCGCTTGGTTAAAAACTGCCAACCACCGCCACTTTGCCGGAGTTCAAATGGATAAAATTCAGTGCTGTATTTTTCAACAATTCCTTCAATGGAAGTTTCAACTTGGTCTATTAGAATTTTATCTTCCATAAACCCAAACGCATTGTTCACCAATTCAAGAATTTCAGGTGCAGTGAGTGGTTTTTCACTGGCAAAAATTAATGCCTCAGTATGCAATATCAGGTTTGAAACTTCCATTAAACAAAATCATTTATAATCTTTCCCTAAATGCACATGTTACAAGTACTGCTTAAAAATAGCAGCTATTATCCTTGTAAGGCTGCCGCACCAGAAACAATTTCAGTAAGTTCTGTGGTAATGGCTGCCTGACGAACCCTGTTGTAAGAAATTTTCAAGCTCTTCAACAATTCATTGGCATTTTCTGAAGCCTTATCCATAGCCGTCATTCTAGCACCGTGCTCTGAAGCGTTGGCATCTAAAACCACTTTATACAATTGAGAATTTAATATTTTAGGCATCATTTCTTCAATCAAAATTTCTTTTGCAGGCTCAAAAATAAAGTCTGCTTTTGCATTTTGTTGTCCTGCCTTCACTGGCGTTTTAGGAATAGGAAGAAAACGCTCTACGCTGAAAATTTGGCTGGCTGCATTCTTAAATTCACTGTACACCACTTCAACAACGTCAAATTCTTTGTTTAAAAAAGCATTTGCAGCTGTTTCAGCGATTGTTTTAATATGATTGAAATTCAATTGTAAGAAACTATCCCTGAAGCTATCATTCACATTGTACCCTTTACGCTGAAAAAAGTCTGTCCCTTTTTTTCCAATTCCCCAAATGGTCACATTGCCTTTCTGCAACTGGGTAGCATATTGCTCCTCTATAGTGGTCTTTGCTAATTTTATGATATTGGCGTTATAAGCACCACACAAACCTCTATCGCTGGTAACAACAATAAATAATACCTTATCAATTGGCCTATCCGCAGCCAATTGAATAGTAGAAGAACTTCCTTCATCATTGCTGATGATATTCCCTAAAATTTCTTGTAGCTTCTTGGTGTAAGGACGCATTTGTACAATGGCATCCTGTGCCCGCCTCAATTTGGCAGCACTCACCATCTTCATTGCCTTCGTAATCTGTTGTGTAGATTGTACTGATTTTATCCTGATTCTGACCTCTTTGAGTTGTCCAGCCATAAATAATTGAAAATTTATTTAAACAAATGAAGGGCTAATGCCCTCCATTATTTATTTTTTATTCTTTGCAAAACTACAAAATTTGTCCGTATATATTAGCTTCCTGCTATAATTATCTCAACTCTATGTTTCAAAAAAACAAAACATTGTTCTATGAATACAAGATTTATTGTATTAATCCATTCGCTGTATGCGCATTCCACCACTTTGTGGCTGACTTGACTGAGTAGATTTTCCGTTAAACCTGTTGAAACGATAGGTAAACGTCAGCATAAAATAACGTGTCAATCTGTTGGTTCTAGTATCGGTGATATTGTTTCCAGTAACCAGTCTTGTAATACTCTTATTTTGATTTAGGATGTCAAAGCCAGATATCTTGATAAATCCGTTTTGTTTTTTGAAAATCGTTTTTTCAAAAGATGCATTCAATAAAGTAATGTTTGCATTCAATCCGTTAGCCAAACCATTGTTCAACGTTTGTTGGATATCATATCTAAAAATAAATCCTTTTGGAATATCTACCCTTGCATCCGAAGCCAATACCCAAGAATTGTAGCTCTGGTTGGTGCTTGACGATAAACTATATTTACTGCTATTGACATTGTAACGTGGACCAACATTAAATTCTAACCAGCTTTTGTAATTGAATTCGTATGTAAACCCTTGAGAAAAGATGACATTCTTTCCAATATTTTTGGCACTATCTATCAATGCAATATTGTGGTTGTAATTGGCAGATCCATTTAAACTAAAAACGTGTGTGCGATTTTGAATAGGTTTGCTCCAGTTGTAAAATCCTGTCATATTGTAGTAACCATTTACATTCTCAGGAATGGATAACTGGGCACCATTGGTACCCAAACGAATGGTATTGTTTACAATTTGATTTTGGATCATATTGGCATTTACACCCATAAACAATACTTTTCCTGAAGAGAAATTGAAATTATTAAAATACAAGGTGAAATTATGGCTCTGTGATGGCTTCAAAAACGGATTACCCTGCGTTTGATATTGAGGGTTAGAAATATCCCTTACCGGTTGCATCTGTGCAAAACTAGGTTGGCTAGCATTACCTTGATAATTGAAGTTCAACGTTTTTGTACGGGTAAAGTTATACGCTAAACGAGCAACAGGAAATATATTGGTTCTGTTTTGAGGCGTGTAAGAACTGTCCTTTGTAATAGAATAACCATTCAACGTAATTGGTTGAAAACTTAAGCCCAAAGAATAATTGTATTTCTTTTTTACGGTACGGATATTGGCTCCAATGCGTTGGTTTAAAAAATCGTTTTCATATGCGTTGCTCAACAATTGGTTAATTATAGGCAATCCAGTGGCAATGTCTGAGTTTTTTCGGTCGTTTTTTGTAAGACTTTTGTTTACACTGTAGATCAAATCAAGGTATTGGTCTTTGGCAATAGGTTCTGAATAGTTAAAGCGAATATAAGAC
>Ga0164294_10003581_pt1 | contig 13783 bp, 13 predicted proteins | sample GEODES005metaG_FD_111479 | JGI IMG/M metagenome (GOLD analysis project Ga0164294, IMG submission 111479) | Oligotrophic lake water microbial communities from Sparkling Lake, Wisconsin, USA - GEODES005 metaG | ecosystem: Environmental > Aquatic > Freshwater > Lake | place: USA: Sparkling Lake...
ATTATAATAAATGTGAATTATATTGATTATTTACTAAAATAAATTTACTATTGGTTGCCAATTCTTCTAAATTAGCGCTATTTGTATAAGTACATGCACTTCTCAACCCTCCTAAATAATTTTCAACACTAGATTTTAACGATCCCTTATAATCAACTTTAAGTTCTCGCCCTTCAGAGCTCCTATACTTAGTATTGTTATTTGATGAGTAATTATTTTTCATAGCATAACTTGAACTCATACCATAAAAACTTTTATAACGTTTGCCAGTTTTTTCATCACACACAACTTCTCCCGGGTTCTCATCATGTCCTGCAAATGCTCCTCCAATCATTACAAAATCAGAACCTGCACCAAATGCTTTAGCCAAATCCCCAGGACAAGTAATACCACCATCACTTAATACAAATGATTTTAACACCCTAGGCTCATCAAATTCATAAGCTATTTCAAAGTTATAAAAATTAGTTTTATTATTTTCTTGAACGCATTCTAAAATACAACTAAGTTGTGGCATACCTATTCCGGTTTGAATGCGAGTGGTGCATGCACTGCCACCACCAATACCAATTTTATGTATATCAATTTTTAAGTCATTTAATAATTGTATTCCTTCAAATGTGCAAACATTTCCTGCCAAAATAATCTTTTTTGGATATTTTGCTCTTAACTCTTTACAAAATTCAGAAAATTTAGAAATGTACCCATTTGCTATATCAACACAAATAAATTTGCACTCAAAATTATCTAAAATATTTGTTAAATTAGTATAATCATCGCTACTAATTCCTGTAGAAATCATAAAATAATCAGGATTTAATTTTGAATCACTATTTTCTTTATTATAATCAAGTAAATCTTGTAACTTATGAAACTTATGAAGAGCAGTAATAATTTTATAGGTGCTTAATACTTTGTATACTTCTAATGTTCCAATAGTTGTCATATTGGCTGCTACAATGGGAATACCAGTCCAGGTTAGTCCATTTTGAAAATCAATTGTTCTTTCTAAATTAACTTCTTTTCGGCTATTTAAATTTGATTTTTTAGGAAGAATTAATACATCTTTAAAATCAAAATATTTATCCAATGATTCAAATTTATAATCATAAATACTTGTAGTCATAATTTTATACATATATTTAATGTCTAAAAATATGTTTAAGTATGTTTAAAATATGTTAAACTATGTTTAAAATATTATATTATATTATATTAGTATTTATGGGCGTCCAAGCAATTTATAGTAATAATGGTTTATTAGGAGATAGAAATGTTAAATATTGTCCTAAACCTACGGATTTTTCATATATAAGTCCTTATTGGTATGTGGATGTAGTAGTAGATACTAGTATTAATGAACAATCCTGTAGTCCAGATCTATATACTAAGGACAGTGGAGTTATAAATACAAATGGCTGTTGTGTTTTAGATTTCAGTTATCAGAATTGCCACGAAATAATAAATGTGAAAGATGAAGAAGAAGAATTTTATGATATGAATATTCGATATTTAGACACGTCAACTCGGGAAGGAAGAAATAAAGGAGAACGCAAGATTTGTTACACTGCGCCACTAAAAAAACATCCTTTATATGTAATGGAATTATTAAGAGAAATAGCAATAGATATTGCCGCATTAATAGCAATAGTATTAGTGGGTGCTTGTTATGAATATTGGATTATTTATGGAAATTGTTCTACTAATGGTATAGAAACACTATTAAGTGATGCTCCATATAGTGTTAATGAATATATAACAAAACGCGTAGATAATTATACAATACAAATGTCAAAGGAGTGTGAATCTTCTGATATAAAAACTGATACAATTCAAGTTGAGTGGTATGATACTTTTCCATATAACATAATAACATTTTTTAACAAACCAATTATTAAAACAAAAGCAACAGAATCAATAAGAGATAATGATGCAGAAAACAGCACATCAAGTAATAGTAGTCTTAATCCAGCCGAACTCTTTAAGATACCAATACGTGGATTTTTATTAGGTTTTTTTTATGTTGTAATAATTTCAAAAATATTTCTAAAACTAATAGTCATGTCGGCTAGTAAGAAATTATCGGAATTTTTTACTAAAAATGATAGCAAATCAAGAAATCTTGTTACGGGATTAATATTTATACTTATTTTTATGGGTTTATGGGGTAATATATCAGCAAGATATATACCAACCTCCAATTATTCAAATTATCTGAATGTATCGTGTTTATTTTTATTAGGGTTAATAATTGTTATTGCAACATGGGTTGGTGGTATTATTGCTGTATTTTACTCATTAGTGACATATGTTGGATATAGAAAAGGATCATATGAAAGATATGTAATTAATCCACAACCATTACCAACAGCTGCTGAGAAAAAGTCACAAAATCCTTTTAAAAATTTTACTGTGGAAAAATTCGAACATCTTTTTGATTTCTACGGATTAATAGAACAATTATTTAGATTTAAAAAAACACTACTTTCAGATGAAGAAACAGATCTCTTGTCAAATATTGATGATTCTCAAATAAGAAATGAAGAAATATTGAATTGGTTTTTTCCAATACGAAGATCAGAATTAATACTTTCATGGGGGTTTTCATATTTTTGGGCAATACTTATGAAATTTTGTGACTTAGGAATGTTTGCAACGTGTCTAAAAGATGATGTGGAAATTCCATGCGACAAATGGAAAAAGTGGTATTGGTATTTAATAACCATGTGGAATAGAAAATTAAATTTATTTAACCCATTATTTACATTAAATGTAGATTGTGATGAAATTGATAATGCAACAAATGAAAGAAATAGAAGTAATACATGGTACGGAACACTTGCTATTTTTACTATATGGGTGCTTATTGTTTTTTATATACGATTTCATATGTTTTTTTTTAGTTTAGGACTGCTTCTTGCAGCTGCTTTAGTTTTACCATTTCTAAATATTTTATGGATGACATTAATATTTATGATAGTAATATATTCAATGATATTTAGTGTATTTGGAAATATGTTTGCTTTTTTCTTTATGAATTTTTATATTATACTTGGTTTTTTTTATATTCCATTTAAAAATTATACAAAATTATTTCAAATAATTAAAAGTCATGGCAACATGCTAACATTATTATTCTGTATTGTTGTAGTTGTTCATGGTGTGAAAGTATTACACCCAATGAGTGCGGGTGTTGTTGGTGGTTTATTAGCGTTATTAATATTGTATAAACTAATAACAACATTTAGTGTATAAACTAATAGTAACATTTAGTGTATAAATTAGTAAATTATTAATTTAATAATAATAATATATAATATTTTTATTTAAAACTAATAGTTAAAATAGTATATTATCTAATGGGTAAAAAGAATAAAGAAAAAAAATATAATGACCTTCCATTTGTAAGTGTTTGTACTCCAACATTTAATAGACGACCATTTTGGGAATATACAATTAAGTGTTTTAATCATCAAGATTATCCGAAAGATAAAATGGAATGGATTATTATAGATGATGGAACAGACAAAATCAAAGATTTAGTATGTGATATACCTCAGGTAAAATATTATTCTTATGATGAAAAAATGCCATTAGGAAAAAAACGAAACATTATGCATGCAAAATCTAGCGGAGATATATTAATATATATGGATGATGATGATTATTATCCTCCTGAAAGAGTTTCACATGCCGTAAATATGTTACTAACACATCCAAATGCACTATGTGCAGGGGCAAGTGAAATTTATATTTGGTTTAAGCACATACAAAAAATGTTTCAGTTTGGACCATATAGTCCGTCGCATGCTACTGCGGGAACATTTGCTTTTAAGCGTGAATTATTAAAAGATCATAAATATGATGACAATGCTGCATTAGCCGAAGAAAAAGCATTTTTAAAAAACTACAGTGTTCCATTCGTTCAATTAGAACCAAAGAAAACAATTTTAGTATTTTCGCATATTCATAATACGTTTGATAAAAAAAAATTATTAGAAACTGGTGAAAATAATTATCAAAAAACATCAGATCGCAGTGTTGATGAATTTATAAAAGACAAAGACTTGAAAGAGTTTTATATGGAAAGATTAGAAGGTTTATTACAAAATTATTACCCAGGTGATCCAGCAAATAAACCAGATGTAATACAACAAATTAAAGAAATAGAGGAAGAACGAAGAAAAATGGTATTAGAACAACAAAACTCACAGGGTCAAATTGTTATAAGTCAAGATGGAAAACAAATACCATTAAATAACGAACAAGTCGTTGAAATAATGAGAAAACAACAAGAACAACTACAACATTTTGTTAGAATTTTACAAGAAAAGGATTTATTAATAAATAAATTAGAAGAGCAAGTAGAAAACTTTGATACTAACTATGAAAATAATAATACTAAATATAAATCAAAATTAGAGCAACAGTTACGGGACATTACAAATGTAGTGCAAGAAAAAAATACTATAATACATAGATTAGAAAAAGAATTAGCTAACACTATTAAAAACAATCAACCCAATAATCAAGAAAACAATTATTGTGATATTAATGAAAGATTAACAAAAACACTACAAGAAAAAGATACTAAACTTAGCATATTAGAAAAAGAGTTAACAACCACTAAAAATACAATTGATAAATTGAATATATTAATTGATATATTAACTAAAAAATAGATTTACCATAATAATAAAAATATAATATATTATTATTATTATTTTATTATATTATTATAATATTATATTATTAATATGCTGTTATCCGAAGTTTGCGGTCCAGCATTTGTTTATATAGGTTTTTCATTAGTTCAAATATTTATTGACATCTATGCGGGGGCTTTTAATAGTGCATTTTTAAAATTTGTAGTTATGATAATATTTACATTAGTAATAAATATTTTATGTAGTTTAGGATATAGTGTAATTGCATGGGTTCTTGTTTTTATACCAATAATAATGATGACATTAATATCCACTTTATTATTACGAATTTTTGGTTTAGATCCCGAGAAAAAAGATTTAAGAAAAAATGTTAATAGTGCAAGAGATGTTAGTTTAAATTTGTTTGATATAACAGATAGTGAATTATTAAATCAACAGCAATATTCTTATTTATATGACAAATTTAGAAATGAAAATAGAGTAGATAGAGATAAACTACGAAAAGAGTTATATGATAAAATAGATCTTAATTTTGATTTATCACGCAATACTTATGATTTATCTAGAAATCCAACAAAGTATTTTATTGTTAATAGTATAGTAAATAGATTAGCCGAACAATCATTTATTAGAGATATTGCAAATTCTAGATTATATAATACTGTATTTTCAAATTGGTTGATAGGCAATAATGACTTATACAATAATTATATTGCTTCTGGTTATGAAGGTATAGTTGCACCAAATAATACCTTTTTAGGTTTACCAATGACCCCTTTTGGTTATGGAAGTACTATTACATTAAATCCGGGTCAAACTATAACAGCATCAGGTGAAACATATGCACAACGTTATAGTAATACTCATAGATTAAATGGGTTTTTATTATTTAAAGAAAATAAATATAATAGTGTTAGAAGACAACTATATGGAACAAGTACAAATGTTGATAATGTAAAAATAGATCAAGAAATAGAAAGGTTATGGAATAAATTATCGGCAGCCGAACAAGCAACATGGAATAGAACACCGGCAACTAGTGGCGTTACTAGTATAAGTTATGATTATTATAATCTAAGTTCTCTTGATCAAGCGCGCAATAGAAATGTAGCGCAACAAATATTAACTGGTGGTCGACGTCCCGAAAATAATCAAGTATGTCCGGCAAATGAAACTCCTGCAAGATTTAAAGCGCGAACAGGTTTAGAATGTTATGAAATTTGTCCTCCTGGTAGAGAACGAGATATAACGGGACAATGTATTCCTACTTGTTATGGTGGAAAGGTAAGAGATCCAATAACAAATACGTGTATAAATAAACCATAACATTCATTTATAAACAATATTTACTTGACTATCAAGATCATAATTATGTGTTACATTTTCTAGTGTTCCAACTAATATATGTGTTTTTAAACACTCACAACAATATGGACTATGTATACTATAGATTTTACCATTTACTACTATTTTTGTACTATTTAACGCTTCTTGCCATCGATGAATATAACGTCTATAACCATAGTTATGCAAATATGTAAATAATTCATAAGTATCTTCATAACAATCTGCATTCACACATTTAAAAAGTTCTTCATAGTTTCCAATCTTTGCTGCTAACATTTGTTTAGCAACTGTAAAACTTGTTAGTTCTTTATTCATGGCTAGACATGTTTTTTTAAGATTTACTAAATCTTTGTAGTCATGGTTTACAAACTTAAATATAGTTAGCATAATATCATAAGGCATAGTACAAAACAGTGATACATCACAATTATTCATAATAAATCAACAATTAACAAAAAGTTAATAAAAATAGTTAATCTCTCTTTGAAATAATTATAACTATTATATTTTATCAATTTTATTTTATCACTTTTATTTTATCACTTTAATTTTATCACTTTAAACATAATAAATATTGTTATATTTATATAAATATAAATAGTTTAAACATAATAAAATAATGTTTAATAATACTATAATACATGTATAATTTAAATAATATATGGTCTTGTTGGATACATTATCAAAATGATAATGATTGGACAATTGACAGTTATAAAAAATTATCTGATTTTGCCAATTTGCAACAACTAGTATTATTTGTTGAAAACTTAAATGAAGCGCTAATTAAAAAAACGATGCTTTTTTTTATGAAAGAAAATATTTTACCATTATGGGAGTCTGAAGATAATATAAATGGTGGTTATTTTTCTTATAAAATAAGTAATAATGATATTGCATCGCTATTCAAAATTATTGTATATAAAATAATTGGCGCTAGTTTTATTGAAGATGAAATAATTTTGAATAATATTAATGGTGTTTCTGTAAGTCCAAAAAAGAACTTTTGTATAATTAAAATATGGATGAAAGATAAAAAAATTCTTAAAACACTAGATTTTGCGGTTAATAAAGATCCTTTTAATATACATAGTTTTTTTCCAATAGAGCAACAGGTCTGTGTTTTTAAAGCCCATAAACAATAATAATTTTTAGACACATTGTAAAAGTTATTATTATAGATATAAGTATTACACAGAACCCCCAGAGGAAGGTAATGGTGATAAACATAATTTGATTTCACCCAATGATGCTACATTATATTTTACTATTAATGGTCTATTATTTTCCAAATAAATTTCAATTTGATTACATAAATTAGTGCATTTAATAAAATAAACCAGATTTTTGAGAGAATATTCGCCTTGTATAATTTTATTATGTTGCTTGTTAATCATTTGCATATTTGTATTATTTTCGCTTCGTCTTATTTCGGCTTTAGCAAATTGTCCGGCACATTTAAAAATTACTTCATTTTCAACTGATTTTATTTCTATTTTTTCGGATATATTAGCTAAATCTCGAATGATTTTTTGAAAATCATTTGATGGCATATTAATAACAGACGAAAACTCTATATTTGGAATTTCTAATTCGTCTTGTTCGGGTTCAATTAACTTTAATTTTTGAATTTTAGATTGTTTAATATTACCATTTTCAAATTTTAGACCTAATTCTGTAACAATACCATCATTATAATCGTCATTTTCAATATATATTGTAAGCGTATCATCATTGTCAATTGCAGTAATCAATTTAAACAAATGTAATATATTAACACCAACAATGATTTTTTCATGCTTACACTCATAAAATTCAAAATTTTCGGCTTTTAAAAATAAATGGACTAAAATTGTATGTGTTTTGTCCATATTTATTATTTTAATACCTTGCTTTGTAAAAATTATGTTTGTTTCCAATAAAATATCCTTTAATGCAGCCATTAAAATACGAAATGGTGCAATTTGAACTGTTTTAATTGTTAAAACATTATTGTCCCCACAATCATTAGACAACATAACTATTTAACTTAAATAGTTATTAAATCTTTAAATAGAAATATTAATGTAGTTTTTATTGACTAAATCAATCACAATACTAAAATAGTGAACTTATTTATTATTTATTTCTTATTAGAAATAAATAATAGTTAGTTATATTATATCACAGTAAGGCGAATTGTTACTGGGGAGGATGCGCCTAGGTTATTATATGCTACTAATGTAATAGTAGTAGTATTCGAAATAGAGACGTCATAACTTGTAGGTGATGCCGGAATATCATATGGAGTTTCAGAACCAATTGTGATTCTATATCCGGTTATAGTCTGATTTCCTATATTCAATTCATTGCGATCCCATAGAATGGTTCCGCTTCCAGTATTAGAACTATAGGTTCCTCTTCTAAGGTTTACAGGTGGATAAGGAGGCGTATTTATGGATTCAGTTAAAAGAGTATTGAAATTAGTTAAAAGATTATCTAATTTAGTTGTTATATCGTTAATAACAAATTTAAGGCTAACATTACTTATTTCACGTACAGTTAATGATGTATTAAATATACTTCCACCACTTATATGCAAAGAATATAATGGGTCCAATGTATTAATGCCTATTCTACTATTTGAAGTATCAATACATACTAGATTATTTGAGTCTGGACTATAAGTAAAGTCACGCGTAATGCTATCAATTGTACTAGTTATTTTATTATATTCACTATTAGACATAATAATAGTTTATAACTTAGTTATAAATATTAACTATTTTAATATTTATAATATAACTCATGATAAAATTAGTATGCAATTAATTAAATTACTAATTTTATAAGTAATTTAATTAATTAGTTTAGAGTTTAGGATAGTTGACTTGCTATAGTTGTGAGATTATTTATTTTATCATATAAATAGTCAATAACATTTTTCATGCTCACGTTGCTTATTTCGGTTACATATAAGTTGCTACAAAATATAGTCCCACCACTTATATGCAATGAATATTGTGGATCCAATGTATTAATACCTATTCTATTATTTGAAGTATCAATGCATATTAAATTATTTGTATCAGGAGTGTAAGTATAGTCTTGTTGAACACTATTAATTGTACTAATTATTTTATTATAATCAATACTTGACATGTTACTATTTTAATATAGTAAATTAATATTTTAATATTAATAAAATAACTAATATTAATAAATTAATATTTTAATATTAATAAATTAATATTAATTAAATTAATTTAGCAAATTATTTAGCAAATAATTATTTTCTCATAATACTATATAAAAATGGTTAAAAAACATATGAAATCTGCCGACAATATGTATCATATTAACGGACATAAGTATCAAATTTTAAATGGGTCACGCGCGCAAGTTTGGCATGGAACTGCATACAAAACAAAAGGCAATTTAAAAAAAACCGATTTATTAATGAATAAGCGCGGACACGTAGTATCACGAAAAGTATACAATCGCGCTAAACGTGAAAAACGTTTAGAAAAGGCAGGTTATTTTACTAAAAAAGGAAAATTTGGATGGGTTCGCCATGATAATTCAAAGACAAAAAAAAGAAGAAGTAGAAAATAAATTAATAAATTAATAACTACTATTATTAACACTACTTAAATAAATAGCACTATTATTATTATAGTTTGCTATAACTATATTATTTATAATATATTTCTTATAAATTTTAAGAAATATTAATTAGTATACAAAATTTATATATTAATTAATAATATTAATATTTTAGGCAACACTTGTGAGAGATTTAGTATACGGATTACTTTTGAATGCCGATAATAATGATTCATCCATGCGTGATCTATTAAAGTTTTGGTCGTAAGTTTGCATTCCATTTACTTCTCCAATAAAATGCACCGAAGGTGTAATGTTTGGACCACCATTATTAATATGTCCTCTATTTTGCTGAAGCATAGACTCATTACGTGTAGTAGTTGAATTATTATAATTATTAAATAAATTCATAGAACCTTGATTTGTACGTGATTCATAACTCTTGTTTACATTATTTTGTTGGGCGTATGCGTTATTATATGGTCTTAAACCAGTTCCCGATGCATTACCTGAACCAATATATTCCATATTTGTGCTAGTTCTTTGATTATCATAATTTTGATGTTGTGTTACTTGATAAGCATTACCAGCATTATTTTGCCCTTGAACATTTACATAATTCATATCTATTTTATTTGTTGTCATTTCTCTGTTTGTGACTTTTGTTTTATCATTAATATTAAGCAAATGCCCTGTTGGAGTTAATCCATTAACATTACCTGTTTGGCGCAAATTACCAATTGAATTTTCTTTTCGTGTTTGTCTAAAAATATCTAAAACAGGTGCAACAGACGCTTTTAGCATACCATAAACTCCACCAAACTCTGTTGTCTCTTTGTCGGTGTTTCTATTATTATTATAAATAACATAACTATTGGCACCATAATCATTTGGACTAGCGCTGTTTGTTCCAGTTGCACTAGCATTAATAATTGGTAGTTCACTTAATGTTTGTTTTTTTGGATCTTCAAAATCTTGTTTAATATATGATGCGCGACCAGATTCGGCATTTGAAGTTGCACCATAATATTCACGGGTTGTGCTAATTCTGTTTTCCATTGGAATTACTTGAGTGCTTCTAATGGGCGGTGCTTGTTCAATCCCTGTTGTTGTAAACCAACGTGTTGGACCGGATTCATATGATTTATCTGGTAAGTGTTTTTCAACAACACCAATTTTAGTATTGGGACCTTGCATTTTAACTGGAAAAAGTGCGGGACCTTGATGTCCATCTAAATTATAACTAATTTTTGGATTAGTAGTTACTCTTAAATTATCAACAGACTTGGGCATCCATGATTCTCGAGACATCATACCAGAATTAAAACCATGACTTCCTTCAACACCCCCAGTATTAAGACCATTACTATTTTGAGAACCATATCCCAAATTCAGTCCGGGTCCAACTCTTTGTTGTTCCCATAAAGTTACATTTGACATTTTCATAGACTCATTAATACGAGACTGAAAAAAATCACTATTGTTTGGAGTTCCGTTTGGATGACTAACATTATCGTATGGACTAAATAAAGGAGCGATTTCAGCTTTAGTAAAATTTTGACTTCCACTTCCTTGTTTTGAATCTAATATTGATTCAGTTAAATTAATAGAGTCAATAGAACCCCGAATTTTTGCACCATAATAAGGTGTCATATTATTATGTTTAAATTGGGAACTGTCACTTTGTTGTCCTGACATTAATTTAATGTTTGTTGGTGGTTGTTTGTAAGGATTTGCTGTATTGGCCATAAAAAAATTGTCTGTTTGTTGATTTGGATTAGCATAAGTATTTGGTGTGTCATTATTTATTTGTATTACATCTGTAATATTAGTATCATTATAATTAGTAAATGGTTCACCTAAAGGATTTTCTGTAAAAAAATCTTTTGCTAAAATATTATTAATTTTGTTATTTTGTGTATGCGTTTCTTTTTTTTCTTGTTCGGATAATATATATATACTTCCTAATAGTACTATAGGTATTGCTAAAGCAGCCATAGTATTTTATATAATATATTGAAAATATTATTATATAGTTAATAAATAATAATATGTTTATTTGTTAATTTTTGTTAATTAGTTAATTTGTTATTCTTCGTTCGTTATCAAAATTGTTATTTAATTGATAATAATCTTTTTGAAGTATTCGAGAACTAATATTATTATGAAAAGGAATACATATGTTTTCTTGTGGATTCAAGTGCAAATAATTAAAATTATTTGGAACATTATTATCATTATTAAAATTATTTATTTCTCTATATATCCATGAAGGATGTGTTGCTCTTGATTGACCCGTTATTTCATCCTTGTTTATGCTATAACTATTTACATAATACAGGGGATTTGTGTTTAGATAATCAACATAATTATTTTCTCTAATACTATCTTTATTTAATTTTCTATGCAACAAATGTAATTCACTTTCTAAATCTGTTTTATTTTGTGACAAATTAGCACCCCATTTTTGCATATTAATATGTGGGTCATTTAATAAAATTGGTTTAAGTCCATTTCCTGGAACATTTATACTATAATTTCCTATATTAGTAGTTTCTTCTAAATATTTTTGAATTCTACAAGGGTCATCATAAAATCTTGTAAATGCCATATTTTTAATATATTAAAAATATTATATTATAATACTATTTTTTTATAAAATAATAGTATTATAAAAAACTAATATAATAGGCATATACATTGTATACACATACATCTTTATTTAACCTATGCGCGGAAACCCTACTAAATTAGCACCTATACCAAAACCAGCGCCTGATCGTGCAGAAACACCCATAGATGGAATAAATGTATCTAATATAGAGAATGTTGCAGCTGCCATTAAACCAATAATTGCTATTTCATCAAATTTTAATTGCTTTTGTGGAATTACAAAAGCAACAATAGCAACCATTAACCCTTCAATCAAATATTTTACTGCTCTTTTTATTAATTCGCTCATAGTAAAATTCATAATGTTTTATATTAATAAAGAAGAAAAAAAATAATAATTATAAAATTATTATAACTAAAATTAATTAAAGAAGACTATTTATTTATATAAATAAATACTTAAAAATTAAAAATTAGTATAATTTATAAATGACAAGCAAAAAATCTTCTAAACTTAAACAAACTGCTAATTCTAAAGTTGAAACCGAAAAAGTTATTGATTTATTAGACGAAGACAAACCAATAAGTGGTCAAAAATATGTGTGTTTAAGTTTTATTTCACCTGAAAATCATATTAAAAAAAAGGAACTATTTTATTTTGAAAAATATTTAGAAACTTTTGAGTTTAGAAAAACATTTGAGAAATATACACAATTTTTAAATTTTGTAGCATATAAATACAACTTAAATTTTAATGATTTAACAAAAGACATGGAAGAATTTGTTGAAGAAGAAAAGTCAAACTTATTTCTAACATCATTAGAAGACGAATATAAATCATTTATTGATGCAAAAGAAGAAGAGTTACAAAAAGAGTACAGTACACAACATAGTTTTCAAACAAATACACGCGGTATTAAAGTTCGCGGTGTTTTTGGATCTCAAGAAGAAGCCGAAGTAAAATGTAAAATGTTAAGAGAACATGACCCAAATCATGATGTATATGTTGGACAAGTAGGAATATGGATGCCTTTTCATCCTGAAGCGTATAAAACAGGTAGAGTTGAATATTTAGAAAAAGATCTAAATGACCTTATGGCACAAAAGAAGAAAAACGATGAGATTTCAAAAGAACAATTTCAAGAACGTGTAAGAGAGAGTAAGAAAAAAGCAATTAGAGAAAATATTGCTAAAGCCGAAAAAGAGGGCAATAAATTGATGCAAACAATTGATGAAGAAGGAAATTTAATTAATGCAGATAGAATGGATATTCCAGGAAAAAATTTATTATTTGGCGATGGTTCAAATGATGATGCAATTACTGCCGAATTACGCAAAGAACTATTTGAAGCCGAAGATGTAATTGTTGGTAAACAAGAAAATAATGATCATGGTATTGGAGAGATTTTAAGACGGAAAAAAGAACACGATGAAAAATTGAGCACTCGTAAAGAAGAAGAACTTAAAGAAGAAGAACTTAAAGAAGAAGAACTTAAAGAAGAAGAACTTAAAGAAGAAGAACTTAAAGAAGAAGAACTTAAAGAAGAAGAACTTAAAGAAGAAGAACTTAA
>Ga0164294_10003582_pt1 | contig 13781 bp, 17 predicted proteins | sample GEODES005metaG_FD_111479 | JGI IMG/M metagenome (GOLD analysis project Ga0164294, IMG submission 111479) | Oligotrophic lake water microbial communities from Sparkling Lake, Wisconsin, USA - GEODES005 metaG | ecosystem: Environmental > Aquatic > Freshwater > Lake | place: USA: Sparkling Lake...
CTGCAAGTTTGGCTTCAGAAATTTCAAACTTTTTCACTTGTTGACTTCTTCAAAACTCTCACGGAAATCTTCATTTTTTGATCTCAGTAACAGTTATCAGTAACAGTTATCAGTTGGTGTGCCCTGCTTGCAGAAAGGATGGAACGAACCGCTGAATTCTCTGTTGTGGTGAAGCAGTTCCAATCAGCTGACTGTGGGAACTCTGCATCGAAGCTTGTAACTTCACCGTCATCATTCATAATAAAAGCCGTCGATATGGTATAACTTATGATAACTCATCGTAAATCAATAAGATTTTACTCAAAACCATGTTTACAAATGATCACATAGTTCCAACAGATGAATGCATTCGAGAAGTTGCTGGACTCCTGTCATGACAGCTACGTGAACTACCACAGGTTGTTAAACTGTATAATGTGTATGGTAGCAAGCATTATACGACAACGTCTCTACCACATCGCTATTCAGATATCTATCCCCCTCAGACCTCAGCCAGATCAAGTGCATGTCTGTGGAAGAGCGACAACTGTTCAGTAAGGAGGTGTCCCTCTTCGTAGCCTCCATTACCTCCGAGATACAGAATTTAAATCACCAAGTTGATCGTCTCAGCGAGAATGTCATGTATCATTCGATCACAGCAGGCGAGCACGTGTATGGTGATGTTGACCATGTGGAATCGAGTCAAGTAACATTTTACAAGCTTATATTGTCATCACTGCTCACTGTAAGTCCACAATGCTGCTATAGTATGATGCATTACGTTACGATGGCACGAAGTCCCTTAAATTATAATAATATTATCTTGACCATTATTTAGAAATTGAGTTCATTCACCATTCAGTCCGAGAAAATGGAGCGCGAGTACCAGTCGCAGACCTTGAACCCCTACCGACTACTATCCGGATGCTACATCAACAGGATTCACGACTACGAAAACAATAGCCATATCAACGACAGCTTTGAGATGCCTGCCTTCACCCCCTCCACAAGCATGGCTACTATGTTCTCTACACTAACTTCTTTTGCACCTGCTTCGTCTTCACGAGAGGTAAAGAGAGATGATGACACACCTCGAGTTAAGGACTCTGCTGGTGTAGCTAACACTAGCAACAGCTCCTATAACACTCAACAGCAGTCCTTTGCCCAGCGTTATATCGACGAGATTGCTCCCGTGTCGAAGCTCAAGGAGTACAACGCCATCGCTATGAAGCACAAAGAGGTTCTCTTCAAAGAAGCCAAGATACTGAAGGCTCGATTCTCGGATGATATGCTGGAGAGCCACAAGATGGAGCGCACGGTCATGGACATATCGTCGATGCTGTCTGAGTTCAGCAACCTCATCGAGTCCCAGAGTGGCATCGTGGATACCATCTGCGAAGTGAGCAAGGATGCCACCGAGAGCGTCCAGCACACCGACAAAGAGCTACTGCTCACCTTGCAGCGCACTCAGTCGCATCAATGGACCATGATCATTTTCATTCTGGGTATGTCTATTCTTCTTCTCTTCCTAGATGTGATTTCACCGTAGTTGTAGAAGCTGCGTTCACTGCAAGGGAAGGTGAGCAGCGCATATTCGCATTTCTTTTTCGTAACAGGACTAATACCGGCGATTTGTAACTGACTTCCTCAGCTTGTTGGGTAACTTGCTGGGACTGTTCTTACTGGTAGAGTAGTTGTTTCCCAGCATAGCATTCCTAGTTTTCTGTTGAGACTGTTCCGTGGAGAAGCCGCTGTCAAGATTCACTGTCACTGGCCGGGACTCATGGCCAGCATCAGCCAGCCGCAGCTTCAGTTCCTTGTTCTCCCTTTTCAAGAACAGGAACTCTTCAAATCGTATCGTGTTGTTGGACGCTTGTTCCTGTTGTGCTGGTTGTGATAAGGAGGTGAAATGGAAAGTTAGGTCATTCCCATCGGCAGCATTCGAGTGCATGGTGATCAATCGATCTTTCTCTGTCATGATTATCTTCATCTCCTCGATCGTCTGCTCGGCTTTGCTGTATCTATCTCTGAAAGTAGATGCTTCCTGCTTCAGAGTGGAGATCTCTGCGATGTGTGTGCGGATGATGTCTTTCAACTCTCGGTTCTCGCTCGATTGCTGCTGTAACTTACTTGTTATTCCTAATATCTCCTGGTTCTTAGAGCTTATCATTAGGTTGTCTGTGTGCTTCAGAGCGTTGAAATCCATTACCTTGCGATGTAACATTTCGTTGATCTCTGAGTTGGAGGCCCGTAACAATTCGATCTCTCCCTTTAGATCCTCATTGCAGTTAAACAAAGCCCTCAATTCATCCGTTCTATGCATTAGTTCAGCCTGCGAGGCAGTCATCTCCCCCCGCAACTGCTCGTATTTGTCGCCAATGCTCCTCATCTCCATCAACTCCAACTGTGTGGTGCGTAGCTCTGCCTTTAGTTGATCTATGATCGTGCGGTACTCATCTCCACACTGCTTCTTCACCTTCTCCAGGATACCTGCATAATGTTTGCTCAGGTCTGCATTGCTGAGGCTCGACTGTTGCTTATACCTTAGCAACTCGAGATCACTCTGGCTTAATCGCAACTTCAATACTTTTATTTCGTTTTCATACGAACTGATCTTCTCCATATAGGCCTTTATCACTGATGGGTCCATCTCTTGTAGAGCAGAGGCCTCATGATCACCAGTGCCTTTATCCTCCTCACGGTTGCTGCCATACTTCTCCGTCCGCTGCTTCATCGCATTCTTCAGTCGGTCGTTCTCAGTCTTCAAGCTGTGCAGAGCCTCCAGTAACTCAATGTGATCGGAGCGCAGCTGTTCACTGGTCGACTTCGATATCACAGATGTGTGGAGCTTACAGGACATCATGTACCGGTACTGTAATTACAGTTACGGTGACAAAGTCAGCCGTTTCGTGCAACGCAGTTATATTGTACGTACTGTACAGTAAGTTACGGCCAAATTTACCATGATGTTTAACATTGGACTTCAATCATACATTTTCAATGAATTCCTACTGGAGATCGGTCGTTACTAACAACTCAACATTAGTAGTAGGGTATAAGTAACAATCTATCTCCATTGGGTTATGATAATATATTGTATGTCTAAATTTTGTCATTTTCCACACAACTCCAAATACTTAGAAAGGGACAAAAGAGAGTGCTCTGATGTTAATCTTAATGGAAGTATAACACCCTTATTATTCTTGGACACTGGTGAATTTAATATAACCTATATGCTTGGAATAGTCATTTTGAAATCATTCATGTGTGCATCAACGCAAATGATATGTTGATGACTCTGTGTATGAACATGCTTCCCAAAGATCGATTGCTACTAGGTGGGTATAAATAACTTCAGTAAAAGGAGTTGTGGAGCATACGTAACAATCGAGCTTCATGAGACCATCCTCCACCTCATCGTAAACGAGATCCTCTGTGAGTTTTTCATCAGCTTCAAGAAGATCGTCGCTAGGATTATTACCCATGTAAGCGTCGTAGTCGAAGGCGTTACGGATGTACTTTAACCCGAACAAGCAGAACTCGTGGAAGTCGATGTATTGGTCATTATTCCGATTGATGAGATCGAACTCCGCCTCCCACTGCTGCTCGGTTATCTCGCCCAGTATCTTGAAGTCGAAGTCGTTCAGATGGGTTCGCACCTTCATGAACTCGCTCTTGAAGACTCGCTCGTCGTTTATAATTTCGTGGTCCACCGCTTCGAAGATCCTCCACAGTTTAGTGAACATCAGGAGCACGGGGAAGAAGGCGTGGAACTCAGAGATGTCCATGTGGTCGTTCACGCTTGCCATCGTGTTCGACGCTCTTCGGGCCCGCTTTAATCGCTTGCCGCCATGCTTCTTACGCTCTTTTATGACGTACTTAAGAGACTCACTCAGTACATTGACATTGACAGTGAACCCAGGATATAATGCGTTTTTTGGATCTTTGAAGTAATCGACAAGGTTCATGAGACCCACCTTTCCCTTCAAAGTTACCTTATACTCCGAGATCGCGGTAAACAGAAGCTCCCTCTCCTCCTTGCTCGCTAGCAGCTTGTGGATGTACTGGTCGTGGAGATAATCGTTGTTCACGTCGATGTCGATGGATGCTCCGGATCCCATAGGTGAGAGTTAGTGATGTAGACAATATAAGTTCAGCGATGATGATTTTAAACGTTGAACTTATATTGTCGACATCACTAACACTAACTCTCACATTGTCGACAATATAAGTTCAACGTTTAAAATCATCATCGCTAAACTTATATCGACAATATAAGTTGATTTTAAACGTTGATACTAAATTTTGAACTTTTACAATGCCGTACTTCTCCGTCCGCTGCTTCATCGCATTCTTCAGTCGGTCGTTTCAGTCTTCAAGCTGTGCAGAACCTCCAGTACCTCGATGTGCTCGGAGCGCAGCTGTTCACAGGTCGACTTCGATATCACAGCTGTGTACAGGACATCATGTACTGTAATTACAGTTACGTAAGTTACGGTAACTTAAGTCAGCCGTTTCGTACACTGTAACTTGTTCTTGTTAAAATTCATTAACTTACTGTATCATCACTGAACTTATATTGTCGACACCACTAACTCTATAGTATTCAATGGGATCCGGAGCATCCATCGACATCGATGTGAATAATGATTATCTCCACGACCAGTACATCCACAAGCTGCTAGCGAGCAAGGAGGAGAGGGAGCTTCTGTTTACCGCGATCTCGGAGTACAAGGTCACTTTGAAGGGCAGAGTGGGTCTCATGAATCTTGTCGACTACTTCAAAGATCCAAACAACGCATTATATCCTGGGTTCACTGTCAATGTCAATGTGCTGAGTGAGTCTCTTAAGTACGTTCTAAAAGAGCGTAAGAAGCATGGCGGCAAGCGATTAAAGCGGGCTCGAAGAGCGTCGAACACGCTGACAAGCGTGAACGACCACATGGACATCTTTGAGTTCCACGCCTTCTTCCCCGTGCTTCTGATGTTCACTAAGCTGTGGAAGATCTTCGAAGCGGTGGACGATGAAATGATAAACGACAAGCGAGTCTTCAAGGGCGAGTTCATGAAGGTTCGAACCCATCTGAACGACTTCGACTTCAAGATTCTAGGCGAGATAACCGAGCAGCAGTGGGAGGCGGAGTTCGATCTCATCAATCGGAATAATGACCAATACATCGACTTCCACGAGCTCTGCTTGTTCGGGTTAAAGTACATCCATAACGCCTTCAACTACGACGCTCACATGGGCGATCCTAGCGACGATCTTCTTGAAGCTGATGAAGAACTCACAGAGGATCTCGTTGATGATGAGGTGGAGGATGGTCTCATCGACATCGCAGTAGATCACGCCATCGGTAGAACAAAGGATACTGCAATGGGTTACATAGAAGGAGCTGTCCTGGACGACTCTGTGGGTAGAAGATGCAAGAATAGCGATATCATGTATGTGTAGAAGATGCAAGAATAGCGATATCATGTATGTCTAGACGATTTATTCTGTCCTCCCTTCGCTCCAGATAATTTATTTAAAGTTATCTGGAGTACGAATCATCATTCACTTACTGTACAGTACGTACTATACCAATAAGTATCTTTTTAGGACTGCTGCTACTGTACCTCCTTCCTTCGATGCCTCGCTTTGCCAATGCTGTATACATAGCACCCCTTCAAGTTGTGCGGTGTGGTGGGAGCCACTACAGCAGGTCCGCATTTACAGTTCGTGTCCTTGGGAGAGCTTTTCCTCAAATTATAACTATGATGATGATGCATAAGTTGTTCTTATGCCAACGTTAGTACTTCTCGGACATGATGCTCACGACCAGGGCGGTCCATCCGGTGAAAGGGTGGCCGCGTATGCCTTTGCCGGTGCGATCGTCGTATTGCTCCCAGAAGTAGCCGGTGGACAAGTACTGGCCTACGACTGTGTTGACTACGTTCTGCCGCAACGACTTGTAGAGCCTTGCTGCTCTCAAAGCGTATGATCCTCCCACGCTAGGCTTGGAGTAGTGATGCAACGAAGCTAAGGCTAAATAATTGATCGGAATCCAAATAGGACCCCTGAAAGAGAATTCGGTAGTATCCATTACATGTACACTCTAGATAGATCGATCGATAGATAGATCGACATAATTCGGAATAACAACTCCTTACCTCCAATAAGGTGCATCACCCTCCGAGTTCCTTTTCTGGTAAAACAAGTCGGTTTTACTAATCGACCGCAATCCGTAGTCCGTCCACAGCTTCTCCGGGTCTTCGATCATATCCAGAACAGCTCCCATGCGAGAGCTACTCGGGTCAAGTAATTTCAAAAGCAGTGGAAATATGGACACGTAACCGACGATGGGTATGTGGGTTATGCTGTAAGGCTGCTCCATGACATATCTCTCTATAACTCGATAGCCACCCCTACCATCCCCATGCGCCTGCAGAACGACAGGATGGCTGGCAGGACAGAAGCCGTTTTTCTGCTGCTTGATCACATCCACAGGGACAAGCAGGTCAACCATGCTTCGGTCTGTCGGGTTCTGGCAACGCACAATTAAGTTCTGGCTGAAGTAGTTGGAAGCATTGTAGGCACCCACGTCGAAGTATCCACTATGGGCTTCCGACCAATGCAAGTCGTCCAACCGTTTCAGGAGATGTCCATGGAGATCCTTGTAGTAGTCCACATCACCAGTAATGCTATTCGCTGTGAGATGGAATTCGTTATCTTCGTCACTCAGAAGTTTACCTAGCTTAGCCATGATGCCCGTCCCTTTGGTCATCCAGCAATGCAGGTCCAGGTGATGTTCGTCGGGACTGGGATGCGGAGATCGAGGATAGTCATCCAGACCGGACGAGAGGGTATTCGGAATTACCTTTCCATCTGACTTTGATCTGCAGCGCCAGCGAAACGACCCTTCGAATAGCGGTGATCCTTTCTGGGAGTTCAAGAACCACTGCAACCAACTGCGCAGCAGAGGATACACATCTGATAAAAAGCGAAGGACTGAAGTCCGCTCTACGTGGTAAGCCTTCGATTGCAGCGTCGCATCGGAAAATCTGTTCATCAGTGACTCCACGACGAGAAGGAAGGTGGGTGGGTTGGCGACATTCACCTTCTGGACGATGAACTCCGTCGGTACTCGCCGCATCGCCTCTTCACCGAGAATCATCTCCCTGGGGATCCAGCCACCGACGCAGGACCCCTTACTGGGCAGTTCCATTGGGTTCGATTCGTTGCAGTAATAATGCATCGTCTGCAACCAACTGGAAATCACTTCTATGGTGAGTGCGGTGTCCCACTGACTGATCAGCATCTGGTGGAATCCTTCGTCCCATAAGAAGCCGCGCGGAAAGGCTGTGCGGGATGGGGTTGCAGTGAGTAGAGTCACCTCCGACGAGAAGATGGGCGGCTCCTGAAACGGTTCTGTGGTCTTCTTCTCATCGCTAGCGCTGCCTTCCATAATTTCAATGTTAGCTTGTTGAATCAAAGAGCTCCCCTGAAAGAAACCAATACCACCCAGCAGTGAACTGAGACCTACTTTCGCAGCTTCAATCTGAGTGGGGATAAATGATGCATTACTGTTATCCTCTGTAGTAGCTAGTTCTGTAAGCCCGAACACGGACTGAAATCGTTCTTCGAAGGCAATGCGGTGCTGGTTGATCAATCCATCGAAGTCACTGCTGATGGCATCACCAAGCCTTGTACTAGCTGATGCGCTCTGATCAGGTGAGCTTTGCGCTCCTATATCAACAGTAAAGGACTCCTCCTCCTCCTCCTTCAACTGATTGCTACTGAATGGAGGGAGCTGCTTAAACCAATCCTCACTGTCGAGATCTGTAGGGATATCCAAGTGTTCGAACATCTGAATATCAATCTGTACCTTGTCGGAGAATGCGAAATTCAATGCGACGAAGGTACTCAATGGATCCAGCTCGTCCTTGAGGTCCCCTGCTGCATCGAACATGACAGTGACATCCTCTGCTGCCTCCATGGGATGCCGACTGCTGATACCAGAAAAAGACTGAGAAGCCGCTTTGATTCTTTCGACCCCCGCAAGCAAATTGCAATTAGCGAGCCCAACAAATGACAAGGAATGCCTACTGGTGTGATCATTGATTATGGCAAATATGTGGAACCATCCTGTGGAGACAGAGTAGCCCAGAACGCTCACAGCTGAAGCAAAGCCCAGCGAAGAAGAGCTCTTATGCACCTTGGCTTTGATAATTCTAACGTGGGAGGCAGAAAGGCAATCCGTCGAGTGCTGTACGCTGCTGCATTCCACTCCGAAGTAGAACAGCAAGGATCGTTGGGCTATTGTCAGGTCCGTTGGAACCCCACGCACAGGTGTTACGCTGATCCTGTTCATCCAAGCAGGTTGGTTGCGATGTCCACTGGTGTCTTGCACGACGAAGCTTACATCGATATCCATATTATACGACTCATCCACCAACCGCTGCTCGCCGTAATCCTTGCCATTATGTCGAATCCAATCGAAGCGCTGCAACTCGTCCTGCGAGGTTTGATCTCTCCACGACTTGCCACTACCAATTAATGCGGTCCACATAATCCCAGTGGCAACGGGAGCGGGAGAAGAATATGTCTTCTTCATGCCGAAGTAGACCTCTGTGCGATACGATCCCCACAGAGGCATGCTGTTCTTCTTGAGTCTTGCTATTGACGGAGTGTCGACTTGATTGGGACGCCACTTGTTGGTGTGGAAGCAACTATCGGTCACTGCTCGTACGCTGTTCGCTGCTGCCTTGAGCACCACCCCGGTGATGGTTGGCAGCTGCAGAGACACGATCAGGTACTGGTACTGCAAGACCAATAACACACTCGCCGCGAAGAACAAGCACGTCAGTACTATATAGCCAACTCTTTGCATCATCAGTGGATTGGTTCAACTATACTCTCAATTCTGTTGCTATGTAACTTAAGTTAACGTTACAAAGCAACGTAAGCTTATAAATTAGCTTCCACCCGGAGAGTGAGCGGCAGGTCGGGTCAACAACAAATCATCATCTTCATTGGTTGGATGAAATCAAACTACGATGCAAGGTGAGTAAGATCCTCGATTCATTTGCTGTATTCACGTCACACAATTTAACTCACATCCGAATCACTCCACTAATTTAATGTATTATCCATGCCGTAACTTAATGTGCAGCAAGGAGGTGGTAGAGGACAGGGACGAGCAGGCGGAGTTCGAGAGCGGACCTCTGTCAGTGCTCATGCAGAGCGTCAAGCAAAACACGCAGGTGCTATGTATCACCATCCACGATACTGGACCAGTGATAATAGTGCGCATATTATATTTTATGACTCACGTAGATTCTGATCAACTGCAGAAATAATCACAAACTGTTGGCCAGAGTGAAAGCTTTCGACAGACACTGTAACATGGTCCTAGAAAATGTTAAAGAAATGTGGACTGAAACACCTAAGAGCGGGAAGGGAGTAAAGAAAGCGAGGCCTATGAACAAAGAGCGTTACATAAGCAAGATGTTCCTCAGAGGCGACTCGGTCATAATTGTGTTGAGAAACCCTAATTAACTTAATAAAGACTGTGCAGTATGTGAAGTTACTTTTTAATCGCCATAACGTAACCTTCTGTAGCTTCTATGTTGAAAGCAATGGAACTTACAGTACATCAATCACTAATCGGTGGGAGAGGGTGGAAATGAGATGCTTTGCAATTCACTTTCGATAGCACTATCTGCAGTGTGGTGCTGGAACATCAGAAGCAAAGTGATTTCTACGGAGTGAGCAATCGCTGCGCCGTACTTGTACTGGAGGTCAGACATCGATCTCCTTTAGCCTGTTATGTAGTATGTTAACGTTATATATAATGAGAGTAGTTGGTTGGGAGCAAGCAGCTAATTTAGAGCGTCAGTTACATCATATCAGGAATGCCGTCGACGATGGGGAATACTCTCCCGGATTCACCGCACACTAATGACCCTTTGACGATATGTATATCCAGCAACAAGTTGTGCATCGCCAATAGAAAGTCTTCGTCCAACAGGTGACTGCTATCAAGGTGCGGTGGGATGTCTTTCAGACCAATGGCATCGGCGGCAATCAAAACCCCTTCCCAATTGAGAGACGGTAGATGCGATTTCAAGAAGTCGAAGTTGCATTCCGTTTCAATTACAGTCATCTCTTCGACGACCAATTTCAGAGGATATCCTGTAGCAACATCTTTGGCTGGGCATTTCAAGGAATTGTGCGTCAGTATACGCATAAGCTTATGTGTTGATAACTTTAGTTATTAGTTATGTAGGCAAAGTTACTGTACTTGCGTAAGTTTACGTAAAGTTACAGTAAGCTTACTGTACATTCATCGCCAAGTGTAACGCTTTGCAAGTCAGTGCCAATCTTTATGACACAAGCACTGTAATCCGCCATATCATGGCGTCGCGTAAGTTTAAATTCAGAAGTTATTGTGATCTGCATTCAATTTATTGATCAACTGTGAATACTGATCATTAGTCTCACCTGACAGACAGATAGACAGTCTTCAGTCGATCTCGATAGATTGCGGCACTTTCATCAACATCCATTTAGTTGTGATGGCCGGGTTGAAGATCGATCTGACCTCTAGCCTCAACAGCAATATGAACTGTTCGATGGAGTCCACCTACAGAATTGAAGGCTTGAGCGTAGGGAATGATCACATGGTGCGACTTTTACGAAGTCTGTGACTTACTGTATATGTGACCATAAATCGCTTTCTTGGATGTACATGTATACTTTAGAGGTTCTTCGGTGAAGACATACCCATGGAAGTGTCTTATTATGACGTCGTGCTGGGAAAGAAGATAGGGCAAGGAGCATGCTCTTCGGTTAATTTAGCGAGACACAAGCGTACCAACGATGTCTACGCCATCAAAATGTTCAACACATTCGACCGAGAACAGGCGTCTCAGCTACAGAACGAACTAAAGTTACTCATCAGCTTCCAGTGCGACACTTTGATCTCGCTGAAGGGCGCCTTCCACGATGAAGGCTCCATCGGCATCATATTGGAGTACATGGATAGAGGGTCCATCGACTTTATCTTGAAGCCGGAAGTCGAGTTGAACGAGCTGGTCATGGCCGGGATCACTTTCCAGGTCTTGTGGGGCCTAGGCTACCTGCACTTCGAGAAGCAACTGCACAGAGATGTGAAGCCAGGGAATATACTGATGGTGCGTAGATAAGCGATTACGTGGCTGCACCATAGTCCCTGAATTATTATTTGCTGTGTCTGTCAGAACTCGTTAGGGCAAGTGAAGCTGTCTGACTTCGGAATCTCAAGGGAGCTCGACTTCAACAGCACGGTGGGAATGACCAACACATACCGCGGGTCTGTGCGGTATATGTCACCGGAGAGACTGCGGGGGGAGAACTACGACAGCACCGGGGACGTGTGGTCGGTGGGAGTGACGGTGCTAGAGCTGTGGCTGAAGAGGTATCCCTTCCGGAACACTGAGACCCCTATCAGCTTGCTCGGAGAGATCGAGCGAACCGACTTCAGGAGACTCTTCATGGGATTGAGGATGTCCGACCACATGCAGCAGTGTCTGCTCAAGATGCTGGACTTGAACCCGTACAGGAGGCTGCACAGCGCCGATCTCATCAACATGTCTTGGTTCGAGTACTGCAACTCCAGCACATTGACAACCGCTCAGCAGGTACACAGCTTCAATAGCAGTGCAACGACATGTCCCAGTGTGCATTATGCATCTCACCAATAAATCGATGTTCTCCGTAGATCGTCCAATCCTGGATACACACAGCGGACTACAACAACCGGAAGTCCAACCGCAACAATTCCTCCGTGAAATCTTCGGTACCGGCACTAGTCCCAGCTACAAAGAAGCCAGTTGCAGCAAAGCGGGATACAAACGAGATGAGCATCTCCTTCGGGTCCTCGCAGGCCTCCTCCGCGTCGATGAGCCTATCGGTGGCGAGCTCCCACGTCACCGTGAGCACCTCTTCGGAAGAGTCCAGCCAGTCATCACATTCGGAAACGAAGCAGCCCATCTACAACCCCTTCACCTCCTCTGGCAACCTGACCGCCAGCTTGAAGCTCAATACAGTTGCTAGTCGCTATCGTGACGTCTACGACATGGGCTATTCCAACCCTACCGAGGAGGACGAGTACGGCGATGACTTCGACGAAGATGACGACCCCACAGAGCCTTATCAAGATGACAGTAAGCAGTGCAGTGAGAACCAGTTCAACGCTCTCAGACAACATGCTAAGATCAAGTATAGCGATGATAGGCACTATAGCGATGATAGGAACTATAGAGACGATAGATACAATAGTGATGAGAAGGCACAGCACAAGTCAGAGCATAGCCACAGCTACAAAAAATGATTTCTGTAATAATATTTCTTCGCGGTTTCATCGTATGCCCATCTATCACCACGGTGACTAGTCTGCTGCCTACACCACAATTACCATCCACACCTATCCATAACCACCCACACCATAAATACACACACACACCCATCCATCATCACCCCAACCATAAACACTCACACCCATCCATCCATCATCACCCACACCCATCCATCCATCATCACCCACACCCATCCATCATCACCCACATCCATCCATCATCACCCACACCCATCCATAACCACCCAGACCCATCCATCATCACCCAGACCCATCCATAACCACCCAGACCCATCCATCATCACCCACACCCATCCATAACCACCCAGACCCATCCATCATCCAACATGCCTTTCACCTACTCCAAAAGTATAGAAAGTTCTTACCTGCTGTCAAACTAGAATTCTATTAATTAGTGCGCATATGTTTAAGATATAGATGTGGTCCTTAATACAGAATTTGTGTTACTTAACATAAATAAACAAATGGGTCAATTAGTATAGTCGGAATTTAGTCGAATACAATACAGTGGCAAGCTACAAATGTTTTAAAAACATGTAAGTTCAAAAAGAAACACAATATGTGAAATGTTCTATCAGGAACGATGATCCGATTCCAACTATTTCATCCCACAACACAATCTGATCATGCAGTCTTCAACTGAATGGATAATCAATCATCGATAATTCAGCAGTATTATCATAGTTAGTACACGATTGAATAGATGGAGAAGCATATAACTTGCCATTCATACAGTACAACAATTGAGTCGGGTGATGCACTGAATGTGATGATGCATCACAAGGAGAATTCATTCAGTGAATATTCGTCAATCAGTGTCCTCTGAAATGGTGGGTTGGTTGCTGCATCGATCACCCACAGGACAGGCTGCTTTGAAAGCTTCGTACAGAAGGTCACATTGACTTTCCGTCGAGCATTGGATATCGAATGTCCTATTTGATGAGAATAAAATCAAAAATCGAATATAGAAAATCAAATATCGAAAATCAAATCAAATCAATCAATCTCATGATATTAGACACGGGATGCCAACAGCGGCCCATCATATCATCAATCACACACCTGTCTTGTAAAATCAAGCTCATGCATAGGCTCAGCTCGTGGAATTTTGCAGTTCGCCGCAAGATCTTCGTGCCTAGGACGAGTCCACCGGACAAGCCCTCCCCCTCCTCCTCCTCAACTCCAACAGGACTCGTCTGCATGGGGTCAGGGTCGTTGCCCTTCCGGACTGACAACACGTCCCTCAGATACAACCTCTTCGTTGCCGCATCACCCCAACTGATGTATGCATCGCCAGCGTTGGGACTGAAGCGGAGAACACGACTCTTCGGTGAACCCTGCCGACCTGTCACGGCGGGTGCAGTGCAGTGTATCAGTGATGATAAATGATATGATTCCATA
>Ga0164294_10003583_pt1 | contig 13780 bp, 13 predicted proteins | sample GEODES005metaG_FD_111479 | JGI IMG/M metagenome (GOLD analysis project Ga0164294, IMG submission 111479) | Oligotrophic lake water microbial communities from Sparkling Lake, Wisconsin, USA - GEODES005 metaG | ecosystem: Environmental > Aquatic > Freshwater > Lake | place: USA: Sparkling Lake...
CAACGAGACTGGAACTGACTGTACTGGTGGTGGTACTGGAAGCTGAACTAGTTTCTTTTTGGCAGGAAACAATTAAAAGGCAAACAAATAAAATGAGTGCTGAAAAAAAGCGATTGATTGCCATGTTTTGGATTTTAAAGTTGATCAAAAGGATAAAATAATTTCACGTTCGAAACTTTTGACAATTAAAAAGTAAAAAAGTTTAATATCAAACATTAAATCTTTCCAAAGATAATTAAAGGCTTTTAAAAAGTTTTTTTTTCAAAAAAGAAACAATTAGTTAACATAGGCTGAAAAAGTAGCATTCAATAAAAAGATTAGGCAGGAATAAAGTCAATTTGAAGATGTGCGCCGGTTGCATTTGCATTCGTTACAATTTGTGGAAGTCCATTCATTACATCCAGACTTTGTCGATGTGTATGACCAGCCAAGACTCCTATTAAATTTTGTGCTTTGATAACTTCTTTATGAAAGGCAAGTGTAGTAGCAGTATGCCCTTTTTCTGGCCATCTTTCTCGGCGTTCGAGTACATAGTTTTGATCAGACTTTGCGCCCCAATCAGGGTGTCCACAACCGAAGCTAACAGGCCTGCCGGGGGCGTATAGAGGAATATGAACCATTAGTAAAACGGGCATTTTCCTTGCTAATTGTTGTTGATAGAAGGAGAGTTGTTCGGGTAATATTTCATAATACGAGTTGTCAATCGCTACCAAAAGAACTCCATTTATTTCACGTACGGTCATCAATGGATGATCCTTTTGATAAAGGGGTTGCAGACGTTGATTTATCCATTTTTTACGAAGACTTTCAAGCGAACCAGACATTCCTTCGTAATGCCAGTCGTGGTTGCCTGCAACATATAGATAGGGTAAACCAGAATTTTTCATTTGATCACTTACCCATTCTACAGCAGCTTCAGAAGGAAAACTAACGATATCGCCTATCAGTGCTACCAATGACACCGCTTCTTTTTTGGCAATGCTCAATGATTGTTGAAAGCACTCTGCCGGAAAGGTAGGCGCACCTGTTTCAAAATGCTTTGTTTGATTGTATGCCTTTGCCATTCGACCACTATATTGCTGATAAGGCTCTCCACGATTGTCATCTGTGAAAAGATGAGTATCAGCAATCATTAGTATACTAAAACGATCTTTAACAGCTGCATTATAAAAACGAACTCGGTTGCCATCGATAGCAAATGTTCCTCGATTGGGTTGGATTACCTTTTCGGCTTTTTTAAAATTAAAACCAAGTGAAACGGTTGATAGTAAATAAATCAGATCACGTCTTTTCATTGCTTCTAAAGTTAGATTTTAAATAGTTGATACTACCCAATAATAAATTTGACATCCTAAATTAAGCTAAGAATAATCAAGTTTATTATTTTTTTATAATTCTCGAAACTATTTCTTTAACGATTTTTTGTACCAAGTTTTATTGGGTAAATATTGTAATTTTATAATTCTGATGATTAAAAATATAAAATCTTTTTTCAAATTTAAACCTGCACTTGCAGTAGGTTTTTTATTTTCTGCTTCAAGTTTATTATTCGGAACCTGGGTTGCTTCTATTCCAGGAATTAAAGAGAGGCTGGGTTTTACTGATGGCAGTCTTGGATTATCTCTTTTACTTTCGCCGCTAGGAGCAATAACTGGTATGCTACTTTCTCCGAGGGTGTTTAGTAAAATTAACATCGGAAAATGGATGTTGAATGGCTTTTATATAGTCTGCCTAATTATGGTTTTACAAATCAATTCAGTCAACCGAATAATGTTTTGGTTTTGTTTATATTTTTATGGGTTATTTAGTTTTTTGAATGGGTTAGCTGTAAATGCGGCAGTTAATTTAATGGAAAAAAAACACAGTCGCCTTTTGATGAGTACTTGCCATGGTATGTATAGTTTGGGTGGTGCAGTAAGTGCAGGGTTAGCAGTTTTAATGTTTTCAATCCGTTTAACTTCTGGATGGCAGATTGTACTTGTAGCTGTTGGAATTATTACAGTGGTTTTTTTTAGTAGAAATTTGTTATTGGCAAATAGAGATATCATTCATTCTGGTTCTGGACTTAAATTACCCTCCCTGTCTATATTAGGAATTTCTTTCATCTGCATGGTTATTTTTATGGCAGAAGGATGCGTGGCGGATTGGAGTGCAATCTATTTTAAGGAAATTTTAAATTCACCAAAAGAATTGTTGAGCCTAGGTTATGCAGGTTTTAGTATTGCTATGACCATTGGAAGACTTAATGGAGATCGTTTAATACCAAGTATCGGCAGTAAAAAAATTGTCATTGTGGGCAGTCTATTGGCTGCCCTCGGTTTTTTAATTGTGGTAATATCTACAGGAGTATTAGTTGCTATTGGAGGATATGTTTTGATAGGATTTGGCTGTTCTTGTATCGTGCCGGTTTTGTTTAGCGCTTCAGCAAATATACCAGGCGTAAGCACTGTGGAAGGTTTTGCAATGGTGACTACAGGAGGATTAATAGGTTTTCTTAGCGGTCCCTCATTGATTGGTATCATCTCGGAAAAAACCGATCTATCTAAGGGTTTATCGCTTTTAATTTTATTGGCAATAGTAGCAGCGATTGTTGCTTGGAGAAATAGTTTTTTAGTTGAAAAGCAAATACCAGGTAATACTTTACCTTATGATGAACAGATATATTAGTTCATATTTTCAATAATATATCTATCCCATCTTAGTAGGGAAAATTAAAATAAAAGAGGCCGAAAAAATGCATTGTTGCAAATTTATCGGCCTCTTTTGTAAATTATAAATAATTATTTCAGCTTTTTCAGCAGGTCCTCATTTAATTTCACATAATCTGGATTTTTTGCTGCTGTTGCTAATTCTAATGATTTGGTTGCAGTAGCAATGGCTTCTTGTTTTTTACCTAATTTAGCTAAGCAGTTTGCTTTTTGATGATGCATGTAATATGCACTAGGACTTTGTTCTACTGCTTTATTAAACCAGCTTAAAGCTTGGTTTAAGTCTTTGCCGCTTTCCAAATAATACATTGCTGCACCATAATAAGGCAGGTTGTCTTTGGTCATAATATTTTCAATCTGTTTCATCACTTTACTATCTACATCGGTAGAAATAGGTAATGAAATGGATGTATTTTCCCATTGAAGATTTAATTCACAGCTGCTTGATTTTACATTGGTAAATTGCATTGTAAACGTTTCAACTTTATTAGCATTTGCTACAGGGTTTACATTTACTCTAACCAAATCACTCTCTGCTTTATAGGCAGAAGGAGAGGTTACGTCCAATTGTTTGGTTATAATTAATATCCAGCTGTTTTTGCCAGGAATGGAAAGTAATCCATATTTACCTGCAGCAATTTTTTTGTCTCCAATCGTAACTTCTTCTCCAAATGTTAGCGTGGTAGCAGAATTAGCTCCTGTGCGCCATACATTCCCAAATGGTACCAAATCTCCAAATATAACCCTACCCTTTGCATTGGGCCTAGAGTAAGATAATTCGATGGTGGACAAACCAAAATTTTGTTTAATGGTTTGGGGAGTGCTAGGCTGTGGAGTTACCAATGACTGAGCAAAACTCATACTGCTCAAGGTAACCGCGAATAGAAAAAATATTTTTTTCATAATTTTATTTTAATTGCTAAATTAATGGGTATTCGTTTAATATAAAACTTTTTCTATTTTTATTATTTAAAAATCATAATTGATAGGGATTAAATATTAGCTTATTTTTGAAGCCACTTCTATAGTTATTTAGGATAAATAATTTATTTCTTATGAAAATCCAATTCTTTAAAAAAATCGTGTTCATTTTATTTTCCTGTTATCTGCCATTTGCATCATTTGCTTGGGGGGTAGAGGGACATCGAATTGTAGGACAAATTGCTGAAAGCTATCTTACCGAAAATGCAAAAAGGGAAATCAAAAAAATTTTAGGTACAGAATCAATTGCAATGGTCAGTAACTGGGCCGATTTTATTAAGTCGGACACTTCATTCAACTATATTAATAGCTGGCATTATATTAATTTAAAATCTGGTCTTTCTTCAACCGAGGTGAAGGCTTATCTCAATCAGGATACAGAGATAGACATTTATACCCGCATCAACTTTATAGTAAAAGAACTAAAGAATAAAAAATTGTCTAAAGAAGACAAAATATTTTATTTAAAACTGCTTATTCATTTTGTAGGGGATATTCATCAACCTTTGCACGCAGGTAGACTTGAAGATTTAGGTGGTAATAAAGTTAAGGTGAACTGGTTTAGTGATCCTAAGAATTTACATCAAATTTGGGATGACCAATTAATTCTTTTTCAACAGCTCAGCTATACAGAATACAGTGCCTCTATCAATCACGCTAGCGCAAACCAAATAAAAACATGGCAGCAAGAACAGCTTAGCGATTGGATTGTGCAGTCTTATCAATTGTCTGAAAGAATTTATAGTGATATAAAGCAACCCAATCAGCGCCTTGAGTATAGATATAATTTTAATTACCTATCGATTCTAAACCAGCAATTACTAAAGGGGGGAGTACATTTGGCTGGCGTATTAAATGATATTTTTAAGGGTTAATCTTTTCAAGTTACCCAACAATCATTTTTTGGTACATTGTTCAATAGGGTAATTTTTGTAGTTAATAAATCTTACAATCTGGTTATTTTTTGAATGATAATTTTCTCCAAAAACGCTTGATTTTTTTGTTTTAACAATTGTATTTTTCTAACTATTTCCATTCCATTAACAACTGTCCCAAAAGCTGCATACCCTGGATCATTGTTTACTACTTCATCAAACTGAGTTTGGTCTCCAATGCAGATAAAAAATTCAGTATTTCCTGTACCTGGAGATAAGCGAGCTATTGAAAGAGTTCCACTGGTATGACTTAATTCACTTTTGCTTGTGGGCTCGTGTTCAATACCTGCAACTTTAGGATGTTGAGCATCATTTGTTTTCCAAATTCCTCCTTGAATTAATCCAGTATTTGCTTCTGTACTTAGTCCTTCCTCAAGAAGTACCCTGTAAAAGGAACTGTTGTTGTAATAGCCTGAGTCAATAAAAGATAGAAAGGCAGCTACTGTTTTAGGTGCTTGCTTTGGGTAAAGTTCAGCTTCTATGTCTCCAAAAGAAGTAACAATCAAAATGTGTGGATTTTGATTACTACTTTGATTACATCCTATTAAAATAGCAGCTAAAAAAGTGAAAATCCATATTTTCATAGAAAACTTATAGAAAAATCTAGGTGTTTTATTTTCTTTTATTCCTTTTGAATAGATTGCTCTTAGAGCAAATATTAAACAGTGAGTCTTACATTGATTGCATTGGCTCCTTTTGGACCCATTTCAATTTCAAAGGTAACTTTGCTATTTTCTTTGATATTGTCTTGGAAGGCATTCATATGAACAAACACGCTTTCCTGAGATTCAAGGTCCTTGATGAATCCATATCCCTTTGATTCATTAAAAAATGTAACGGTACCTTTTCTTATTAAATCGGCAGGATCGAAAGGTTTTTGTTTGGGTACTCCTATTTCGATATCTTCCACATTTATTTTAATCATCTTTCTGGGATCAGGAGGAGTGGAGGATAGATTTCCATTTTCATCAATGTAGGCAATCATGTCGTCAAAAGATTTGCCATCTTTGGCATTATCTTTTCTTTCTTGTTTTTTCTCTTCTTTGTCTTTCTTGTCTTTTTGTTTCTTCTTTTCTCGTTCTTTCTTATTCCAGGTTTCCTGTGATTTTGCCATAAACTATAATGATTGTTTTAATTTTATTTTATTTATTGAAGATTTAAAAAAACCGTTTTCTATTAAGAAGCGTTGTGAACAATTTGACAAATGAATTTGATTGAAGGTACAATATTTATACCCTTCTATCAAATGCTTGTTATAAATCAGAAAAAACTTCCTTTTTATTCTGTTTATAAAAGTTGAATTATAATCCTTCAATTTCAGATTTTCGAGCTTTTTTTGGTCCTTTTAAAAAACATTTTTCTTAGGTCCATTAATTGCTCTAATTTCAACTTTCATAAATTTTCCCCATTTTAATACCATTTGTACAATATGAATCAAAAGCAGTTTGGTCTATTTTCTCTTCCTGTGATAGTAGGCTCATTGGGTTTTTTTGTAGATATCTATGATCTATTACTTTTTAGTATTGTCCGAAAGTCAAGTTTTAAGGACTTAGGCGTGGCAGTGGCTGATATGAAAAATATAGGAGAAAATATCATAAGCTGGCAGATGCTTGGGTTAACGATAGGCGGAATTGCATGGGGTATCATTGGTGATAAAAAAGGTAGAAAAAATGTTTTGTTTGGTTCAATTTGTCTTTATTCCTTGGCAACAATTGCTAATGGATTTGTAACAAATATTGATCAGTATACATTTCTTCGTTTTATTGCTGGACTTGGATTAGCTGGTGAGCTTGGCGCCAGCATCACCCTTACCAGTGAATTATTACCCAAGGAAAAGCGTGGAATTGCAGCTGCCATTATTGCTACAAGCGGCGTCATGGGCACAGTGACAGCTTATTTTGTTCATTATTTGAGTAATGAAAACTGGCGACTTTGCTATTTTATAGGAGGTGCTATGGGAATTGCTTTATTATTTTTGAGAGTGAAAGTATTAGACAGTAAGATGTATGATACTGCTAAAAATGCTCAAGTAAAAATGGGAGATTTTTTAATGATATTGACGAACAGAGAGCGTTTTTTAAGGTATTTAAGAGCCATTACTGTTGGATTGCCTGTATGGTATGTAATTGGTTTATTAATTAGTTTTTCTGATGAGTTTGCAGCTCGGTTCGGCATAATAAATTTTGATCAGCCTAAGGCATTAATGCTACAGTATGTAGCATTGGTTTTTGGAGATATGGGGGCAGGTTTTTTGAGTAATATTATTAAAAGTCGTAAAAAAACCTTGCTTATTTTCTACACCATTTTAACATTTTTTTTCGTCTTATTCTTTGCCTTAAAAGGTGGAGGAACTGCCTTTAACATGTATTTGATCTGTATGGGGCTTGGCTTTGGATCTGGTATATCTGTATTGTATATTACGATGAGTGCTGAACAATTTGGAACCAATTTAAGAGCAACAGCAGCTATTTCAATACCCAATCTTGTAAGGGGTTTTCTTCCACTAATTTTAATGCTTTTCCAGTTTTTGAGGGGAAATTCTATGCTTAATAATTACGTTACCGCCGCATGGGTTACGGGAGTGATCGTTTTGTTTATTGGCTTGGTTTCATTATTTTTTACCAGCGAAACATTTGGTAAAGAGCTAGACTTTGTTGAAGAATAAGCACTTTTATTCAATTAATTTACCTTTTTTTTTATTTCAATTTATTTTACCTGACATATTTTTTATGTATACTATCGAAAATGAAACACTTCGCGTGCAAGTAAATCCATTGGGGGCTGAATTAAGTAGTTTATTTAATAAGTCAACGAAACTCGAATATATATGGAGCGGTGACCCTTCCTATTGGGGAAAGAAATCACCAGTCTTATTCCCGATAGTAGGTGCTTTAAAGGACAATCAATATTTTATAAATGGTAAAACATATTCAATGAGTAGGCACGGCTTTGCAAGAGAAAAAATGTTTACTTTAATTCATCATAGTCCTACCTCAATGCATTTTGAAATGATTTCTGATGAACATACTTTACAAGTTTATCCCTTTGATTTTAAATTCTCCATAGTTTATACCATTTCGTCCAATAGCTTATCTGTTAGTTACCTAGTTAAAAATAGGGGTAAGGAAATGATGTATTTTTCTGTTGGTGGGCATCCTGCATTTCGATTACCCCTTACCGATCAGTTGGTTTATGATGATTATTATTTATCATTTAATAAAAATGAACTTACTGGTCGTTGGCCAATCAGTTTAGAAGGTTTGATAGAAAGTGCCTCCGTTCCTTTATTGGACAATAGTAATTGTTTGAAGATATCAAAATCTTTATTTTACAAAGATGCTATTGTGTTGAAAGGGCTTGAGTCAGATGAGGTGCAAATTAAATCTGACCTACATTATGGAGGTTTAAGTTTTTCATTTAAAGGCTTTCCGTATCTGGGGATTTGGGCTGCTAAAGAGGCAGATTTTATTTGTATTGAACCTTGGTGTGGTATTGCTGATAGTGTTGATAGTACGCAGGTATTAACTGAAAAGGAGGGTATTGAATATTTAAATGCTGGTGAGGTTTTTGAAAGAATTTGGATGGTTACTACCTGGTAACTATCGCTTCATAATTGATTGCTTTTGTAGCGCTATTTGTATTTTAATACAAAATTAAAAGCAGTATTTTTTGTGATCAGCTGATTATATTTGCATTTTATGAAACGATCTATTATCTTATTGTTAATTATTTTTATTGTAGGTGTATCCTGCAAAATAAAACAAACTCCACTTACCGAAGAGGAGGTAATTGCTGTGGTTAAAAGATTTGACGAAGGTTGGATAGGTAAAAATTTATCTATTGTTGATTCAGTATTAGCTCCATCCTATATTTATTTCACCCAATCTGGCAGCACTTTTAACAGAAAAAATCTTGTTGAAACTGCGGGATCTTCGGAATATCTACTTGACTCTGCTGAGCGACTGGAGTATAGAATTAAATTATTTGAAAATACAGCGGTGGTAAGTACTCGTTGGATTGGTAAAGGGGTTTACAAGGGTGTTGATTTTGATGAAAATCAGCGGTGTAGTATAACAATTATTAAAATTGACAATAAGGTCCAAATCCTTTCTGAACATTGTACTCCGATTAAGTCCCTTAATTTATTGCATTGATTTTTTACTCATTTTAGAGTTATTTATTTTCGACGACATCGCTCATAATACATTTCAGATTTGTGGGATTTAGTCTAAAAACTATGCATTGTTTATTCAAAAATTGGACTGGATTTACCGAGATAAGTTCTGTACATTTACAAAAAATACCAAAATGAAAATATTTGTAGCAGGTTTACCTTATGATTTAGACGATGCAGAATTGGAAGAGATTTTTGAAAAATTCGGAAAGGTGATTTCTGCTAAGGTTGCTATGGATAGAGAAACTGGAAAAAGTAAAGGATTTGGTTTTGTGGATATGCCCAATAGTACAGAAGCTAAGGATGCAATAGAAAGCATGAATGATATCTCACTTGGTAAAAAGCCGCTAGTTGTAAAAGAAGCGGAAGAACGCAATGCAGTCGCTCACCCTGGAATGAATAGAAGCCCTAACACAAATGGTGGTTACAACAAGCCAGGATTTAATAATGATCGGAACTAATATTAATAAGTAATATTTTTTTATTAATAGTTCAGCTTTTTCTTAATAGATAATTTTTGTTAATTAAAAGTTTACTTGATTTCTATTCTTCTGGTTGTGCAGGTTTTTTGATTCCTGTTCTTTTATTAATTTCTACGATTGGAAGGGTGATCATTCTACCAATTGGTTGATTCCCTTTGTAAACAATTGTCCTAAAGAGAACTGCATCTTTTGGAGGGGTTAGTGGGTTACTATATTTCGGATAAAATCTATCTGGAAAAGAATTATCAAAACTATAATAAATATCAAGGCCTTCCACTTCAGAAGAAAGACTTATTAAAGGTTCTCCATTGTTATTGGTACAGGTAAAAATTGGATCATACATACTTCTAGCATAATTGATTTCCCTAATATCAAATCTTTTAAATTGTTGTTCAACTCTTTGAACAAAATTATTCCAATTCTTTTTTTCTTTAGGAGACCATACTGATTCTGCAATGGCAAAAGATCTAGGCCAAGTCATGTATTGAAGGTGTCTAGTATTTGTTATTTGCTCGGTCCAAATATTTGCCTGGCCACCTTTGATATACTTTGGATCTACTCCCGCAGGTACTGGCTCAAACTCATAGGTTTTATTTAGCCGAAGGCTTGCATATACTTTTGGTTCAATAATTTCATCCCCTTGCATAAAATCGAGGTAGGCAAATGTAGTAGGACTCATCACTACTTCATGTTTTAGTTTCGCAGCTTCTATTCCTCCTTTCTCACCCCGCCAGCTCATTACCGCTGCATTATCAGCAAGGCCACCCTCTAATATTTCATCCCAACCGATTAATTTTTTCCCTTTTGAACTGATTATTTTCCCCACCCTTTTTTCAAAATAAGCTTGTACTTCATTCATTGAATTCAATCCTTCTTTTTTCATGAGTAACTTTACATCATCATTTTTCTCCCAAAAGTTTTTTGCACATTCATCTCCACCAACATGGATATATTCAAAGGGGAATAGAGCAGCTACTTCAGTAAAAACCTTATCTAGAAAAGTATATACTTTTTCATTCGATGGTGATAAGGTATTATTAACTAAAGCACTAAAAGTACCATTGGTACGCCAATCCATAATTTTCTCACCTGATCTTACCCGGTAGTTTTCAGATCCTGGAGTGCCTGATAGTTCTGGATAGGCTACAATTGCAGCTAGGCTATGGCCTGGAACATCTATTTCAGGTAGTATATCTACAAAGTGCTCTTTTGCATATTGAACAACTTCTTTGATATCTTCTTGTGTATAAAATCCACCATAGTTTAGAGGTTCATCTGGTAGCGGGGGCCAAAAAGTGCCAAAATATCCTGTTTTATCTACTCGCTTAGAGCCTTTTGTGGTAAGTGCTGGTAGACTTTTTATCTCAATTCTCCAACCTTCATCATCGGTCAAATGCCAGTGCAATAGATTGAATTTATATCTTGCCATTTGATCAATAAAATCCTTTACTTCTTGCTTTGTAAAAAAATGTCTGGATACATCGAACATCAATCCCCTCCATCCGAAACGCGGGTAGTCCGTAATCTCAACACAAGGTATTTCCCAAACCATATTACTTGCTAGCTTATTATCTTCAATCGCTGCAGGAAGTAATTGCATAAGCGATTGTACTCCATAAAATAATCCTGCTGCTTCATTTGCTCTTAGGATTACATTACTGGGTGTGACAGATAAATGGTAACCTTCTTTTCCAATCAATGGGTCAGCCTGTTTATTTAGTAGGAGCTTAATAGAAGCTAAGGAAGCTTGATTATTTATTGAAACCTTATACCCAGTAGGAATACTTAACCTTTGGTTTAAAAATTGTAAAGTGGGTTGTAAGGAAATTACATTAGGCGCCTCAATGGAAATATTTTTGTTAATTTTAAAATATCCTTTAGTTCGAATTGATTTCACGGGCTCTGGTAGCAAGTTCAATTGGTTATCAACTTGCTGACCTACAGCAAAAAAAACGATCAAAAAACTTCCTAACATCAAAATGTACTTTTTCATCTATATCTTTTTTAAACGTTTATTAAAGCCCTCTTTAACAAATCTACGTAAAAAACAATAATGTGCAGTTGTTATGAAGGCTAATTGATTGATTCCATTGAATCGTAAATTATAACATAGAAAATGTATTTTTTACTGATCGATTAAAATTATAGTTTTTATAAAAAAATTATTCACCAACCAAAACAAAAGTGTTTTTTAATATTCTTAAGATGTTATTTATTTGAATTGTTGAGATTGATAAAAATAATTATTCCGATAACCCGAATGATTTTCTATGGCAATCGTTTTTTATGGTCTATTTTTGCATTATAACTAACCCAAGGAATATTTTATGAATAAAATTATCACTAAAACCTTTTTAAGCTTTGTTTTTTCATTTTATTTTTTATGCTCTTCTGGTTGTAATGATGCAGCAAAAGTAGATTCTGTTGTGAAAAATAATAGTAAGGATACCCAGTTAGCTGTGTTGTCAAAACCATCAAAAGAGCCCTTTGACACTGCTCTTTACAATAAAAAAATGAGGGCATTGTGTAATTTTGATTCTTCCGGAAAATGGCCTGTAAAAGCCCCTTATCCTTTAGCAGGCGCTTTATTACCTTACAATCGAATTATTGCATTTTATGGTAATTTGTATTCAAAAAAAATGGGTATTTTAGGTGAGATACCCAAAGATTTAATGTTGCAAAAACTAATGAAAGAAGTTGATTTCTGGCAGAAGGCAGATACAACTGTTCATGTAATCCCTTCCCTTCATTATGTAGCAATAACTGCTCAAGGAGCTCCTGGAAAGGATAAGAAGTATCGCTTGAGAATGCCTTTTAGTCAGATTGATACCATTATCAGTTGGTCAAAACTAATCAATGCTTTAACTTTTTTAGACATTCAAGTGGGCCATAGTTCAGTAAAAGAAGAAGTAGCAACATTAGAAAAATATCTTTCAATGCCTACTGTTCATTTGGGAATTGATCCTGAATTTTCTATGAAAAATGGTGAAGTGCCCGGCTCAAAAATTGGAACATTTAATTCGGATGACATAAATAGTGCAATTGACATACTAGCCAATATTGTTCGTAAAAATAATCTTTCTCCAAAAGTGCTGGTAATACACCGCTTTACACAGGGAATGGTTACTGACTATGAGAAAATTAAAAAAGTTCCAGAAGTTCAGGTGATAATGGATATGGATGGATTTGGAGAAAAGCACCTAAAAAGATCTACTTATCTGCGATACATTTATAAAGAGCCTGTTCAGTTTACTGGCTTTAAACTTTTTTATAAAAACGATAACAAAGCTAAAACAAGCGGAATGTATACTCCTCAAGAGTTGTTGATGTTTACACCTCAACCAATTTATATTCAATATCAATAATAGGTACGGATCTTCTCAATTATGAATAAGTATTATGTATTTTTTTCAATTCTAGTTTCTGTTCTTGTCGCATGTTCTACAGGTACTCAAAATAAAAGAGAACAAAAGTCAGATAGTTTGAGCCATGGTGGATCAGTTACAATTAAAAAGTCAGTAAACGATCTTGCAGCTATTCTTTCAAAAAGAGAAGTTCCCGTTTTGTGTTATCATCACATACTCGAAACAAAGCCCACAGACAGTGAAAATAGAAAGGTCTATTCTGTAAGCCCTTCTTCATTTGCATCACAAATGAAAGCACTCTCGGATAGTGGTTTTTCTTCTATTTTACCCGATCAGTTAAATGATTATTTGGTAAACAATATTGAGTTACCCTACAAACCATTCATGATTACTTTTGATGATACGGATAGTGAGCAATTTTCTATTGGTGCCGCTGAAATGCATAAATATGGATTTAAAGCCGTCTTTTTTATTATGACAGTTGCGATTAATCGTCCTCGTTATATGACTAAGGAACAGATTAAGAATTTGTCAGATAGCGGCCATGTAATTGCTGCCCATACTTGGGATCACCATATGGTGACTAAATATCAAGGCGCAGATTGGGATACGCAGCTTTCCAATCCTAAAAAACAATTAGAGGCTATAACAGGCAAGCCATTGAAATATTTTGCATATCCATTTGGATTATGGAACAATGCGGCTATTCCGGAATTAAAAAATAGAGGTTACGAGTTAGCATTCATTTTATCTTCAAAAAGAGATTCTTCTGAGCCACTTCATACTATCAGAAGGATGATTGTTCCTAGTTCCTGGTCTACCAATGGAATGTTAAATGCTATGAGATCAACCTTTAATAAATAAAACTTCCTTTTTTACTAAATTCATATGTTGAATCTACATTTTTAAGTAGATTTGTTATTATTCTTGCCTAAGATAAAGGTGGTAAATCATTGTACATTAATAAAAATTTTATGAAAAAGTATTTAATTTTTTCTTTTTTTGCTGCATTTGTTTGTCTTTCATTTGTACAATTGAAGGAAAATAAATTCGCTCAAATAACAGTTAATAAACAACCACTAGCCGATTCTTTAAAGGCCGAAAGTAATTACAAAAACCTCTGCGGTAAATGCCA
>Ga0164294_10003584_pt1 | contig 13779 bp, 10 predicted proteins | sample GEODES005metaG_FD_111479 | JGI IMG/M metagenome (GOLD analysis project Ga0164294, IMG submission 111479) | Oligotrophic lake water microbial communities from Sparkling Lake, Wisconsin, USA - GEODES005 metaG | ecosystem: Environmental > Aquatic > Freshwater > Lake | place: USA: Sparkling Lake...
CCTAGTTAATAACTCCTAGATGATTACAACTTCATTTCTTACCCATTCTCCTATATTTACTGACTTATATTGACATTTACAAATATGGCGGTGGGTCTATTAAATTAACAGTGCTGATCATTTACGGGTAACTTTTCAACAGCGTATTAAAATCAGGCATTTTTATGTAGGTTTGCCGTCCTACTAAATTATTGAATCGTGCGTTTAAAGAGTCTTGAAATTAAAGGATTTAAAAGTTTTGCCGATAAAACTGTACTTCATTTTGATGAGGGAATTACGGGTGTAATTGGACCCAATGGATGTGGTAAGAGTAATATTATTGATAGTATCCGATGGGTAATTGGCGAGCATAAAATTAGCAACCTTCGAAGTGAAAATTTGGAAAGTCTGGTTTTTAATGGCAGTAAAAGTCGTTCTGCATCAGGTTTGGCAGAAGTGAGCCTTACATTTGAAAATACAAAGAATTTACTTCCTACTGAGTTTAATATGGTAACGGTTACCCGTAAGTATTATAAAAACGGGGAAAGTGAATATCGTCTCAATGATGTTGCCTGTCGACTCAAAGATATTCACAACCTGTTTATGGATACCGGAGTAAGTACCGACAGCTATGCTATCATTGAATTGGCAATGGTGGATGATATTATTAAAGACAAGGAAAACAGTCGCCGTAAAATGTTGGAGCAGGCTGCTGGAATTACAATTTATAAAACGCGTAAAAAAGAAGCCAAACTAAAGTTAGATGCTACTGAACAGGATTTAGCTCGCATAGAAGATTTGCTTTTTGAGATCAATAATCAATTGAAAAGTTTAGAGAGTCAGGCTAAAAAAGCAGAAAAGTATTTTGAAATAAAGAAAGAATACAAAGACGTTACCATTGAATTGGCAAAGGCTTCGCTAGAAGGATTTAACGTTACTTATCGCGATCTTAATCAACAGCAGCAAGAGGAAGTAGATAAGCGAATTGAATTGGAAACAGCTATCGCAGTTGAAGATGCTGCTATGGAGCAAGAGAAATTGAGTTTTATAACTCAAGAAAAAGCCTTACAGGAAATGCAACATGCATTTAATGATTTGCTTGCTGCTTTAAGAAGCAAAGAGAGTGATAAAAGCCTTACTGCTCAACGCTTACAATATTTAAAAGAAAGAGAGACTAGCCTTAACGAATTCTTGCTTAAAGCAGGTGGACAGTTGAAGGGACTCGATGAAAGCATTCAATTTACTAGCATACAAATAAAAGAAGATGAGGTTAAGCTCGAAGAGTTAGAAGCCAAGTTGGAAGAACTGAAAAATGCGGTTGAAGACAAACGTAAAATTTTTGATGAAAAACGCAGCAGCATAGATAGTTTGCGTAGGGAGAATCAAGCTATACAAAGAAATCAATTTGATGCGGAAAAAAAAGTAGCAGTTGCCGATACGAGCATTCAAAATATTCAAAGAACAGTTGCTCAAATTCAAGATGAAAAAGCACAACGCCAGAGTCAATTGCAACAATTAGAGCAAGAGCGCAAAGAAAAATCTGAGGACTTGGATCAGAAAAAAATAGAGCTTCAGCAATTACAGGATCATCAAGAGTTTACCAAAGAGCAGATATTCCAAACACAAAGCATGCTCGAAGGACTTCGGTCTGAATTAGCTGAGGAAAGTCGGAAGCTGGATAGTAAGAAGAATGAATTTGCTTTGTTAAAAAGCCTAGTTGATTCTATGGAGGGTTACCCGGAAAGTGTGAAATTTTTACACAAGAATCCTGATTGGAATCACGAAGCTCCTTTGTTAAGTGACATCATGTACGTGAAGCCTGAATATAGAGCAGCTGTGGAAAATGTATTAGAACCTTACCTTAACTATTATGTAGTTAATAATCTCGAGGAAGGTTTACAAGCCATACATTTATTAGACAATAATAAAAAAGGGAAAGCAAATTTCTTTTTGCAAGATCAATTTACTGGTTTTGAAAATACTACTCAGCCAAATGGTACTATTCCTGCACTTAGTGTAGTGGAAGTAGATACTAAATATAGCCATCTCGCTAGGCATTTATTGGGGAATGTTTTTATTGCTGAAAATGAAGAAGCAATAAAAAATAGCAACGGTGCTGTTGTTTTAGAAAAAACTGGAAAATATGTAAAGGGAAAATATTCAATTACTGGAGGTAGTGTAGGCTTGTTTGAGGGTAAGAAAATTGGCCGTGCTAAAAATTTAGAAAAGTTAGTTGAAGAAATTAGTGCTCAGGAAATAATTGTGAATGAATTAAAAGCTACTATTGAGATTCGTCACAATGAAGTAATTGCTTTTAATGAACAGTTGAAAGAAAATGCAATCAAGCAGACACAACAAGACATAAATAATTTCACCAATTTAGTTTTCAGTCTCCAAAATAAAATTGAGAATCTTCATCATCTTGAACAAAGTAGTTCTCAAAGAATTGAAGAACTTCAACAACAATTGGAGGAAAGTCATGATGCGATCGCTAGTACTAGGGTGGAGTTAGAAAAATTGAATACCCAGTTAGAGGAGTTAAATGACAGAGTGCAAGTAGTAGAACAGGATTATACATTGGCGGAGCAAGAATATAATTTTTCAACAGCCACTTTCAATGAGGGTAACCTTCAATTTACTCGACAGCAAAGTAAATTAGTCTCTTTACAACAGGAATTTGATTTTAAAAGTGACCAGTTGAATGATCTAAAAATTCAAATGGAAAATAGCTCATTACAATTATCTGAGGCGGCAACTAGCATTAATGAAACGGCCACTGCATTGGCTGATTTGGATGTATTGCTCGTATCCATGTTGCAAAATAAAGAGGTAGAAGAGAAGAAATTGAATGAGGCGGATCAGGCTTATTACAACTTGCGCAGTGTGCTTACGGCCAAGGAAACTGTACTTCGTCAAAAGCAAAAATCCAAAGAAATTATTGATACTTTACTGAATGAGATAAAGGATAAATTGACTGATCTTAAGTTACAACTTGCTGGAATGAAGGAAAGGCTACACGTTGAATTTAAAATTGATTTAGACGTGATCATCAATGAGCCTAGAGATGGTGATCAACCGTTAGAGGAGTTGCAGGAGAAGAATGATCGTATGAGAAAGCGTTTGGAAAATATTGGTGAAATTAATCCTACGGCTATTGAAGCTTATACTGAAATGAAAAAGCGCTATGAGTTTATCATGGAGCAAAAAAATGATTTGGTAACGGCTAAGGATAGTTTGATGCTGACTATTCAAGAAGTAGAAGCAACGGCCAACCAACAGTTTCTTGATACCTTCAATAAAGTAAGAGAAAATTTCCAGAAAGTATTCCAGGCATTGTTTACAGAAGATGATACAGCAGATATGGTATTGGTGGATCCTACAAACTTGGCAGATACAGGCATCGATATTGTTGCTAAACCAAAAGGGAAACGCCCTTCGTCTATCGGTCAGTTGAGTGGTGGAGAAAAAACATTAACAGCCACTGCGTTGTTGTTTGCAATCTATCTAATCAAACCTGCTCCTTTCTGTATTTTGGATGAGGTAGATGCCCCATTAGATGATGCGAATGTGGGTAAATTTACTAAAATGATTAAGCAGTTTAGTGAAAATAGTCAGTTCATTATTGTAACACACAACAAGCAAACCATGAGTGCGGTAGATGTTATATATGGAGTTACTATGCAGGAGCCTGGAGTAAGCAAATTGGTTCCAGTAGATTTCAGGTCTTTAAATTAATTAGATGCTATTTTTTTTCATCAATAGAAAATAAGTTAAAAATATTTTATCAAAAACCCAGCGGTTGCTGGGTTTTTTAATAATTCAATAATTTAATTTGCGATACGTTTTGTAATTATTTCAGAATTTATTTTTTGTATTTTTGAATTCATATGTCTGTAGAAAAAATTATAGGAGATTGGAAGAAGAAACTTTTCAAACCCGTCTATTGGTTGGAAGGGGAAGAGGATTATTATATTGATCTACTGATGAATTATGCTGAGCATAAAATCTTGCCTGAAAGTGAAGCTGGATTTAATCTTTCGGTTTTTTATGGAAAAGATGCCAATTGGACTGAGGTCGTAAACGCATGCATGCGTTATCCAATGTTTGCAGAAAAACAAGTGGTGCTATTGAAAGAAGCCCAGCAGATGAAGGATCTTGAAAAGCTTGAAAATTATATAAAGGCCCCCCTTGCTTCTACTGTTTTTATTATCAGCCACAAGGAGAAAACGATTAATAAAACAACCAAATTAGGAAAGTACATTAAAAAGGAATCTGAACTTTTTACCTCGGATAAAATAAGGGATTATAAGTTGGTAGAATGGGTGACTGATTATTTAAAGTCACAAGATTTTACCATGTCTTCTAAAGCAATTCTGTTGTTAACAGAACATTTAGGCAACGACCTAAGTAGGATAGTCAATGAACTCGAGAAATTAACGCTCAATATTGGTCAGAGAAAAAGTATCACCGAAGATGATATTGAAAAATATGTAGGGGTTAGTAAAGAATACAATGCTTTTGAATTGCAGGCTGCGATGAGTAAAAAAGATTTGGTAAAAGCGATGCAAATTATTCAGTATTTTGAGAGTAATCCTAAAGCAGCACCTATCCAATTGGTGCTTCCCGCATTGTATGGTTTTTTTAGTAAACTGTATGCTATTTTTGGGATGCCAGATAAAAGTGAAGCAGCATTGAGACCTCTTTTTTATAATAATCCTTATGCGGTTAAAGAAGCAATGGCAACAATAAAAATGTATGGATATGAAGGAATAGAAAGATCTTTATTATTGCTACATGACTATAATTTAAAAAGCATAGGAGTTAATAGTAACGGCACTTCTGATGCATCTTTATTGAAAGAAATGGTAGTAAAAATGATGGGATGATTTAATAAGGTAGATTAACTAGCTAGATAAATAAATTTTATTTATCTATATTTTTTAGTGAATCCAAAGCTGCTTGCTTATCTTTTTCTAACTGAATTTTCAACTTGTCTATTCCTGAAAATTTCTCTTCACTACGTAAGTATTTTTTCAATGTTATAGTGAGGGTTTCATTATAGATACTTTGATCGAAATTAAACAGATTCACTTCAATGGTTCGATCATTTCCATCTACCGTTGGCCGATAACCAATATTCATCATGCCCCCAAGTTGATTGATTTTTAAATTTTCATTGCTTACTAAAACAGAATAAACTCCATTGCAAGGGATCAATTTATTTTCATCCATCATTTGAATATTCGCAGTCGGATATCCAATGGTTCTGCCTAGTTGATTTCCTTTTACAATTTTTCCGGTAAAGTAATAATCATAGCTTAGTAAATCATGTGCTTTTTCAATATCACCGTTTAAAAGAGCCTCTCTTATTTTGGTAGAACTAATGGTAACATCATTGAGCATATAACCCGGAATTTCTTTTACTTGATATCCAAATTTAAGTGCTTTATCTTCCAGTAGCTGAAAGTCACCAATTCGATCTTTCCCAAAACGGTGGTCGTGACCAATGATGATTGTATGAGGATGAAAGGTATTAACTAAAAAATCAGCGATATAGTCTTCGGCTGATTGTTGGGCAAATTTTTCAGTGAAAGGGATAATTACTAGGTGGTCTATTCCGTATTTTTCTAGTAAATTGATCTTTTCATCAAGGGTATTTAATAAGTAAATAGGCGCTTTATTGGTTCCAATAATTTTACGAGGGTGGGGATGAAAAGTAATGATAACCGTTTCGCCGTTTACCTGTTTTGCGGCTGATTTCATTAAAGAAAGGATCTGCTGGTGTCCAAAATGTACCCCATCAAAAGTGCCGATGGTGATCACTGCATTTTTGAAAATAGGTAAATTTTGTATATCGGTGTAAACAGTCATATCAATTTGTGCAAAACTACCTGAAAATTAATTAATGGATTATTGATAATTGAAATATAGTTTTGCAGTACAATTAACATCATGAGTCTTTATAATAAAAGAGGGGTTTCGGCCCAAAAGGAAGAAGTCCATGCAGCCACGAAGCACCTAGATCAGGGGCTCTATCCCAATGCTTTTTGTAAAATTTATCCTGATTATTTGGGTGGTGACGATGATTATGTAAGTGTAATGCACGCAGATGGTGCAGGAACTAAGAGTATTCTTGCCTATTTGTACTGGAAGGAAACTGGTGATATAAGCATTTGGAAGGGGATTGCTCAAGATGCTATCGTGATGAATTTAGATGATTTACTTTGTGTGGGCGTGTATGATACCATTGTTTTTAATTCTACCATCGATCGCAACAAAACTATTATTCCTGGAGAAGTTTTATCTCAGATAATCAATGGATCCCAGCAATTATTTGATGAACTTAAAACCTATGGGGTAAATATTCATTATTTAGGTGGTGAAACAGCTGATGTAGGCGATGTAGTTAGAACCATTGCTGTAAACGGAACCATGACCTGCCGTTTTCCTAAGAGTAAAGTAATTAGCAATGACAAAATAAAAGCAGGTGATGTAATTGTTGGACTTGCAAGTTTTGGTCAAGCTAGTTATGAACAGCAATACAATAGTGGAATTGGAAGTAATGGCCTTACCAGTGCAAGGCATGATGTTTTGAGTAAATTTTATGCTGATCATTTTAAGGAAAGTTATAATACTAGTTTACCTGAAGAGGTAGTTTATATCGGAAAAAACAAACTGTCTGATTCAGTTTCTATTAGTGAGGAGGGAAAAACATTTACTACTACCATTGGCAAATTGATTCTTTCACCTACTCGCACCTATGCACCTGTTGTAAAGCAATTGTTGGAAAATCATTTTGATAAAATCCATGGGTTAATTCATTGCAGTGGAGGAGGACAAACAAAGTGTATGAAGTATCTCCCGGGTAATTTCAGAATTATAAAAGATAATTTATTTGATGCACCAGAAATATTTAAAATAATTCAGCAAAGTAGTGGAAGTAATAATAAAGAAATGTATGAGGTTTTTAATATGGGGTGTCGATTAGAAATATATTGTTCGGCAGAATATGCTGAAATTATGATAGCAACTGCTCAATCATTTAATATTGCAGCGCAAGTGATTGGTAGAGTAGAGCCCAATGATAAAAAAGAATTGATCATTCAATTAAAAGAAGAAGAAATCGTTTATTAAAAGATATCTTTCGTAGAATTTAAATACCTAAAAGCAATTCGTTATGTCTCAAGCAATCGTAGAACTTAGAAATGTAAATATTTACCAAAGTAGCAATCTTATTTTAAGTGAAGTGAATATTTCAATTGATAAAGGAGAGTTTGTTTACTTAGTAGGTAAAACTGGAACCGGTAAAAGCAGTCTATTAAAAACATTGTATGGCGATCTTACTTTGACAGAAGGGGAGGGCAGCGTGGTTGGATACAACCTAAGAGAATTGGACTGGAAGAAAGTGCCTTTTCTAAGACGGAGTTTAGGAGTGGTTTTTCAGGATTTTCAATTGTTAACCGATCGCAATGTAAATGAAAATTTGAAATTTGTTTTAAAGGCTACTGGATGGAAAGATGAAAATTTGATGAATGAAAAAATTGCTGATGTGTTGAATAAAGTTGGATTAAAAACCAAGGGTTTCAAGATGCCTTTTGAAATGAGCGGGGGAGAACAGCAACGCGTGGATATTGCAAGGGCATTGTTAAATTCTCCTCGTTTGATTTTGGCAGATGAGCCTACTGGCAATCTGGATCCTCAAACTAGCGATGAGATAATGCAGCTACTTTTTCATATTTCAAAAGATTATGGAACCGCTATTGTAATGGCAACTCATGACTATATGGTGATCAATAAGTTTCCTTCAAGAACTATTAAAACAGAAATGGGGAAGGTCTTTGATAATGCAAGCATTACTCAATAATCAATTTTTTAGTTCAATATTATGTTCTTTTTCTTCATAGGTATTATATAAATTAGTCAGTTACTAGTATATATTAAAAAAGTAAATTATACTTAAGGTATAATTTACTTTTAATGTTCCATCTAACGAATCTTACACCCACCGATCTTTCGCATCGTACTTTATTTTTACCATTTTTTTATGCCACTAACATTCTTTGGAAGTTTTACAGGGCTTGTATTTAATAGCTTAGGATATTTTAATTCGGAAACTTTAGTGAATAGAATTCCTGCCAAAGATTCCAATTGCCACCTTAGGGTATTAAATTGCTCAAATGGCGACTAATTAGTTCCCAAAAGGAATTTTAAAGCAGGTATTTTAATCATTTTATACGCAGATTTCTTCTTTTACGTTCATTTTATATGAATTTTTGACATCTCTTTCCTAAAATTGGATAATTTTTCTTACTTTTGACAGCTAGAAAATAGATAAATTAACAAAGACGTTATTAAAAACAAAGAAATGCCGTATTTAACAATCGAGAAAAAAGCGAAAATTTTTGCAGAGTTTGGTGGTAAAGCCTCCAATACAGGATCAATCGAGGGTCAAATTGCCCTATTGACTGAGCGTATTAATCATATTTCAAATCACCTTAAGGTGAACAAGCATGATTTTTCTTCACAAAGAGGATTAATGATGATGGTTGGTCAAAGAAAACGCCTACTTACTTATCTTAGTAAACATAATTTGACTGGCTACAGAGCATTGATTGAGAAATTAGGTCTCCGTAAATAAGCTTACCTCCATGTTTAAATAATTAAATTCCCAACTATTTTTTTAACGGTTGGGAATTATTTTTTATTAAATTCATTTGCATGGAGTCAATGCATCTTTTCAAACTATACAATTTAAAAAATTATGAGTTTTAATATTCAATCAGAAACATTTGATATAGGTGGTGGCCGGATGGTAACCATCGAGACAGGTAAAATGGCTCGCCAGGCGGATGGAGCGATTACTTTACAACAAGGCAATTGTATTTTATTAGCCACGGTGGTTGCTAACAAAGAACCAAGAGAAGGTCAGAGTTTCTTCCCATTATCAGTTGATTATCAAGAGAAATTTTCTTCTGCAGGTCGTGTACCTGGTTCTTTTTTTAAGAGAGAAGCAAGATTGAATGATTACGAAATATTAACGAGTCGTTTAATAGATAGAGCATTGCGTCCATTATTTCCTGAAGATTATTTATGTGATGTTCAAGTTCTAATTAGTTTGATATCAAGTGATGCTGAGGTGATACCGGATGCCCTTGCCTGCTTAGCTGCTTCTGCAGCGTTGGCGGTTTCTGATATTCCAATCCAAGAAATTATTTCTGAAGTTCGTATCGGAAGAAAAAATGGCGAGTTTATAGTCAATCCAACTCGAATTGAATTAGCTGAATGTGATCTTGAATTTATCATTGCGGCTACTGAAAAAAATATAATGATGGTTGAGGGTGAGGCCAATGAATGTTCTGAAGAAGATTTGGTAAAAGCCATTGAATTAGGACATGAGGCTATCAAAATTCAAATTAAAGCTCAGCAGCGTTTGAGAGATAAAGTAGGAAGTTCAACAAAAAGGAATTATGCTAAACCCTATCGCAATGAAGAGTTGAATGAAAAAATCATTGCATTTGCGGAAGCTAAAACACTTGCTATTGCTTCATCCGCTTCAGCAAAGCATGAGAGAAGTGATGCATTTGATGCATTGAAAAAAGAAGTAAAAGAATTTTTAGGAGAAGAACTTCCTTCAGAAGATAAGGCCTTAATCAGTCACTATTTTGGTGAATTGCAGTATAATGTGGTAAGGGATATGATTCTTAAACAAAGAAAGCGTTTGGATGGACGAGGTACCGAAGATATTCGTAACCTTTCTATGGAAACCAATATTTTACCTACACCTCATGGTTCCTCTTTATTTACAAGGGGTGAAACACAATCTTTAACCACTATTACATTCGGAACACCATTGGATGAGTTGTTGGTTGAATCTGCCTTTAAATCAGATTATACCAAATTTATTTTACATTATAATTTCCCTCCTTTTTCAACTGGTGAAGTTAAAATGATGCGCGGTGTTGGGCGTCGTGAAGTGGGGCATGGTAATCTAGCGATGCGTTCTCTTAAAAAAATGATGCCTGGATCAGAATATCCATATACTGTTAGGGTGGTAAGTGATATTTTAGAAAGTAATGGTTCATCTTCAATGGCTACTGTATGTGCCGGTTCACTGGCATTAATGGATGCAGGTGTACCCATTAAAAAGCATGTAAGTGGTGTAGCAATGGGACTTATCAAAAAAGAAGATCAATTTGCTGTATTAACAGATATTTTGGGTGATGAAGATCATTTAGGTGATATGGATTTTAAAGTAACTGGAACCCGCGATGGAATTTGTGGTGTGCAAATGGACATTAAAGTGGATGGTTTAAGCATGGATATTATGCGTCAGGCTTTAGAGCAAGCTCGCAAAGGTCGTTTGCATATCCTTGATGCAATGTATTCTTGTATTCCTGCTCATAGAGATGATGTGAAACCACATGCTCCAAGAATGGTTAAATTAACGATCGATAAAGAATATATCGGAGCTGTTATAGGACCCGGTGGTAAAGTGATTCAAGAAATGCAGCGTGAAACTGGTGCAACCATCAATATCGAAGAAGTAAACAATGTTGGTGAGGTAAGTGTTTTCTCTGCTTCAAAAGAAAGTTTGGATAAAGCGGTTAACTGGATTAAAGGGTTAATTGCCGTACCAGTTGTAGGAGATACCTATGAGGGAACCGTAAAGAGCATTAAGGAATTTGGTGCTTTTGTTGAATTTTTACCTAAAAAGGAAGGGTTGTTACATATCAGTGAAATTAGCTGGAAGCGTCTAGAAACAATGGATGGGATTTTTAAAGAAGGAGATCGTGTAAAAGTGAAATTATTGGAAGTGGATCAACGTACAGGTAAATTTAAATTGAGTCGCAAGGCATTGATGCCAAAGCCTGAGGCACAAGACAAACCTTAAATCCATTGGTTAAATTATATGCTCCGAAGATTTTTCTTCGGAGTTTTTTGTAGTCACAATTTTATAGGAGCGTTTTTTTTAAATTCAAATAAAACTCATGAACTATCTACAATTTGATTTTGAAGTTCGCAACACTGAACAATCTGAGAAATTGGTAGCATTATTATCAGAGAAAGGCTTTGAGGGATTTGAAGAAGAACCAACAATTTTAAAGGCTTTTATTGCTGAAAAAGATTTTAAAGAAGATGCTTTTTTGAATGTGGTAGAATTGTTTGAAAAACTAGTCTACCATAAATATACTGTTGAAAATATTAATTGGAATAAGCAATGGGAAGAAGGCTTTCAGCCAGTGCTAGTAAATGATTTTGTAGGTATAAGGGCTACCTTTCATGCTCCTCTTGAAAAGGTACTTCACGAAATTATTATAACCCCTAAAATGAGCTTTGGTACTGGACACCATGCTACTACCTTTTTGATGATTCAACAAATGAAAGAGATTGATTTTGTTGGTAAAACAGTGCTGGATTTTGGAACCGGAACCGGAGTATTGGCTATTTTGGCTAATAAACTAGGGGCTTCAAATATTTTAGCTATTGACTATGATGAATGGAGTATTACCAATACAATTGAAAATATTGAGCAAAATGGTAGTAAAAATATTCGTGTTGCACAATTGTCAACCCTTCCAAGTGAAGAAAAATTTGATATTATTTTGGCTAATATCAATCTTAATGTGATATTAATGAGTTTAAAAGAGATTGTTTCATCCTCCTCTTCTGGAACTTATATATTGTTAAGTGGGTTTTTATTGGAGAATGAAAAGGTAATTGTGAGCTCATTGGCCGAAGCTGGATTACAATATATTTCTACTTCACAACGAGGAGATTGGATTTTGGTGATGGCGAAATTGACTTAATTACCAAAAATTTAGGGTGCTTAAAATGTAGCAGAAATTAAATTTAAGTTATATTTGCATTTCAACTCGCCTAGGAAAAATGAACGAACTCTTATTAATAGTGTTAGCCTATTTTATCGGATCAATTCCCACTGCTTTAATCATTAGCAAAGCTTTCTTTCAAATTGACATTAGAGATTTTGGGAGTGGTAATATGGGAGCTACCAATACTTTTCGTGTATTGGGGTCTAAATACGGTACTATTGTGATGATTTTCGACATTTTAAAAGGTGTATTTGCTGTAGGGTTATATGTTTTTATACCTCATTACCTAACCAACGAATGGGACAGAACCAATTTTATGGTATGGCTAGGTTTAGCAGCCGTTATAGGGCATATATTCCCCATTTTTGCCCAATTTAGAGGAGGAAAGGGGGTAGCAACCTTATTTGGAATGATTTTAACAGTTCAGCCTATAATAGCTGCAAGCTGTGTAGGGGTTTTTTTACTGGTTTTGTTTCTTACTAGATATGTTTCATTAAGTTCTATTTTTGCGGGTTTAGCACTTCCAATCTGCGTACTTTGGATATGGAACGATGATGTTACGCTTTATAGAGTATTTGCGGTTTTAGTTGCCATCTTGATAATACTTACCCATCAAAAAAATATTGTCAAAATTTTAAGAGGGAACGAGAGTAGAGTGCCTATTTTTAAAGCAAGAGATAGAAGAAAACTCAATCGGAAATAATCTCCTCAAAAAAATCTTACCATTTTATTAGGTTTTAAATTTACTCTGTAAATTAATTCGTCGGTAATTTTGATTTATCAATGTATCGTTAAAAGCTTAGTTTTTAACCTTGCATCTTATTTAACCTCTTATTCTTAGTAAAAAACCATCAGTATACAATAAATAGTAATGAAAATGAGAAAGCTAATTGGAGTCTTACTGTTTTTTCCTCTTTTTTATTGTTCTTGTACCACCAATGCGGTAACTGGACGAAAGCAATTGAGTATTTTACCAGAAGGTCAACTACAGCAAATGGCACTTACTGAGTATAAAACATTCTTATCTCAGAGTAAAGTAGTACCTAACAATGCAAGTAATAATGCAGAAATGGTGCGAAGAGTAGGAAGTAGAATAAGTAATTCGATTACCAAGTACTATTCCGGTAAAGGAAAGTCTAAAATCTTGGAGGGCTATAAATGGGAATTTAATTTAGTAGATAATAAAGAAGTCAATGCTTGGTGTATGCCTGGAGGAAAAGTAGTAGTTTATACAGGTTTGTTGCAGATTAGTAAAAATGAAGCCGCATTAGGTGTAGTACTGGGGCATGAAATTGCTCATGCGGTAGCTAGTCATGGTAACGAACGAATGAGTCAAGCGCTAATAGCCCAAGGAGTTGGTATTGCCGGAGATGTACTAACCTCCAATAACGGAAAGGTAAATAGTATTTTCAATGGAGTATTTGGACCAGGAAGTCAAATTGGGTTCCTCTTGCCTAATTCAAGATTGCAAGAATACGAAGCAGATCATTTCGGGTTGATATTTGCGGCAATGGCTGGCTATAATCCAAATGAAGCAATTCCATTTTGGAAAAGAATGTCAGAGGCTAGCGGCAACAAGAATACACCTGAATTTTTAACTACCCACCCCTCAGATGAAAATCGGATATCCCGTTTACAGGGTTATATGAACGAGGCTTTACAATATTATAAGCCCTGACAAGATAATTTCTCAAGATTTTTAAGTTTTCCAATCAAAATTGGACTTTTGTGCCAATATGTTAAAAATTAATATTAAGTTTGTGTTAATTTTTAAATCCGTTTTCTGGTTTTTGAACGTACTTTTCAATAAATCTATGTTTCTTGACCATAATTCGAACAAGTTTTATATTTAAATTGGTTTTTTAAATGGAAGAAGTATTAGCCCCGTCGCAGACATTATTAGAGAAGCTGCAATTTAAGGATGAAAAGAATGTATTAATTCAAGGTTTACCCTCAACGGTTGAGAAGC
>Ga0164294_10003587_pt1 | contig 13778 bp, 21 predicted proteins | sample GEODES005metaG_FD_111479 | JGI IMG/M metagenome (GOLD analysis project Ga0164294, IMG submission 111479) | Oligotrophic lake water microbial communities from Sparkling Lake, Wisconsin, USA - GEODES005 metaG | ecosystem: Environmental > Aquatic > Freshwater > Lake | place: USA: Sparkling Lake...
AACCAACACTGACAAAGGAGAAGCCATCTATGTCACTCTCACTCGCAACTATTCCCTCTAAGGAAATTGCAGAACGTTACGTAAATCGTAAGATTCATGGCAAGGAAGACTTTGAGGTCTTTGACGTCGCACGTCGTAACAAGCGCAACATTCTTATTTACGGCCCAACTGGCCCAGGCAAGACAATGGCTGTAACCGCATATGCTGCTGCTCGTGGACTACGTATGGTCAGTATTCCTTGTAATGCTGCTCTTGACGTAAGTCAATTGCTTGGCAAGCTTGTCCCTAATGAAGAAGGTAATCTTGAGTGGGTTGACGGCCCTCTAACTGAGATTGCTCGCACCGGTGGTATTGCTTACTTTGACGAGGGTAACTTTGCTCCACCAAAGATTGTTCCGTCAATCTTTTCATTGACCGATGGTCGTCGTACTCTTCAGTTGCTTGACCACCACGGCGAAACAATTGAAGCCCATCCTGATCTTACAATCATTATGGCTATGAACCCAGGCTACATTGGTACTGGTCGCCTCAATGCTGCGTTCCGCAATCGTTTTGCTGTTCAGATCCAATGGGATTATGACCCAGAGGTCGAAGACAAGTTGGTATCTGCCAAGAACTTGTTGACAGTTGCTCGTCAGTTGCGTGCCGAAGCAGACAAGGGCATGTACGAAACCCCAATTGCTACCAACATGCTTCTTGAGTTCATAGAGCTTGCCGATGAAAACACTGGTCTTGGTTACCAGTTTGCAGTTGAGAACTTCATTGCTCACTTTGAGCCCGAAGAACAGGCATCAGTTCGCCTTGTGCTTCAGACTCACGAGGCTAACATTCGTGAAGACCTTGGTCTTGACATGTCAGACTCAACCACGTTCAACATAAACATCTAGGAGGGTGTATGGCATCACGCAGTTCAATATCGCATAGCGCTGACTCATTAGCGCAAAAGAAAAAGCAGGAAGCTACAATTCGTCTTGCTAATCTAAGCCGTGTTTACGAACATGCTGATCGAGTGCTTAGTGGTACACCCATTAAGTTGACCGTCGTCGAATCTGGCCACGCACCTGCGTGGTCAGACGGCGAAAACATCTTTATCAACCGTGATATGATCACAGACTTTGATATTGAAGAACTTGTTCAGATTACTGGCTTAAATTACCACGAGCTAGCTCACCAGCTGTACAGCCCTAGGCGTGGCACAGCAGTAGTCAAGTGGGTAGAAGACCAACACTTGATTAGTGATAACTACCTGCAAGCCTACAATATTCTGGAAGACCAGCGTATTGAGGCTTTGATGGTTGCTCGCTATCCGGCTATCAATCCTTACCTAGTGTCTTTGATTACTAGGTGGATAGGCCATACCGCTAATACGGCTGAGGTAGCGTATCTAGCAATGGCTGGTCGTCATTATCTTCCTGCGCAATTACGTGACGCGTTTCGGGAGATCTTTATGGACCCAACACTTGTTTCTGTAATCGAAGAGATTGCAAATGAGTACCGCACGTTAGCATTCCCTGCTGACTACAAGGTAGCTCAGACGCTAATTCAACGGTTCAAGGAAGAAGTAATTGATAAGTTGATCGATCAAGGTATGGATCAACTACCAGATCCAGGCGGCTGTACTCATCGCGAACCTGTAAAGCCAGGTAGCCCTGAGAATGGCAAGAAGCAGGCAAAAGACTCAAGTCGTGCTGAAGCAATGACTAATGCATTGCCTGAGTTTACTCCGCCTGATGAAGCACGTAAACCTCAAGAACCTAACGAGGGTGGTGGTCCCGACATAAACAATGCCGAGCCTCAACCACAGGAGGGTGGCGAAAGCCTTGAGGGTCCACCATCTAAAGCTCCATCTGGTGGTGACAAGCACGACTCGTCTGCTAATAAGTTGCCCGATAATATTAATGAGATTCTAGACAAGATTGAAGCTCAGGTATTATCTAACAACGACGTTATAAACGATGTAAAAGCCAAGCAAAAAGCTATCATCGGTGCTCAGGAAAAGCACGCCGAGACTATTGAAAAGAACGAGTTAGATTCGATATCTATTCGACCTGACGTCCTTGCATACTCTCGTCGTTTTGCTCGTGAGCTTGAACAACTTCGTCAAGATGCTGAACCGACTTGGAATCGTGAACAGCCATCTGGCAAGTTAAATGCTCAGCGTTACTTGCGTGACGTTCCATTTGATGAACTCTTTGACAAGTGGGAAGAAGGCAATGACGGTACTGATATGGAAGTAGTAATTCTTGTTGACCGTTCTGGCTCAATGTCTGCCAACCATAATGATGTACGTGCCTCAGAAGCAATGTGGGTATTAAAGCGTTCTCTAGAATCTATTGACGTACCTGTTACCGTTTATTCTTTTGACACGGTAACTGAGGTAGTTTACGAACGTGATTCTAAAGCAAATCGCCAAAGTATCCCGTATGTTTCTGGTCGAGGCGGTACTAACCCTAAAGAATCTTTGCTTGCAGCAGAACGTTTGCTAAAAGTTAGTGCTCGTAAGTCAAAGATTATGTTCCTAATTACTGACGGTGACTTTAACACTAATCCTAACGACGATATTGTTAAGCGCCTCCGTAGTATGGGAGTCTTGACTGTAATGGTTCTTATTGCAGATGACAGGGAGTTTGAACGCAACAAAGAATACTACATTCAGAACGGTAAGTCGTTAGATGACCTGTATCATCATTGCGAAATCTTTGGCAATGTTGCTACCGCTGGTGATCTAGTTCCGTTTGCTCGCTCAATCGTGACCAATACAATTAAAAAAGCTGGTCGCAAGTAACTAACAACTAATGCAGGCTACAGTATTTTGGCTGTAGCCTGCACTTGTTCTCTTGAAAGGAGAATCTATTATGACTGATGCTACACAAGTATCTGAAGTATACGAACGTGCGCTTAAACACGTACGCTTAGATGAAAACGGTAAACACACTCGCTCATATTTTGGTTGGGGTATTGAGATAACACTTGATGAGTCTTCCAAAGAGGTAGTGCTCATAAATAGCCGCCACCCATCTAAAGTTGCAAGCGTTTCTACAGATGGCACTATTACTTTTCACCCTATTCCTACTCAAGAAGAGCTAACCGCTATGCTTACAAACCCAGAGCTTACAATAAATGGGCAGCAGAACGTAGGCTATTCGTATTTTTCTTACGTATCTTACTCAGGGTTTGAGCAATTTGTTAACTCGCTGAGGTTGTCTGATAAAATAAGGTTGAAGAAAGAAAAGAATGGTAACACCTTTATCTGGACAGCTGCTGATGAGTCTACTCCCATTAAGGAGCGTAAGTGCCCAACCTGCAAAGGTTTACGCAAAATCTCTGGGGTATGTCGCACTAACACCGTTGAAGGCTGTACTGATCACAGGTGTGATGAAGCCGCAGTGATGCAAGCAAAAGTATTGCGTGACAATCCAAGGCTAAGGGTGGTGCCTCCTAGTATGTATGCCCATGACCACATAAACGTTTGCAAGCATGGTCTTACTTCTAACCACGAAGTTAAACTTTCTGAAAGCTGCTGGGCTTGTAGCGCTAGTGGTAAGAAGACAGCTGGTGGCAACCCTAGGTATCGCAAGTGGTTTGGTAACAACACTATTGTTATTAACCCTGACTTCTCTTATGCAATAGAGCCGTCAGAAGAAAAGCCTGAGTACCACGAAACACATTGGGCAGGTAAATTCTCATGACAGACTCGCCGCAAATTATAGTAGATGAGCAAGAGGGTATAGTATTTGGGCCCTTTGCTACATATGAAATTGCCGTAGCATTTCTTAACGAAGTTCATACGCAATCCAACATAAACATTAGCGACTTCAATATTCACGAAGTAGCTAGCGTTGAAGAGTGGGTGTCATTATTTCAAGACATATTCCCATATCCAAACAAACTAATAGAAGAAAGCAAATAGGAGGCACCATGTCCAAAAAACTACTAAAGCCCATGGATCCAGTATCCAACGAGTACAAAGTATTCTTGACCGGACTTAAAGAAAAAAATGTTCAGTTGTCTATTGATCAAATTAGTGATCTGTTTAGCCAAGCCGGTAATCGAGATGCTTTCTTCACGGAATGCCTAAAGAATACCATGCGCAAAGATTTCTTAGAGTGGTGGTCAAAGAATACCGTCAAGTTACGTGTCTTGGGACAGAAAGAAAAGATCTCTCTTCTTACTATTCTTACAGCAATCTTAATGTTAGATGCTGACCCACAAAAAGCTTACCAGTCCATGACTTTGATTGGTAAGTATCTTGAAAATGCAGATTTTGAGATTGATGACATTCCGAATAATAGCTTGCTGATGATTCTTTACCGCCTTTATTCTGTTATTGACAATTCAGAGTCAGCATATCGCGCATGCAGTGTGTTCTACAGCTCAGTAGAGATCTCTACTAATGTGGCTGAGCCTATGGGTGGCGAACTTCTTGAAGATAATGAGAAGTACACCGAGTACGTGCTCAAGGGCTTTTTAAGTGAGAAGCAAAAGCGTCCTACCATTAATGGTCCAGCTGCGTTTGTACTTCACTTACTCAAAGAGGGAATCGTTACCTCAACTGATGCTAACAAAGTAATTGTAGGCCGGATTGATTCCGCTATGTATGAATTAAAAGAAGTTTACGTACTTGATCGTGAAGGTGAGTTAGTAGACGCGGAGATTTGGGCTAGGATGGCTGAGAACTTTTTAGATGATAGCCCTAGTGCTTACACCGTTGTAACCTGGAATGCTCCTGACATTGACAAGCAGTGGATTGATACATTGTTTGATGGACTTACTGGATTTATTCCAATTACAAATAACCATCTTGATTTTACCAAGATTACTACTATCAATGAAGATGGTTACGAAATTCGTTCTCTTATTGATGAAGATGCGTATGGTACAATCAATACCACCGACCTAACTTACACAGATGGGGTAACGGGTAACACTCGTGACCTTGAAGAGCGTGAGATTAAGGGCTTCCGTGACTTCGAGGTCTAAGCGAAGCGGTTCCAACACAAACAACGTCGCTAAACAGCCGCCACCAGCCTCATACAAATGGGGCTGGTGCAGCGGTTTAGAAGAAAATAAAGCACATGACGTTTGCCCTGGCACTAAGGCTGTAGTGTATGAATCCGCCAACTATAACGTGGGTGATATTGCCCAATGTGGGTGCGAGTGCCACACTAAGCCTAAGAAACAAGGTCGTAAACGTTCCTCAACCAAATCTTCTACCTCACGGTAGATGCTTTACTAACAGAAGTTAGTAAAAATAAACGGAGGGTTAATGATCAGGCAAGTAAAGGTAGAGATTATCCTCTGTATTGATGACGATCGTGTCAAAGATATAGAAGATCCAGAGCGCTGGGGGTTTTGCCTACTCGCGGATTGGCGTAAACGTTTAATCCACGACTGGGATTTAGATAGACCTGGCGAAATCTCTTATCAACCCAAAGTAACTGTCACTTAGTGACAATAAGATAGCCCTAGAGGTGGGATCTCTAGGGCTATCTATAGTTAGGGGATAACTATGCACCACGCAATGAGGTATGCATCCAGTATACCCGACATAAACAATGACTTTCCCAGTACCAGGCAATCCACCAGGTACGTTACCCGTAGCTTGTATAACTGGTCAATGCAGGCTACACTATGTGTTACAAGCTTGTCGCTTTTCTCCTTTCAGGCAAGCTTGTGACATAGCCCTCGTAGCTCAGGGGATAGAGCAGCAGGTTTCTACCCTGCGTGTCGCTGGTTCGAATCCAGCCGAGGGTACGATATGGCAAAAGACTGAGGTACGGCGTAAATCGAAACCTCCGGGAGTTTCTCTACCTTTTTCCTTTTGCCATATCACCAACAAACAGGAGGTAATTATGTATACATGTAAATGGAGGGCCGGGAATGATTTCCCCAAACAAGGAGATACGACAACTAGTTAGAGAACTAGAACGGGCTGGCTTTGAAGTCAGCAAGAAGCATAACCACATCAAGATCAGAAATCCTATAGATGGTCGTCAAGTATCTATACCATCTACGCCGTCAGGCAATGGGCGTCAAAGGCAAAATATGTTAATGTCTTTGAGGCAAATCGGGTTCCAAACAGAACCTGTGAAATCAAAACTAAAATCAAAACAAAAAAAGGAGAACAATCGTGTCCGAACAAATTGATAACACAATAAACGTCGTACTTGAAAAAATAGTTGCTGCCCACAGGGAGCACACTATTTCTTTAGTAGACCACATGACAGGTTTTTTAGATAATCTTAAAATCACCATTCATGATGATAAGGGTAATCCTCACGAAATAGTATTGCTTGAAGACGTTGTGCGAATGTTAGGTACTGTTAAACAAGGATTAAACAGTACTCCTAAAGTTGAATCTGAAAGTCTAGACTCTGATGGTTAATACCTTTCTACCCGTACCTGACTATGCAGAGTCAGCGCAAATTCTTGACTATCGTCGTCTAGGTAAGCAACGGGTCGAAGCATTACAGATAGTAAAGGCCAACCTTGGTCTTACTAAAGGCTGGATTAACCACCCAGCCGCTGTAATGTGGAGGGGTCACGAAGCTTCTCTTATTTCGTATGGCGCTGCAATGTGTGCCGAGTGGATTGCCCGTGGGTATAGAGATAGTTGCTTGCCCCAGTTTTTACACTACATGGATATTCTACTTGTTGGTGGCCATTTATCTATAGTTTCAGGTCCTCCACCATGGCTTGAAAATACTAGGTTTCACGAGTCACATCAATCAAACCTACTCAGGAAAGACCCTATTTACTACGGGCAGTATGGGTGGAGTGTTGATGATACCTTGCCATACCATTGGCCAGGACAGCCATGATAGATAAACTAATAGCCTGGGTTTATAACTGGGCACTAGGGGTTAAAGACGGAGAAGATGGTGCTCGTACCGACACCTACTATTTACAAGAATGGGAGTAACCATGGAGTGTGGTACTGGATGTGGCAACATTATTACAGATGATAATGTGTGTGCCATTGAACTAGAAGAAAATAACGTTTCTATATGCAACTATTGTTGCTCATGCAAAGAGGAGTAGCCATGGCTAACAAATACGCAATACGCCAAACCATATCGGAAGTATATGATGTGATTGTCACAGCTGACTCACCCGATGAGGCTATGGAAAAGGCAAATGAGATCGACCTAATCAAGTGGATACTTATATCCACCACCACTCACGATGTAAAAATCGGACTATACAAGAAGGATGTGTAAGCATGCAGTATGAAATCACTCAGGTACTTAGTTACCTAGTAGACGCAGAAACGCCTGAAGAAGCAATGGGCAAGTGGACTGATCACCCTAAGACTGCTATTGTTGAGTGGAAAGAAGATGGCATCGAGCTGTCCAACGAACAAGTGGAGATTAACTGCTAATGGAAATATTTAGAGGAATGATGTACGCCCTGTTGTTCACCACAATTATTGCTGGTGTTATTGGTTTAGGCATTTATTTCTTCTTTTAGTTCTTATACAAGAGATTGACCCCCAGCACTTTTCGTGTACTGGGGGTCAATTTGTTTATGTTGGGTTTTTTAGCCCTGGCTGGGGATCTCACAGGCGTCCGTGGTGCAGTACGCTTCGCCTATTGCATCCAGTGCTGCTGTGCCGGTGTAAATCTTACCAAGGCTAAACTTCTTGATGGAACCCACGTAGGAGTTGTATTCGTCCTCAGTAATCTCCGTGTAAGGCTGCTGTGGGTATACATCCTTGCCCTGCGGTAGGAATGATACCGTCTTCAACCGGCCTTCGTACATGTGCAAGATAGTACCCACGTGCTTGGCTTCCTCTTCCTTGTCAAAGCTGAGAGTCACAGACACTGAGTTGTCTGACCAGTACTGCTGCGCAAATGCTGCCAGATTAGCCTTCTCAAAGAGAGATACGTCACCCTCTGGTCGAACTGCTACCGACTTGACTGGGAAATAAACCACCACAGTGTTCTCGGGATCTGTAATAGAGTTTTCAACAAGGTATCCTGCCCTTTCAAATAGAGGAACCATAGGGTCTAGCTGTGAGAACCTAATGGACCGAAGTACGTATTGCCCACCTACTGGCCAGTGAACTCCAGGGGTTTCTCCAGCAAGAATTGATACCGTACCAGACGGCTTTACGGTTGTAGTCTTTACTGACTCACGTACACATAGCCATTCAGAGTACATGGTGTCCCACTTCTGAACAGTGTCGTAGCCAGTGTCTAGCCATTCACGAAGAACTGGTAGCCCCTTGACGTCAGCAAATGCTGCAAGGCCGGAGACTGAACAACCAATGCGGCGGTTGCGCTGCATAATTGCGTTGGTCTTCTCCCAGTGTGTAGGAATAAGAGTTACCGTCTTGGCATAGAGGTAAGCGAACTTAAGTGTGCGCTGGAAGTCCTCAATGCTGTCGTGACGGTTGAGGTAAGTTTCTACCAGGGTACAGCACTCATATGACTCAAGGCTCTGCTCTGCACAAGGGTTGTACCCCGCAATGCGTGAGTCCTTATTGTTTGCTGGGTCATTGAGGCGACCATACTTGCGTGATACATCTAGCCAGATAAACCCAGGCTCACCGTTCAACGCAATATTTTCTACGAATGGCGTGTAGTCCATGCCAACCGTAGCTTCTAGTGAGTTGTTACTCATCCAACCCCAGCCCGGAGTCTCAGAGTCGTAAGAATTACGATCTGGGAATACGCCTGCATTCTTAGCATTGATAAAGTCGTAATCATCTGGCTGGCCCAAGGCTAGTTCAGCGGAACGACGTACGTTACCTGATACAACACACACCCCAATGAGGTTAGCAATATCTGTAATAAGGATTGAATCTACTTCCTTACCAATCTTGGCATCTAGTACCTTGCGCAGGGATTCGTGCATCTTGCGCAATGGATCAGGGCCAGAGGATGTACCTCCAAATCCCTTGATTGGTTCACCAGCCTGACGAATGAGGCTGTAGTCAAAAGTAATGGCGTGCTGCCCTGGCTTGAGGTAGGAATTGACCAGCGTAGCCATTGAGTCTACCCAACCCTCACGAGTATCTGGAATACGGTACTCACCCTCTAAACCTTTTGCAGGGCCGTATACTACTAAGCCCTTTTCCTTACCCTTGGTGTCGAAACCTACCCCAATTCCGAGCATTGATGCTTCCATCAAAAACTTAAAGGGTGCAGCTGGGTCACTCTTGCTCATATCTGAGGTTGATACAAATGCACAGTTTTGTAACGCTGCTGAATTGCGCTTAGCCATTACGTATTCGGTGCCCATCATCCAGAGTCCACGACCTGGAGGTGTCCACTTCAAATTGAACATGCGGTCAAATGCTTCTTGGGCTGAAGCCTGAGCCTGCTGGCCGTTCCAAGGCAAGCGGTTATCTTTACAATGGTTCTTCTGGATTGAGTACATGCCCTCAATAACACGGCGGCATACATCTACCCAAGTTTCCTTGGTGCCATCGTGCTTAATGCGGGAGTAGGTACGTAGGAAAGTAATTTCCCCTACTGAGTTGCCACCAGCATCGGTGTAACCCCAAGGTACTTGCTTATCTTCGTAAGCATTTACAAAGTCATCGGTAAGACGGAATGAGAACACATTCTCTCCTTTAGGTAGGTTTTATGGATAGAACGCTACCAGAAGTTTACACAGTGTCAATTCCAAGCAGAATTCCCTGTTATCAGGGTCAGTCTTCTATAGCACTTTGGATGATTTCAGTGACTTGGGATTCATCTAATCCGCTATTAGGAAGGTCTCTTAATGAGGCCGCTTTGTCTCCAAATAGGTTGCTTAAAATGCCCCCACCAGTTTGACGTTCTACAGTCATTCTAACAAATTCATTGTTCGATTCCAAGTCCTTAAGCTGCTTAGTTATCTTAAACAAGCGGTCAATTTCTTGGCTGGTGTTTGGGTCAGGGTAGCCGCCATTCATTTCTTCAGAAAACCTTGCGAATGCTACGCGTTGAGCCTGCATCTCAATGATTGCGTTGAGCAACGCACGTAGCTGATCCTTGGTCTTTACCTCTACTGGAAGGTTGAATGCACACAGACTTTGGGGCTTAAAAGCGGGGCATGTTGAAGCCACAAAACAGGTGCTGCAATTACGTAAAGATTGGCTGTTTGAGTTAAGTACAGGGACGTCCTTAATCACGTCTCTGCCGAGTTCATCTTTCTCTACTATCGTCTTATGGCTGACTCCAAAAACGGGCAGCACAGTGGCTTCTGAGGGCTCTCTAGGGGCCAATTCTTTCCGCGTTAAAGTGACACTATTATCAGGGTTTAACCCCCCCGTTTCCGCAGAACCTGGGTCATCCTTGTAATCACTGTTATCAGATAACATGTCATCGTCAGAATTGTTAAAGAAGGGGTTGTTACTCAAAGACTTCTCCATTTGTAAATAAGACCAGATAGCTAGCTTTGTAACTTCATTAGGATCGTCATCCATAATCTTTTGGAAGTCTAATCCTGCGGATTCAATGACAGTCTTGTATCTGGGTCGAGCTTGGGTCTTCATTTTTTTGGGATAACGAACCAACTTGGTGCCATCCCACACAATGGTCTCCCCCCTCATCATGGGGCTTAGCCATGAAAGGGTACTAGCGGTAGCAAAAGGGATCTGCCGTAGGTTATCAGGCTTAGCACAAGCGATAGCATGCACCTGAAAGTCATACTGATGACTAAGCGCACGAACCTTGGCTGCTAGTGCCCTATCCTCTTCAATAAAGTGTCCTGGGATAGCAATGTTGTCGTAATTTTTTGCTAGGTTTACTAGGTCTAGTGGGTCGCCGTTCCAAACAGGATAAAATAGATTATTGGGCGTGTTATTCCAGAATAAATCTCTTTGCTTTTCGACCCAGGTATCATTTAGATCCTCATGGGCAAACTCTGTAGCCCCCGTTATACGCTCTTCGTTTATAGATACCCAGTCTTGGTACTCTTCAATGAAAGCTTCTAGTTCCATAACAGAAAGGCCAGAGCGCTCAGCACTCAGGGCCCCACTATCTACGTATACCCGTACGTCATCTGGGTATCTTTCAGCAAGTAAGTAGTCTTTGGTCTTAGGTAACCCACGCTTCTTGAGCGCCCAGTAGTTGATACTAATGTCTTTAACACCGGCATTTATTAAAAGGTTTCTGTGGGAAGCAACTTCACCGCCCATAAAGATAATCTTCATTATTCCCAGTTCTTTCCGTCATTGTCTAAAAACTTGGCGTATTCTTCTGCCACACGCTTTTTTTGACGTATCTGTTCATCGGCAAGTGCGTCCCAAGGCTTAATCTTTCTAGCTGCAGGAAGGTACTTTGGTGAAGCAAACAGAACCGTGGGAACGTTGTTAGCTAAAACCTCAGCACATATATCGGGATCAGCGTCAACAAATAGCTCCATTGTGTTGGTATCTTGCCTAGCTATTTGTAAGTGGCGAAGACGTAAGTCCTGCCCCTCATAAAAATTATCTGAGGTTAGTATTTGTGCGTAATCAAGTACATAATTAGTTTTTAACCAGTGCTCAGTCCACGCCAAATCGTGACGAGAAGAGATTACAACTCGATAAGTTACGCACAGGGTTCTGTAGAGCTTTAGGCCATCAGGAATGGGCTCCCCTACTTCATTGCATAAAACGCCTTCAAAGGCTACTAGTGCGCTCACTGCCCAGTCCTATATGTAGCAGCTCTTCTAATTAGAGTCTTTGTATTTGGAAGCTCAGTGCCATAGGTATCTAAGTCGCTTTGAGTCTTTGAACGATCTCTATGATCCTTAATTTCTCTTAATGCTTGAATTACACCTGACTTCTTGCCATGCTGCCAGCGGTAATTATTAAAATCAGAATACCCCGCCCCCGTCTTACTAAATGCGACTTTTCTGCCTTTGTGAATCTCTTCGTAAAAGTCAGAGGCTTGATCCATAGCCATATCCAAACGTCGCTTGGCATTTACAAAAGCTGCTTGATTATTGACAGCTGCTTGAGCTTGCTGTGAGGCTTTGTTGTATCGTGAGATTAACTCTGTGCCAGTTTCGTGATCTTTTAGTACTCTTTGTTCCCAAATACGAGAATAAGGAGGATTCTGATTCTTAGAGGGCTCTACCGTCCAGCTATCATTAATAAGATCATAAGCAGCATAGGGGTTAATATCTCTAATATCAGATTGCTGATTTACATAATAAGTAAGTTCATACCCCTCCCAATTCTTGGTGTGAGGCATAATATCTCTTGAGAATTGCTCATTAATCATAGATGCAATATCTTCATCGCTTAGCCCATTGTATTCTGGGTTAGATCTGCGAAATACTCCGTAGTTAACTCCTACTAAACAATCTAAATCACCTGGGTCTCTTGAGGCTTCCCATTGGTATGAAACTCCTGAGCCGGCAATCCAGGCAGAAACCCATCTGTGCGGGTCTTGATAGTTTGAGGCTAAATTATCGAATAAAAATTTAAGTACTGACTCTCTTACCCAAGGCTTTAAGACCATTCCGTCAAATAACTTTGGGTCTAAACCATTTGAGGGCGCACTGAAGTATGAAGTTTCACTTGGAGATATGGAAACTTCTTCAGGCGCATACTCATTCATAATTATGTACTTTCGGGGTTACTCTTTGGCGTGTTACGTGGACGTGCTTTTCTAGCTGGCTTGGCGGAACTTACAGGTCTAATTGGCATAGTATTGGATGCGTTAAACTCTTCAGGATCGACGGATGCCCCAGATACAAAGTATCCGCAGCGAATATGGGCATTGGCAAATCGCCAAACAAAAGTCCATACTTGGTCTACGTATGCATCTGCATCACTAACTGTTGTAAGGTCCATATTAAATGAACTACCGCATTGACAAATTAGTTCTGCATACATTGGAGCATCCGCCTATCTATTAGTTTTCTTCTGAAGAAGGGTTTTGTGAGTTTTGAGCAGCAATAAGTGCTGTGACGGTGTATTCTCCAGCAGCCTGTGCCTGCAGATCCATGAGGATCTCTGAGATATAACGACGTACTTCAATTAGTGAAGCTTCTCGCTCAACGTTTAGGTTAATAGAGCCAGTATTCCGCTCTAGGTAGACGCGGTTTTCCTTATCAATTGCTACAACAAAAGCTGTGGCAAGCTCAGGCTGAGGTGCTTCAGATGTTTCTACTGGTGTTTCTTCGCTCATTTTGTTTTCCTTATTTGTATAGTCCGGCAGCTTTGCGCTGCTTTGTTATTACGATTGACTTTACCGGGCAGAAATCGCACAGGTAAACTTTTGTTGAATTAGCTTTTGCTACGCTCTCAAGGCCAGCGTCTTTTCTAAGATCATCTGTCTTAGGTAGCAAGCGCTTGCTTTCGTGTGCCCAGTCGGCACAGCTATCTTTTGGACGAAGGTGTGCGTTATAGCACTTCATAGCATCTTCGTGGAAAGTAGCGCGAGTTTCGTAAAAACCTTTATCAAGGTTATCTAGGCCTCCGCCTACTTTATCTCTAATCTGTTCAATGATCTGCTTGCGCTTATGCTCTTGCTCCCAAATTGAGAGTCCAATCTTAAATAAGCTACCTGCATGCTTGATCCCAGCACTTTCATGCTTATCAATTAATACTTGTAGAAGAACGTCATCATCAGGGTGGCCTTCAAAGTCAGGTAGTTCCTCTAAACTTTTGCAATCCCAACAATAAAGAATTCTAAGTTTAGGGCCGTCATCTTTAATCTCAGTTACGGTGCCCTGATCCGCAGAAGGCCTAGAGCCTTGACCAATTATTGGAATGCCCATAATTACTCTCCTATAGTTAATATACTTACCGTATATACTCTACAGGTAGTTTAAGATTTTATCCCCAAATA
>Ga0164294_10003588_pt1 | contig 13777 bp, 11 predicted proteins | sample GEODES005metaG_FD_111479 | JGI IMG/M metagenome (GOLD analysis project Ga0164294, IMG submission 111479) | Oligotrophic lake water microbial communities from Sparkling Lake, Wisconsin, USA - GEODES005 metaG | ecosystem: Environmental > Aquatic > Freshwater > Lake | place: USA: Sparkling Lake...
AGGATAGCCTCTATTGCGACGCGCCGAGCGATCCGAAGCGGCGCGCGTGCCGCACCGTGCTCGATGTGCTGTTCCATGCGTTGGTGCGCTATGCCGCGCCGGTGCTGGTGTTCACCGCCGAGGAAGTGTGGACCATGCGCTTCCCCGAGCGCGGGAGCATCCACTTGCAGGAGATCCATCCGCTCCCCGCCGATTGGCAGGATGCCGCGCTGGCCGAGCGCTTTGCTGCGCTGCGCGGTTTGCGCCAGGCGGTGAACGAGGCGATCGAGCCGTTGCGGCGCGAAAAGGTGCTGGGCTCGGGGCTGGAAGCCACGGTGACCATTCCTGCTGGCGCTCCGGAGGCCGATTTCGCCGAATTGTTCATCAGCGGGACAGTGACCGTGGGGCAGGGCGATGCGATCGCCGTGACCCGCACCACCGATCATAAATGCGGCCGCTGCTGGCGGCACCTGCCCGACGTCAGCGAGGATGGCGCGCTATGTGGCCGCTGTACCGACGCTATTGCACAATTTGAGGACCGCGCGGCATGAACCCGCTCCTGCGCCTACGCGCTCTTGGTTTCACCTTGGCGCTCATCGTGTTTGCGCTGGACCGCGCGATCAAGTGGTATGTGTCGGGGCCGCTGCAGTTGCAGTATGTCCGCGTGATCGATCTGTTTCCGTTCTTCGCGCTGCGCTGGACGGAGAATTTCGGCATCTCGCTCGGCCTGTTTACCGCCACTTCGAGCGAAATGAAGCTTGGCCTGCTGGCGCTTACTGGCGCGATTGCGCTGGGCGTGGCGATCTGGATGTGGCGCGAACGGGCGTGGGGCGATGTGGCGGGGCTTGCGCTGGTGCTCGGCGGCGCGCTGGGCAATATCGTGGATCGTTCCATATTCGGCTACGTGGTCGATTATGCCGATCTGCATTTCGGCGAATGGCGGCCGTTCCTGATCTTCAACCTCGCCGATGCCGCGATTACCATGGGCGTGTTGATACTGCTTGCCCGGTCGCTGCTTTCGCGCGAAAAGCCCAGCGAAGCGGCGGCAGCGCCCGAAGTACCCGTCCCGGAGAATGTTTGATGCGTAAAATCGCCACGGTTGCCCTCCTCGTTGCAGGATCGGTGCTGCTCTCGGCCTGCGGACGGAGCGGCTCGCTGTTCAACCGCGTGCGGCCCGATGAATTCGCGGTGTCGCGGCAGGCGCCGCTGGTCGTGCCGCCCGATTTCGCGCTTTCCCCGCCCAATCCCGGCGCGCCGCGCCCGCAGGATGTGGACAGCAGCAAACAGGCGCTTGATGCCCTGTTCGGCGGCCCCGCGCCGCGCAGCGCGATCGAAACCGACGCGCTGGGCAAGGCCGGCGCTTCGGCGATTGATATCCGCAGCAATGTGGGCGATCCGGCAACGAAGCTCGTGGCGAAAGGCGCCACTGTTCAGACAATTCTCGCCGCCCCCGAAGGCGACGGCCGCGAGGCGCAGACCAGCATTCCCGGGGCCTGACGGCCTTTTCGCGCTACCCGTCGAGCTCGACCACATGGGCTGTCGCCGCCTTGGTCCGGCAGGCCAGCAGCTTGTCGATCTTTCGGCCATCCATGTCGACCACTTCGAACCGCCAGCCTTGATCGTGGAAATACTCGCCCTCGTTGGGCAGTTTTTTGAGCACCGAGAGGACATAGCCCGCCGCGGTCGCAAAATCGCGATCTTCGGGGAGATCAATGCCAAGGCGGCTTGCCATGGCATCGGCGGGCAGCGCGCCTGAGAGCAGCAGCGATCCGTCTTCGCGCACGGTGACCATCGGGCTATCGCCGACATCGCCATGCGAGACGAAATTGCCCGCAATCGCCGCGAGCAGATCGGCGGGGGTGACGATGCCTTCGAGATGGCCATATTCGTCGTGGACCAGCGCCAGCGGCACTTCGGCCTGCTGGATCACCCGCAGCGCGTCCATCGTATCGAGCTGGTCGGGCACGATCACCGGCTTTTTCATCAGGCGGCTGAGCATCACCTTGCGCCCGCGCAGCAGGATCGAGAGCACCTCGCGCACTTTGACCACGCCGATCACCCGGTCGACCGAGCCATCGGCGACCAGCAGCAGCGAATGCGGGCTATCGGCAATCGCGGCGCGCAGCTCGATCTCGGTGGCCCGGCGCTCGATCCAGTGCAGCTCGGTGCGCGGGGTCATCAGCTCGCGCACCGGGCGCTCGGCGAGGCGCATCACGCTGCTCATCAGCGCGCGCTCCTCTTCCTCGATCACGCCCGAGCGGGTGGCCTCGGCAAAGATCATGTGCAGCTCTTCGGCGGTGACATCCGGATCGCCGCCTTTGGCGAGGCCAAACAGCCGCAAGAGCAAACTGGAAGAGCGATCGAGCAGCCACACAAACGGCGCGGTCACCTTGGCGACGATCACCATCGGCCGCGCCGCGACCATGGCGATCGGTTCGGCCGCGCGCAGCGCCAGTTGCTTGGGCACCAGCTCGCCGATGACGAGGCTGAGATAGGTGGTGATGGCAATAACCAGAATGAACCCGGCGGTCGGTGCCCAGATGGCGGGCACGCCCCACGCCGCGAGGCGTTCTCCGGTCGGCCCGCCCAGGCTCGCGCCGGAATAGGCACCGGCGATGATGCCCACCAGCGTGATCCCGATCTGGACGGTGGAGAGGAACTTGCCCGGATCGGAAGCGAGTTCGAGCGCGACTTTTGCGCCCAGATTGCCAGCCTCGGCGGCAACTTTCAGCCGCGCTGGGCGCGCCGAGACAATCGCCAGTTCCGACATGGAGAACAGGCCATTGAGCACAACAAGGCCAATGATGATAAAGGCGTCAGGCCAAGGAAACGGGGTCACAGTGCGCATCCTTAGCAGATTCGCATGCCGCCGCGAAGGGCTGCTGTTCGGGAACAGTTCAGCTTGCAGTGTGTTTACATGACATTCGTTCGATGTGCGGCCAATAAAGCGCACTGAAAAACCATTCAGCAGGTCCGATCGGTGGACCTGCCGCTTCGAGGGGAAGTATCATGAAACGCCGCCGCATCTTTGTTTCCAGCCTGTGCGCTGTCTCGCTGCTGAGCCTTTCGGCCTGCGTCACCGATCCCAACACCGGCCAGCAAAAGGTCTCGCGCACCGCGCTGGGCGCTGGTGGCGGCGCGCTGGTCGGGCTGCTGCTCGGCGGGCTGATCGGCGGCGGCACCGGCCGCATCATCGGCGCAGGCATCGGCGGCATCGCCGGCGGCGCGGTGGGCTATACCATGGACAAGCAGATCAAGCAGCTGCGCGAACAGACCGCCGGCTCCGGCGTCGATGTGAGCCCGACCGACAACGGCGCGGCAATTCTGGTCAATCTGCCCAACGGCGTGACCTTCGATACCGACAGCACGCTGATCAAGCCCGCTTTTCGCGACACGCTCGACCGGGTGGCGCAATCGATGGTGCAATATCCCGATTCGCTGATCGATGTGTATGGCCACACCGATTCGACCGGGTCGGATGCCTATAACCAGACCTTGTCCGAAAACCGTGCGCGCGCAGTGGCCGATTATCTGACCTCGCGCGGCGTCTCTGCGCAGCGCGTGCGCAGCCAGGGATTTGGCGAAACACGGCCGGTTGCCTCGAACAATACCGAGGAAGGCCGCTCGGCCAACCGCCGGGTCGAGATCAAGATCGTGCCGGTGACGCAGGACGATGTCGCGCGGGCGCGTTCGGGCAACTGATCGCGGCCCAGCGGTCCCTTCTCGCAAAGTTCTGTTCCAGCCGGGTTGACGCGATGTTGTCCCGGCTGGCATCGCACTGGCAAAGGGAGATGCGCCATGCCGCTCAAACGCCGCCAGATTGCCGGACGAGACATGAACCCGATTGGCCTTGGCTGCATGTCGCTCAGCTGGGCCTATGGCACCCCGCCCTCGGATGAAGACGGCGCGCGGCTGCTCGATCGGGCGCTCGAGCTGGGCTACGATCACCTCGATACTGCGCGAATCTATGGCCTCGGCCACAACGAAACGCTGATCGGCAAGACGCTCAAGGCCAAGCGCGACCAGTTTTTTCTCGCCAGCAAGACCGGGATCATCGTCGATGGCCAGCGCCGCGCGATCGATTGCCGCCCGGAAACGATTCGCGGCGCGCTCGAAATCTCGCTGCAATTGCTCCAGACCGACCACATCGATCTCTACTATCTCCATCGCCGCGATTTTACCGTGCCGATCGAGGAGTCGATCGGCGCGCTCGCCGATCTGGTGCGCGAAGGCAAGATCGGCAGCATCGGCCTTTCCGAAATGTCGGCCGATACGGTGCGCCGCGCGCATGCGGTGCACCCGATTGCCGCGCTGCAGACCGAATATTCGCCGATGACCCGCAATCCCGAAATCGCGGTGCTCGAGGTGTGCCGCGAACTCGGGATCACGTTCGTTGCGTTTTCGCCGGTCGGGCGTGGGCTGCTGACCGATGCGGTGCTCGATCCGGCGGGTATGGTCAAAGGCGATATCCGCCCCGGAATGCCGCGATTTCAGGGCGAGAACTTTGTCCGGAACATGGCACTGGTATCCGCGTTTGCGCAGATCGCCGCGCGCGAAGGCCTGACCGCAGCGCAGCTGGCGCTGGCCTGGGTGCTGGCAAAGGGCGAGCATGTGGTGACCATCCCCGGCACCGGGCGGATCGACCATCTGGAAGAAAACATCGCGCGGTGGGATTGTGAAATGCCCGCCGCCGTGGGTGCGGAAGTGGACGCGCTGATCAACCGCGAGACTGTTGCCGGTGGCCGCTACAACGACGCCATGCAGGCGACCATCGACACCGAGGAATTCGCCTGAATTTTACAGCGCCAGCCGCGCCGCGCGCTCGGCCATGCGCTCCACCGCTGCGGCATGGATTGCCGGGGCCGTCACCAGCAGCCCGAAGGCGCGGGGATCGCGCTTGTTGTAGCCGAGCGGCGCGCCGAACGCATCGCTGATGGCGGCGCCTGCCTCGCGCGCGATCAGCGTGGCGGCGGCGATATCCCATTCATAGCCCAGCGCAGCGTGGCGAGGAGATCGGCCTCGTCCGCCGCGACCATGGCGATACGCAGCGCAATCGAATTGGGTTTGTCGACCAAGGTCAGATCGCTGTCGCGGCGGGCCAGCGAATCGGCAGGAACCCGCGCGCCCGCCAAAGCGGTGCGCTGGCTGGCGCGCAGTATCGCGCCATTGCGGCTGGCACCCTGGCCGGCGGTCGCCGCCCAGAATTCGCCGCGCGCGGGCGCATCGAGCACGCCGATCAGCGGCCGGCCCTCGCTCACCAGCGCCACCGAGATCGCCCAGCCGGGGCGTCCTGCGACAAAATCGCGCGTGCCGTCGATCGGATCGACCAGCCAGCATAGTCCGCGCTCCAGCCGCTCGAGATGGTCGACCGTTTCCTCCGACAGCCAGCCTGCAGCCGGCAGCAAGGCGCCCAGTTCGCGCTTGAGGAAGGCGTCCACCGCCAGATCGGCCGCGCTCACCGGATCGCCCGGCTGCTTGTCCCACACTTCGAGCGCGTGGCCGTGCCCCGGCCAGCGCGCCAGTGCCATCTGCCCGGCAGCGGCGACGATCCGGTGAAGGCGCGCGAAATCGATCATCCCCCAGCGATGCGATCTGGCGCGGGTGAGCGCAAGCCACAACGCGGGCGATCGCGGATTTTGGCGCGTGCTTCACATTCGTATGCGTTGGGAACGGGGCGCTTCTTCGCATTTGCGATAGGCGCGGTCTGCGAGCCCTTTTCAAGCTCCCGGCCCTGTGCTTTAGGCGATAGCGTCGTCTGGGCGCTTGCTGCCTTGGCGCTCCTGTTCGCCAGCCTCAAGGATCTTGCATGAACGTCCATGAATATCAGGCCAAGGAACTGCTCGCCAAATATGGCGTCGGCATCCCCAAGGGCATTGCCGCGATGACGGTGGAAGACGCGGTGGCTGCGGCCAAGCAGCTTCCCGGGCCGCTTTATGTGGTCAAGGCACAGATCCATGCGGGCGGGCGCGGCAAGGGCAAGTTCAAGGAACTGCCCGCCGACGCCAAGGGCGGCGTGCGGCTGGCAAAGAGCATCGAAGAGGTCGAATCGTTCGCGCGCGACATGCTCGGCAACACGCTGGTCACCATCCAGACCGGCGATGCAGGCAAGCAGGTGAACCGCCTCTATGTCACCGACGGCGTGGACATCGAGCGCGAATACTACCTCTCGATGGTGGTGGATCGCGCGTCGGGCCGCGTCGCGATGATCGTCTCGACCGAAGGCGGCATGGACATCGAGGACGTGGCGCACAACACGCCCGAAAAGATCGCCACGATCACGATCGATCCGGCGCAGGGCTTCATGCCGCACCATGGCCGCGCGGTCGGCTATGCGCTGAAGCTTGAGGGCGACCTCAACAAGCAGGCGGGCAAGATTGCGCACCAGCTTTACAACGCCTTCATCGCGCTCGATTGCGACATGCTCGAGATCAACCCGCTGGTCGAAACCAAACCTGATTCCTCTGGGGCCGCGCAACTCCTGGTGCTCGACACCAAGATGAGCTTTGATTCGAACGCGCTTTATCGCCACCCTGATGTCGTCGCGCTGCGCGACGAGACCGAGGAGGACCCCGCCGAACTCGAAGCGAGCAAGTACGACCTCGCCTACATCAAGCTCGATGGCAATATCGGCTGCATGGTCAACGGCGCGGGCCTTGCCATGGCGACGATGGACATCATCAAGCTCAACGGCATGTTCCCCGCCAACTTCCTCGATGTCGGCGGCGGCGCCAACAAGGAGAAGGTGACCGCAGCGTTCAAGCTGATCCTCTCCGATCCGGCGGTGAAGGGCATTCTGGTCAACATCTTCGGCGGCATCATGAAGTGCGACATCATCGCTGAGGGCATCGTTGCCGCCGCCAAGGAAGTGAACCTGCAAGTGCCGCTGGTGGTGCGTCTTGAAGGCACCAACGTCCAGCAGGGCAAGGATATTCTCTCGAACTCCGGTCTTGCCATTATCCCGGCCAACGATCTCGGCGATGCCGCCAAGAAGATCGTCGCCGAAGTGCAGAAGGTTGCCTAAGTCATGAGCATTCTGATCGACAAGAACACCAAGGTCATCACGCAGGGGATGACCGGCAACACCGGCAAGTTCCACACCGAACAGGCGATCGCCTATGGCTCGCAAATGGTCGCTGGTGTCACGCCGGGCAAAGGCGGCGAAAGCCTGCTGAATGTGCCGATCTACAACACCGTGGCCGAAGCGAAGCATGCCACCGGCGCGACCGCCAGCGTGATCTACGTGCCGCCGCCATTCGCTGCGGACTCGATGCTGGAAGCCATCGACGCCGGGATCGAGCTGATCGTGGCGATCACCGAGGGCATTCCGGTGCTCGACATGGTGCGCGTGAAGCGCGCGCTGTCGGGCAGCAAGAGCCGTCTGATCGGGCCGAACTGCCCGGGCGTGCTGACGCCGAACGAATGCAAGATCGGCATCATGCCGGGCAGCATTTTCAAGAAGGGCTCGGTCGGCGTCGTCTCGCGCTCGGGCACGTTGACCTATGAAGCGGTGTTCCAGACAACCAACATCGGCCTTGGCCAGACGACCGCAGTGGGCATCGGCGGCGATCCGGTCAATGGCACCAACTTCATCGACGTGCTGGAGCTGTTCCTGGCGGACGAGGACACCAAGTCGATCATCATGATCGGCGAGATCGGCGGCGACGCCGAAGAACAAGCCGCGCAGTTCCTGATCGACGAGGCCAAGCGCGGCCGCAAGAAGCCGATGGCCGGCTTCATCGCCGGCCGCTCCGCCCCCCCGGGCCGCCGCATGGGCCACGCCGGTGCAATCGTCTCAGGCGGCAAGGGCGATGCGGAAAGCAAGATCGCCGCGATGGAAGCGGCTGGTATTCGGGTTTCGCCGTCGCCGAGCTTGCTGGGCGAGACTTTGGCGGAAGTGCTGAAGGGGTAAGGGTTTAGGGGCCTCCGGCGGGCAAGGGCCATTGCACTTGCCCGCCGGGACTCAGGGACGTTTGTGCGAACCGACGCTGTGGCGCGCGACCGGACTGCCGGAGGCTATCAAGCCGCTACGCGGCGGCGAAAAACTGCCGTTGGCGCGCGCGGACCAAAGTGAAGGGATGCAAGGGCTGTGGCCCTTGCCCGCCGGAGGCAAAGTGCGCGATGGACTTGAATGTGGCAATTCGCCACGGTGTACCCAGCGCAATCGTATTCAGGGGAAATGGATGTCCGCCAATATCGCCGAAATGGAAAAACGCCGCGAGGCCGCGCGCATGGGGGGCGGGCAGCGCCGCATTGATGCGCAGCATGCCAAGGGCAAGCTGACCGCGCGCGAGCGGCTCGAAGTTCTGCTCGATGAAGACAGCTTCGAAGAAGTCGATGCCTATGTCGAGCACAACTGCGTCGATTTCGGCATGGCCGAGCAGACCGTGCCGGGCGACGGCGTGGTCTGCGGATCGGGCACGATCAATGGCCGGTTGGTCTTTGTCTTCGCGCAGGATTTCACGGTGTTTGGCGGCGCGGTTTCCGAGCGGCACGCGATGAAGATCTGCAAGATCATGGATACCGCGATGAAAGTCGGCGCGCCGGTGATCGGGCTCAACGACAGCGGCGGCGCGCGCATTCAGGAAGGCGTTGCATCGCTCGGCGGCTATGCCGAGATTTTCCAACGCAACGTGCTCGCCTCGGGCGTGGTGCCGCAGCTCAGCCTGATCATGGGGCCATGCGCGGGCGGCGCGGTCTATTCGCCGGCGATGACCGACTTCATCTTCATGGTGAAAGATTCGAGCTACATGTTCGTCACCGGCCCCGATGTGGTGAAAACGGTGACCAACGAGATCGTCACGCAAGAGGAACTGGGCGGTGCGGTGACGCACACCACCAAGACCTCGGTCGCTGACCTCGCCTGCGAGAACGATATCGAGGCGCTGATGATCGCGCGCGATTTCTTTGATTATCTGCCGCTGTCGAACAAGGAAACGGTGCCCGAACGGCCCACATCCGATCCCTATGACCGGCTCGAGCCCAGCCTCGACACGATCATCCCGGCCTCGGCCAACCAGCCTTATGATATGCATGAAGTCGTGCGCAAGGTGCTCGACGAGGGCGACTTCTTCGAGATCCAGCCCAAGCATGCGGGCAATATCCTCTGCGGCTTTGGCCGGGTCGAGGGCAAGACCGTGGGCGTCGTGGCCAATCAGCCGTTCGTGCTGGCGGGCGTGCTCGACATCAACTCATCGAAAAAAGCCGCGCGGTTCGTGCGATTCTGCGATGCGTTCAACATCCCGATCATCACCTTTGTCGACGTGCCCGGCTTCCTGCCCGGCACAGCGCAGGAGCATAACGGCATCATCAAGCACGGCGCCAAGCTGCTGTTCGCCTATGGCGAGGCGACCGTGCCCAAGATCACCGTGATCACGCGCAAGGCCTATGGCGGCGCTTATGACGTGATGGCCTCCAAGCACTTGCGCGGCGATCTCAACTACGCCTGGCCCACCGCCGAGATCGCGGTGATGGGTGCGAAAGGCGCGGTGGAGATCATCTTCCGTGGGCTCTCGAGCGAAGGCATCGCGGAAAAGACCAAGGAATACGAAGACCGCTTCGCCAACCCGTTCGTGGCCGCAAGCAAGGGCTTCATCGACGAGGTAATCTATCCGCATTCGACGCGGCGGCGCATCGCGCTGGGCCTGCGCAAGCTGCGCACCAAGAGCCTCGAAAACCCTTGGAAGAAGCATGACAATATTCCGCTATGATACTTTGCCGGATTGAGCAGGGGCTGAAAGGAATAAAATGAAACTCGGACGTCTCAATCACATCGGCGTCGCAACGCCCGATCTTGATGCTGCCATCGCCTATTACCGCGATGTGATGGGCGCGCAGGACATTACCGAGCCGTTCGTGCTCGAAAGCCAGCAGGTGCGGGTGTGCTTTGTGAACACGCCCGGCGAGAACGGGACGGCGGGCACGCAGATCGAACTGCTCCAGCCGACCACACCCGATAGCGCGGTGGGCAAGTGGCTGGAGAAGAACCCTTTGGGCGGCCAGCACCACCTTTGCTATGAAGTACCCGACATTCATGCGGCCAAGTCGTGGTTTGAAAGCCTCGGCAAGCGGGTGCTGGGCGAACCGCGCATCGGCGCGCACGGCACGCTGATTTTCTTTGTCCACCCCAAGGACATGGGCGGGCAACTGACGGAAATCATGGAGACGCCGAAAGAGGCGCACTGAGGTTTGAATGCCTTCCCCCTTGATGGGGGAAGGATACGCAGCCTTGCCCCTGAATGGGGCTAGGCGAAGTTGGATGGGGGTGAAGGGCTGGCACTGCGGCTGTCACCCCCACCCAGCTACGACTGGGCAGCAAGCTGCCAAGTCTTCGCATCCCTCCCCCATCGAGGGGGAGGAAAAGGGAATTGACGATGGCGAATATCGAAGACTGGCAAAAAGCGGCGGCCAAAGAGGTCAAGGTCGCAGATGCTTTCAGGGACCTGACCTGGCACACGCCCGAAGGCATCTTCGTGAAACCGCTCTACACGGCGGACGACGTGCGCGAGGACCCCGGCCTGCCCGGCTTTGCGCCGTTCACGCGCGGGGTGCGCGCCAGCATGTACGCCGGGCGGCCTTGGACAATCCGTCAATATGCGGGCTTTTCGACTGCCGAGGAATCAAATGCGTTCTACCGCCGCAATCTGGCGGCGGGGCAGAAGGGCCTTTCGGTCGCGTTCGATCTGGCAACGCATCGCGGTTATGACAGTGATCATCCGCGCGTGGTCGGCGATGTCGGCAAGGCGGGCGTGGCGATTGATTCGGTCGAGGACATGAAGATCCTGTTCGACGGGATTCCGCTCGATCAGATGTCCGTTTCGATGACGATGAACGGCGCAGTGATTCCGATCCTCGCGTTCTTCATCGTTGCAGGCGAAGAGCAGGGCGTGCCGCGCGCGGCGCTCGACGGGACCATCCAGAACGACATCCTCAAGGAGTTCATGGTCCGCAACACCTACATCTATCCGCCCGAGCCGAGCATGCGGATCATCTCGGACATTTTCGGCTACACCAGCCGCGAAATGCCCAAGTTCAACTCGATCTCGATCTCGGGCTATCACATGCACGAAGCGGGCGCGACGCAGGTGCAGGAGCTGGCGTTCACCATCGCCGACGGCATGGACTATGTGAAGTATGGCGTGGCCTCGGGCCTCGACATCGACAAGTTCGCAGGCCGCCTGTCGTTCTTCTTCGCCATCGGCATGAACTTCTTCATGGAGATCGCGAAGCTCCGCGCCGCGCGCGTGCTGTGGCACCGGGTGATGACCAAGCTGGGCGCTGGCGACGAACGCAGCAAGATGCTGCGCACCCACTGCCAGACCAGCGGCGTGTCGCTGCAAGAGCAAGACCCTTATAACAATGTGGTCCGCACCACGATCGAGGCGATGGCTGCGATGTTGGGCGGCACCCAATCGCTCCATACCAACGCGCTCGATGAAGCGATTGCGCTGCCCACCGATTTCTCCGCGCGGATCGCCCGCAACACGCAGATCGTGATCCAGGAAGAAACGGGCATGACCAAGGTGGTCGATCCGCTGGGCGGGTCGTACTACATTGAGGCGCTGACGCAGGATCTCGTCGACAAGGCGTGGGAGATCATCGAGCGGGTCGAAGCCGAAGGCGGCATGGCCAAGGCCGTGGCGGCAGGCTGGCCCAAGGCGATGATCGAGGAAGCTGCGGCGGGCCGTCAGGCCCGGGTGGACCGAGGCGAGGACGTGATTGTCGGCGTTAACAAGTACCGCCTCGGCACCGAAGACAAGCTCGAAACCATGGAAGTCGACAATGTCGCTGTACGCGAAGGGCAAGTCGCCCGGCTCAAGGCGACCCGTGCCGCGCGCGATGAGGCCAAGTGCCAGGCAGCCTTGGTTGCGCTGACCGAAGGCGCGAAAGGCACCGGAAACCTGCTTGAACTCGCTGTCGAAGCGGCGCGATATCGCGCGACGCTCGGCGAAATCTCGGATGCGATGGAGGCCGTGTTCGGCCGCTATTCGACCCAGCCGGTGCCGGTGAAAGGCATCTATGGCGCGGCCTACGATGGCGACAATCGCTACAATCAGGTGCTCGACGGCGTTGCCGCGGTCACCCGCCGCCTTGGTCGTGCGCCGCGCTTGCTCGTCGCCAAGATGGGGCAGGATGGCCACGATCGCGGCGCGAATGTGATCGCCTCGGCGTTTGGCGACATGGCGTTTGACGTGACCAGCAGCCCGCTGTTTCAAACCCCGCAGGAAACCGTGGCGATGGCGCTCGAAAAGGATGTCGACGCAATCGGCGCGTCCAGCCTCGCGGCGGGGCACAAGACCCTGATTCCCGAGCTGATCCAGCGTCTGCGCGACGCCGGCCGCCCCGATATCAAAGTCGTGGCAGGCGGGGTGATCCCGCCGCAGGACTATGAATTCCTGCGCGAGGCCGGAGTGCAGGGGATTTACGGCCCGGGCAGCAATGTCGTGGAATGCGCCGCAGACATGCTGCGCCTTCTGGGGCATAACATGCCGCCAACGGACACAGACGCCGCCTGATCACGCCAAGAGAGGATACCGCGATGGAAATGAAGCCTGAAACCATGGCCGTGCACGCCGGGACCGCGCCTGATCCTGCGACCAATGCCCGGATCACGCCGATCTACCAGACCGCGTCGTATGTGTTCGACGATGTCGACCACGCCGCCGCGTTGTTCAATCTGGAGCAGTTCGGCAACATCTATACCCGGCTGACCAACCCCACCAATGGCGCGTTCGAAGCCAAAGTCGCCGCGCTCGAAGGCGGCATGGCGGGGCTTGGCGTCGCCTCGGGCCATGCTGCGCAGTTCCTCGCGTTCCACACCTTGATGGAGCCGGGCTGCGAGATCGTCGCGGCCAAAAAGCTTTATGGCGGTTCGCTCAACCAGCTTGGCCATTCCTTCAAAAAAATGGACTGGCACGCGCGCTTCGTCGATGCCGATAGTGCCGATAACGTTGCCGCCGCGATCACCGACAAGACCCGCGCAGTGTTTATCGAAAGCCTCGCGAACCCCGGAGGCGTGGTGCAGGATATCGCCGCGATTGCCGCCGTGGCGCACAGCGCTGGCGTGCCGCTGATCGTGGACAATACGATGGCGACGCCGGTGCTGTGCCGCCCGATCGAGCACGGCGCGGACATTGTCGTCCATTCGGCGACCAAGTTCCTCAATGGCCATGGCAATTCGATAGCGGGCGTGATCGTCGATTCGGGCAAGTTCGATTGGGCGGCCTCGGGCAAGTTCCCTTATCTGTCGCAGCCCAATCCTTCTTATCACGGCAAAGTGTTTACCGATGCCTTCGGCCCGCTCGCCTTCATCCTCGCATGCCGCGCACTGGGTCTGCGCGATCTGGGCCCTTCGCTTGCGCCGATGAACGCGTTTCTGGCGCTCACCGGCATGGAAACGCTGGTCCTGCGGATGGAGCGGCATTGCGCGAACGCGCTCGCACTGGCGCAATGGCTGCAAGCGCACCCCAAGGTGGCGTGGGTCAACTATGCCGGGCTGCCGGGCAATCCCTACAACGCGCTGGCAAACCAGTATCTCGGCGGCAAGGGCGGCGCGGTGTTCACCTTCGGCGTGCATGGCGGCTATGCGGCAGGCGTGAAGCTGGTCTCGGCGGTCAAGCTCTTCAGCCACCTCGCCAATATCGGCGACACCCGCTCGCTGATCATCCACCCCAGCTCGACCACGCACCGCCAGCTCGATGAAGCAGAGCAACTCGAAGCAGGCGCGGGACCGGACGTGGTGCGCGTCTCGGTCGGCATCGAGCATATCGACGACATCATCGCCGATCTGGCGCAGGCGCTG
>Ga0164294_10003589_pt1 | contig 13776 bp, 13 predicted proteins | sample GEODES005metaG_FD_111479 | JGI IMG/M metagenome (GOLD analysis project Ga0164294, IMG submission 111479) | Oligotrophic lake water microbial communities from Sparkling Lake, Wisconsin, USA - GEODES005 metaG | ecosystem: Environmental > Aquatic > Freshwater > Lake | place: USA: Sparkling Lake...
AATGCCCGCGGCGATCATCCTGGAGCCCGACGCACTGGACATGGCCGACTGCCTATCCGCTGACCAGCGCCAGGAACGCTACGGCCTGATCCGCTCGGCAGTCGAGACGCTGACCCGGGACCCAGCCGCGGCCGTGTACATCGACGGTGGGCACTCGAGGTGGTTGAGCGCCGAAGAAATCGCCGCCCGCCTCAACCTGGTCGGGGTCGAGCGCGCGCGGGGCTTCAGTCTCAATACAACGAACTACTTCACCACCGAGGAAGAGATCGGGTACGGCGAGGCGGTATCGGCACTCACCAATGGTTCCCACTATGTGATCGACACCTCGCGCAACGGCGCCGGCCCTGCGCCGGATTCCCCGCTGATGTGGTGCAACCCCGGCGGCCGCGCACTGGGCGTACGCCCCACCACGGCCACCGCGGGAGCGCACGCTGACGCCTATCTGTGGGTTAAACGGGTCGGTGAGTCCGATGGATCATGCAACCGCGGGGAGCCGCCGGCGGGGCGCTTCGTCAGCCAGTGGGCCTTGGAGCTCGCCCACAACGCGGGTCAGTAGACCCGGCCTGACCACACCGGTCAGTCGAACGACTGCCAACCCGCCGCACCTGACCACCGCACCCCGTCGAGCAGGACCTCGCCTATGCCATCCCCGGGACCATTCCTGACGGTTCCGATGACCCGCCAACCTGGCGGCGCCGCATCCGGAAAGCAGGCCACCAGTGCGTGGTCCTCACCGCCGCCCAGCACCAGCGACCACGGCTCTGCCCCGACCACCTGTGCGGCCGCCGTCACCGCATCGACGTCGGAGCGCAGTGCCGCGGGATCAAGGTCCATCGTGACGCCGGAGGCTATCGCGATATGACCCAGGTCTGCCAGGAGACCGTCGGAGACGTCGGTCATGGCCTGCGCTCCCGCCTCGGCGGCGGCCACGCCCTGACCATACGGCGGTCGCGGCACCAGATGACGACGCCGCAGATCCTCGAAGTCATTGATTCCCTTGTCCCACAGAGCAAGTCCCGCGGCAGATAGACCTAACTCACCGGCCACCGCGATCACCGCACCGGCCTTCGCACCGCGACGTAACACCGGAGCACGGCCGCCCAGATCGCCCAGCACCGTCACCGAAACCACCCACTGCGGGCTTGCGACAAGATCTCCGCCGATGATGCCCGCACCGAGTACTGCGGCCTCGGCCCACATGCCGTCGCCGAGTTCAGCCACTCGCGCCGCCGACGTGCTCGCGGGCGCACCGAATCCGACGACAAAGGCTGTGACGCGCCCACCCATCGCCTCGATATCGGCGGCGTTCTGCGCGATCGCCTTGCGTCCCACGTCATGCGCGGTAGACCAGTCCAGCCGGAAATGGCGGCCCTCGACGAGCATGTCCGTGCTGACGGCCACCCGCCCATCCGGCGCGTCGATCACGGCGGCGTCATCACCGGGTCCGACAGTGACTCCGACCGCGTTCGGTCGCCCGGCGATGAGACGGTCCAGAACAGCGAACTCCCCCAGTTGTTTCAGCGTGGGATCGGACCCGTCTGCCACCGCATCTCCTCGTCGAAGCCCCGTCACGAGCCCTGCGCTACCTTGAGCACGTCAGTCTAGGACCAGCAGTCGCGACATCGAGGAGACGAGGTGCCCGGCGATACCGCGGATGAGCATGCTGAGCCTGACGTGCATCCTGAGACTGTGCAGGGCTCGCCCGTTGATTCCGACAGCGCCGGTCCGTCTCGCGCTCTACTGATCGCCGCGCTCACGCTCGCAGTCGTGGCGATCGGCACGATCCTCGCGATCGCCGCGACCCGGCACCCAGCGACCACACCGGTCGCCATCGCAGCCGTGCCGGCGCCTGCGGCGCAAACACCCGAATGTCAGGCGCTGCTGGCCACACTTCCCGATTCCCTCGGCGACCTCCGACGCGCCGAAACCGCCCAGCCCACGCCGGCCGGCACCGCCGCATGGCGCGGCGACGGCGAACCGGTCATCCTGCGCTGCGGACTGGACCGGCCCGCGGAGTTCGTCGTCGGCAGACCCATCCAGATGGTGGATGAGGTCGGATGGTTCCGAATCGATGACAGCGACACCCAGCGCAGTACCTGGGTCAGCGTGGATCGGCCGGTGTACATCGCCCTGACCCTGCCGGCCGATTCGGGACCAACGCCGATCCAGACCATGTCCGGGGCAATCGCGCGCACGATGCCGGCCCTACCGGTACGGCCCGGACCACCGGCCTGACGGACCTCAGCGCAGACCGGTGCCGCGGGCGAGTGCGGTTTCCACCATGGTCCCCAGCAGAGTCGGGTAGTCCACCCCGCTGGCGCCCCACATGCGCGGGTACATCGAGATCGTGGTGAACCCCGGCATGGTGTTGATCTCGTTGACAATCGGACCCTGCTCGGTCAGAAAGAAATCGACCCTGGCCAGGCCCTGGCAGTCCAGCGCGGTGAAAGTACGAATCGCTAGGTGCCGCAACTCGTCAGCGATCGCGCCATCCAGGACGGCCGGTACGTCAAGTTCGGCGGCGTCATCAAGATATTTCGTATCGAAGTCGTAGACGCCAACTCCGGGCACCTTGATCTCGCCGATGGTACTGGCCTTCACCGAGCCATCCGGGAACTCCAGGACTCCGCATTCCAATTCACGGCCGTCGATCGCAGCTTCGATGATGACTTTCGGGTCGTGCCGACGGGCCTCAGCGATCGCCGACTGAAGCTCACCCGTCGAGGTGACCCGGCTGACCCCGATCGAGGAACCACCGCGAGCCGGTTTCACAAATAGCGGAAAGCCTAGGCGCTCAACGTCTTCCGCGGTCGGACCATCCTGCCGGGAACGCAGCACGACGTAATCACCGATCGGCAGGCCTGCGCCAGCGCACAGCTTCTTGGAGAACTCCTTGTCCATCCCGGCCGCACTGGCGAATACCCCGGCGCCGACGTAGGGAACATTGGCAAGCTCTAACAATCCCTGGATGGTGCCGTCCTCCCCATAGGGTCCGTGCAGGATCGGAAAAACGACGTCCACCGAAGCCAGAATCTCGGCGGCCAGAGCGAGCGGTGTCTCTGATCGACCGGTGACTGCGGGCAGTCGCCGGTTGGTGATGGCCAGATCCTCGGGGCGCGCATCGGTGCGCAGCCAGATCCCGTCGGAGGTGATGCCGACCGGAATCACTTCGAAGCGCTGCGGGTCGAGGTGGCGCAGGATGCTGCCGGCCGATACACACGATATGGCGTGCTCGGAGCTACGACCGCCGTAGACGACGGCGACGCGGATCCGAGCTCGGTGGCGGCGGGCTGTCACAAACTAGAGAGGCTACAGCGGCATCCGGTTAGCGATGCAACAGAACGCGTTGGCTACGGTGTGCGTTATGAAAATCCAGCCCTCGCGCTCCAGCCTGCTGCTGTCACGCACATTCGCACCCGCGTTTGCCGCCGTCGTGATTTTCGGAGCGGTGGTGGTCGGGTGTTCGAAACCGGCCACCTATGACCATTCCGCACCGGCCATCCCCAGCAATGCCGAGGCCACCACCCAGGTCACGCGTCTTTTCGAAGGCGTGCTCAAAAAGAATCAGGCGGATCTGAAGAAGTTCCTCGCACCCAACTTCGTGCTCCAACGCACCACCGGTGGTGGCCTGGATCGCGACACTTTCATCGCCGGACTGCCGGACCTCAATGGCTATAAGCTCGACCCCATCACGGGCTGGCGGTTCGGAGACACCTTGACCGCTACCTATACCGCGAGTACCGACCTGCGCGTGGACGGTCAGAAGTTCCCCGCAACGCCCAGCCCTTTCCTGAGTACGTTTATCCGCGTGGACGGCGAATGGCACCTGGTCTCGCACGGCAACTTCGCCGTTCCCAGGTAGCTGTCGCCTCAGCGCGCGTCCAGCGCCCGCCGGACGTCGGCCACCAGATCGGCGGTGTCCTCGATTCCCGCTGAGATCCGGGCGAATCCGCTGGGCACCTCGTCGCCCCACCGTTCCCTGCGATCCACGCAGGTGTGGATGCCGCCGAAACTGGTTGCCGCCACCAGCAGGTCACTGTGTCGAACCAGCGCCTGCACGGCCCCGGCATCAGCGAGTTCAATCGACACCAGGCCGCCGAATCGATACATCTGGGTGATGGCGATCGGATAGGACGGATCAGTGGGCAATCCCGGATAACGCACCGTACGCACCCGCGGGTGGCTTGCGAGTTCCACGGCCAATGCCAGTGCATTCTGGCACTGCCGATCGAAGCGCAACCCGAGGCTGCCGATACTGCGCATCAGCAGCCAGGCCTCAAATGCACCGAGAATCGGCCCGGCCAGCAACCGCTCCCGTTCGATCGCCGCCATCAGGTCGGGCTCACCGCCGGCGACGTACCCGGCGAGCAGATCACTGTGTCCGGCAAGCGCTTTGGTGGCGCTGGCCACCACCAGATCGGCACCGAGCGACAATGGCTGCTGCCCAAGCGGGGTCGCGGTGGTGTTGTCCACCACCAGTCGACTCCCGCGACTACGACAGATTCCGGCGAGCCGGCCCAGATCCACCACATCCAGCGCCGGATTCGTCGGCGTCTCGGCCAGCACCACGTCAGCGGTCTCGGCAGCCTCGCACAACTGTGCGGCCGTCGCCTCGCGCACCGTAACACCCAGGGGAGCAAGACTTTCCCGCGCATAACGACGTACCTGGTAGTAGCCGTCGGCGGGAACGACAAGCACCGAGCCCGGTCTGGCCAGGACGCGCAGGGTCGCTGTGATCGCGGCCATTCCGGAACCGAAGACCAGTGCTGAGCGCGCCGCTTCCAGGTCCGCCAGTGCCGACTCCAGCCGGCTCCAGGTGGGATTGGAGTAACGACCGTATACGTGCGGCTCGGAGCCCTCATCATCGGAGAGGTGATAGGCCGATGCCGGCACCGGGATCGGGCTCAGCGGCTGACCCGGAATCGCCTCGCTATCAACCGCTTTGACGGTGCGCGTGGAATCGCCGTAGCGCTGAATGCCATCACCCTGGATCATCGTCTCACTCTGCTTTGGTTCTGCGGCCTAAAAGCAATGCCACCGCCTCGTCGACGGACAAACCTTTGTGGCATACCTGGTTCACAGCATCGGTCAGCGGCATCTCAACGTCATAGCGGGATGCCAATTCCAGGATCGACGTACACGAGGTGAAACCCTCGGCGACATGGGCTTCGGTGGCCTGTATCACCGCCGCCACGTCATCGCCGCGGCCGAGCCGGTAACCGAAGGCGCGATTGCGCGACTGGATCGAGGTGCAGGTGGCCACTAGGTCACCCACCCCGGCGAGTCCGGCGAGTGTTGTAACTTTGGCGCCCAACGCAATTCCCAACCGCATGATCTCTGCCAACCCACGCGTGATGATGGCTGCGGCGGTGTTCTCGCCCAAGCCCGCCCCCGCGGCCATCCCGCAAGCAAGCGCGATGACGTTCTTGCATGCCCCGCCAATCTCGGTGCCCACCACGTCCGAGTTGGTGTAGGGCCGCAGATATCCGGTGTCCAGCGCACGTTGCAAAGCAACTGCCCGGCCGGGGTCCGCGCACGCAACCACCGTCGCAGTGGGTTGCTCTGCGGCGACTTCGCCGGCCAGATTCGGTCCGGACACCACCGCGACCTGACCTGATTCCACACCCGTCACCGCGACGATCACCTCGCTCATCCGAAGACATGTGCCGAGTTCAATGCCCTTGGCCAGGCTGACCAATGTCGCTCCGGTCGCGATATCCCCCCGCCATACCTCGAGGTGTCCCCGCATCGTCTGCGATGGCACAGCCAGCAGCACAGTTCTCATCCCGTCGAGTGCCTGAGCCGGGTCAGCGGTGGCCCGGATCGAGGATGGCAGCAGAACACCGGGCAGGTAACCGCCGTTGACCCGGGAGGTGTTGATCTCGTCGGCCACCTCCGGCCGGCGGGTCCACAGCCTGACGTCGCTTCCGGCGTCGGCCAGCACCTTGGCCACGGCGGTGCCCCATGCGCCGGCACCCATAACCGCCGCCGTTCCCAGCGAGCCACTCATCTCACACTCCACCTCTGCGCGGCCATCCCTGGCCCTTGTCGATAAATGCGCTATCGACAGGGACGCCCGTCAACCTAATCACGGTGGCGCTGGCAGGATGGCGACCATGAGCGGTGAGCCTGATGTCGGCCTGATCATCGCCGTCAAACGCCTCTCTGCGGCCAAGACCCGACTGGCAACTCTTTTCTCGGCGGATGCACGCGAACGCGTCGTCCTCGCGATGCTCATCGACACCATCGCCGCCGCCCAGGCCGTCGAGGGAGTCGGATCAGTCACCGTGGTGACACCGGACCTCACGGCGGCCGCCGCGGCCCGTGAGTTGGGCGCGATTGTGCTTGCTGACCCCACCCCGGCGCGCCACCCCGACCCGTTGAACAATGCCGTGCTGGCGGCGTATGAGTCCCTCATACAGACGATGTCGAATATCGTCGTACTGCAAGGTGATCTACCAGCACTGAAAACAACGGAGCTGCACGAGGCGTTGACACTGGCTCGCCGGCATCCACGAAGTTTCGTGGCCGATCGGCAAGGCAGCGGCACCGCGGCATTGTTCGCATTCGGTGTGAATCCTCAGCCTCGATTCGGCCCAGATTCGGCGTCACGGCATCAGGATTCCGGAGCCGTCGAGCTCACCGGCGCGTGGCCGGGTCTGCGATGCGATATCGACACACCCGAGGATCTTGCTGTGGCGCGGGTGCTGGGTGTCGGACCGACGACGGCTAAGGCCATCGTCTGACCGAGCCGGGGGCTCGGTGAACATGAGGTTGGTGAACATTTAGTGGCAGTTGTCCTCGCGAGGCAGGCATGGGGGATGATGGTGCAATGACCGAGGCCGAGACCCAGTCCCGAGCTCCCGAGGCCCCGCCGGCGACCACCGCGGAGGCCATCGACAACCCTCTGCCCGAGGAGCGCTATCTCAATCGCGAGCTGAGCTGGGTGGACTTCAACGCCCGGGTGCTGGCACTGGCCGCCGACACCTCCCTGCCGCTGCTGGAACGAGCCAAATTCCTGGCGATCTTCGCCTCCAACATGGACGAGTTCTACATGGTTCGGGTTGCCGGCCTCAAGCGACGCGATGAGATGGGCTTGACGGTCCGCTCCGCTGACGGACTCACCCCGCGCGAGCAACTGCGCCGTCTCGAAGACCGCATCGGACAACTGGCCACCAGGCACGCACTGGTGTTCCTGGACTCGGTTCGACCGGCGCTTGCCGAGCAGGGCATTGAGTTCATCGGCTGGGCTGATCTGTCCGATGCCGAACGTGCCGATCTGTCGAAATACTTCCAGGAGCAGGTGTTCCCGGTCCTGACCCCGCTCGCCGTGGACCCGGCGCATCCGTTCCCGTTCGTGAGCGGGCTGAGCTTGAACCTGGCAGTCACCGTTAAATCCCCGGAGGACGGCGGTCAGCACTTCGCCAGGGTGAAGGTACCGGACAACGTCGACCGATTCGTCCGGCTCAACAGCACCGACGGCCAAACCGAGACCATCCGCTTCCTGCCGATGGAAGAACTCATCGCCGCGTTCCTGCCGGCACTGTTCCCGGGCATGGAAATCGTCGATCGCCACGCGTTCCGGATCACCCGTAACGCCGACATGGACGTCGAGGACCGCGACGAAGATCTGCTGCAGGCACTGGAACGCGAACTGGCCCGCCGACGCTTCGGTCCGCCGGTGCGCCTGGAGATCTCCGGTGAGATGTCCGAACACATGATGGGCCTGCTGCTACGCGAACTCGACGTTGACCCCGGGGACGTGGTGCAGTTACCCGGACTCCTGGATCTCTCGGCGCTGTGGCAGGTCTACGCCGTCGATCGCCCGGCGCTCAAGGATCCGCCTTTCGTGCCGGCCACCAACCCCGCCTTCGCCGAACGCGAGACACCGAAGAGCATCTTCGCCACCCTGCGCGACGGGGACGTGCTGGTGCATCATCCCTACGAGTCGTTTTCCACCAGTGTGCAGCGATTCATCGAACAGGCCGCCGCCGATCCACATGTGCTGGCGATCAAGCAGACGCTGTACCGAACCTCAGGTGATTCGCCGATCGTCAACGCTTTGATCGAGGCAGCCGCAGCCGGCAAGCAGGTGGTTGCCCTGGTCGAACTGAAGGCGCGCTTCGACGAGCAGGCCAACATCAAGTGGGCACGCGCGCTGGAAGACGCCGGCGTCCACGTGGTGTACGGACTCGTCGGACTCAAAACCCACTGCAAGACCTGCCTGGTGGTGCGGCGCGAGGGGTCGACCATCCGGCGCTACTGCCATATCGGGACCGGCAACTACAACCCGAAAACCGCTCGGCTCTACGAGGATGTCGGTCTGCTGACGGCGTCGCCCGATATCGGCGCGGATCTCACCGACCTGTTCAACTCGCTCACCGGCTATTCGCGCAAGGTGGGCTATCGCAACCTGCTGGTGGCCCCGGAGGGCATCCGGAAGGGAATCCTGGAGTGTATCGAGCGGGAGACCGCCGCGCACCGCGAGGGCAGGACTGGACGAATCCGGATCAAAGCCAACGCTATCGTCGACGAGGGGATCATCGATGGCCTCTACCGCGCATCCCAGGCCGGGGTCCGCATCGAGATTGTCGTACGCGGAATCTGCGCATTACGTCCGGGCGTCGAAGGCTTCTCGGAGAACATCACGGTCCGCTCGATTCTCGGCCAGTTCCTGGAACATTCCCGCGTCATGCACTTTGAGGCGATTGACGAGTTCTGGATCGGCAGCGCCGACATGATGCATCGCAACCTTGACCGCCGAGTCGAGGTCATGGCACAGGTCAAGGACCGCAGACTGACCGGATACCTCGACGAGGTGTTCGAGTCCGCCATGCATCCGTCGACCCGCTGCTGGGAACTCGGCTCCGACGGCAAATGGACCGCGGCACCGCGGGACGGTCGCCAGGTTCGGGACCATCAGGTATGGCTGATGGAAAAGCATCGGCAGTCGTGAAAGCGATCGGCCCTGAATTCAACTGCAGTTCGAGATAACCGACAACACTCGTGACGACATCGAAGGATGGGAAATCCGGTGAACCCGTATTGGCGGCGGGGGCGGTGCTGTGGCAGCCGGATCCGGACACCGGTGACCCGCGGATAGCCGTCGTCCACCGCCCCCGATACGACGACTGGTCACTGCCGAAGGGCAAAGTCGATCCCGGCGAGACCGAACCGGTTGCCGCAGTGCGCGAGATCTTCGAGGAAACCGGTCAGCGCGCACATCTGGGTCGGCGTCTGGGCGTGGTGGGCTATCCGATCCCGGACGGCACCAAAATCGTCCACTACTGGGTGGCCCGCGGCCACGGCGGCGAGTTCGTTCCGGGCGACGAAGTCGATCAACTGGTGTGGTTGCCGGCCCCGGAGGCGTCCGAGCGGCTGACCTACCGGACCGACCGCAAGATGGTCACGCGCTTCGCCAAATTGCCGGCTGATACCCAGAGCATTCTGATCGTCCGTCACGGAACCGCAGGCCGGAAGTCCCGTTATAAGGGCGACGACCGCAATCGGCCACTGGATGCCAAGGGCCGCGCCCAAGCGGAATCGCTGGTACCGCAACTTCTGGCATTCGGAGCATCCGACGTCTACGCCGCCGATCGGGTTCGCTGCGCCCAAACCGTGGAGCCGTTGGCACGGGAAATGGATGTGACGATCTCGTTGGAACCCGGACTGACCGAGGAGGCCTACGCCGCCGACCCCAAGGCTGCGCGCCGCCGAGTTCTGGAGATCGCCGCACTCGGGGGGACGCCGGTGATCTGCACGCAGGGCAGGGTGATCCCCTACCTGATCGACTGGTGGTGTTCGCGCGACGATGTCCGACCGGACCTGTCGCGCAACCGCAAGGGCAGTACCTGGATCCTGTCGTTGGCAGCCGGCCGGCTTATTGCTGCCGACCATCTCGCCAGCCCACTGGCCACCAGATCCAGTACCTGAACAACAAAACGCCGCGGACCCGATGGGCCCGCGGCGTTTTGTTGTCAGAGCTTAGCGACGACCCCTGGCCGGAGCCTTCTTTGCGGCCTTGCGGGCCGGGGCCCGCTTGACAGCCTTCTTGACAGCCTTGCGGGCCGGAGCCTTCTTGACGGCCCGCTTGACAGCCTTCTTGGCGGCAGTCTTGCGAACGGCCTTCTTGACGACCCGCTTGGCAGCGGCCTTCTTGACGACACGCTTAACAGCAGCCTTCCGGACGACCCGCTTGACAGCCTTTCTAGCGGCGGTCTTGCGAACGGCCTTCTTGACTGCGGCCTTCCGCACGGCCTTCTTGACGACGCGCTTGGCAACGGCCTTCTTGACGACGCGCTTGGCAGCGGCCTTCTTGACGACTCGCTTCGCAGCGGCCTTCTTGGCGGGGGACTTCTTCACAGCTTTCTTTACAGCCACAGCAGACTTCCTAACTGCGCCATCAGCGGCGCCTCGTTTTACAGCGGGACCTTCAGCGGAGAGTTTTTGAGCACCAGAGACAATTGCTTTGAACTGCGCACCCGGACGGAACGCGGGTACAGACGTCGGCTTAACCTTCACCGTTTCACCGGTGCGTGGGTTACGAGCGACACGTGCGGCGCGGTGACGCCGTTCGAACACACCGAAGCCGGTGATTGTCACGCTGTCACCCTTATGCACAGCGCGCACGATGGCGTCGACCAATTCCTCAACGGCTCTGGTCGCCGTCTGGCGATCAGACTGAAGCTCTGCCGTGAGAACCTCGATCAACTCTGCTTTGTTCATTCACATCCTCCGAAACAGTGGTCCGCTCTGGACCGACTGGAGAACACGGTAAACCCTCAAAACGCAGATATCCATGAGCCACGCGCATTTACAGCAAAAAGATCAAAGAAATTTTTTGGCACTTTTCGCGCCCGTGAGCGGATGTTCCGGTTGTGCGACGGCCGTTGCGAAGCACAGCTTCGCCGAATAGCTGGACTGAAATCAGACCGATGCGATACCCGGTTTCCAGCTCGGCCGCGCGGCTTCGAACGCTTCAATTTCAGGAAGTTTCCGCAGCGTAAGACCGATATCGTCGAGTCCTTCAAACAATCGCCAGGCGGTGTAATCGTCAATCGCGAATCCCACCACAACCGTTCCGGCAGAGATGGTTCGGTCTTTGAGATTGACGGTGATTTCCAACCCCGGATGCTCTTCGATGAGCTTCCACAGCAGTTCGACATCATCTTGTGCGACTTCGGCCGCCAACAGGCCGGCCTTGCCCGCGTTGCCCCGGAAGATATCGGCGAAGCGAGACGAGATGACGACCCGGAAGCCGTAATCCATCAGCGCCCAGACCGCATGCTCGCGTGAGGAACCGGTACCGAAATCCGGGCCCGCGACCAATACCGAGCCGCGATCGAAGGGGCTCAGATTCAGGATGAAGGAGGGATCGTTGCGCCACGCGGCGAACAAACCGTCCTCGAAACCGGTGCGCGAGACGCTCTTCAGGTATACCGCCGGGATGATCTGGTCGGTATCGACATTCGACTGACGCAGCGGCACACCGATGCCGGTGTGGGTGTTGAAGGCTTCCATGCGTGCTCTCCTCAGTTTCCTGTGATGCCGAGATCAGCCGGCGAGGACAGCGTGCCGCGCACCGCGGTGGCGGCGGCGACCGCCGGAGACACCAGATGCGTGCGGCTGCCCTTGCCCTGGCGGCCCTCGAAGTTGCGGTTCGACGTCGACGCGCACCGCTGGCCCGGCGCGAGTTGGTCGGGATTCATTCCCAGGCACATTGAGCAGCCCGCCTGCCGCCACTGCGCCCCCGCAGCGGTGAAGATCTCACCGAGCCCCTCCGATTCCGCCTGCGCTCGCACCCGCATCGATCCGGGCACAATCAGCATCCGGATTCCGTCAGCCACCTGGCGACCGCGCAACACCTCGGCCACCGCGCGGAGGTCCTCGATACGGCCATTGGTGCAGGAGCCGACGAATACGGTGTCGACGGCAATATCGCGCATCCGCATTCCCGGCCTCAGGTCCATGTAGGTCAACGACTTCTCCGCCGCCTGCCGCTCGGCGTCGCTGAGCATGAGCTCGGGGTCGGGCACCGATCCCGACAGGGGTACACCCTGCCCGGGGTTGGTGCCCCATGTCACGAAGGGGCTCAGCGTCGTCGCGTCGATGTAGATCTCGGTGTCGAACTCCGCACCCTCATCGGTGCTCAGCAGATCCCACGCCGCAACCGCCGAGTCCCACTGTGCTCCGGTTGGCGCGTAGGGGCGCCCGCGCAGGTATCCATACGTCGTCTCATCGGGCGCCACCATCCCGGCCCTGGCACCGGCTTCGATGCTCATATTGCAGACCGTCATCCGACCTTCCATCGACAGTGATTCGATGGTGCTGCCGCGGTACTCGATGACGTGACCCTGACCACCGGCGGTGCCGATCTTGGCGATCACCGCCAAGATGAGGTCCTTGGCCGTCACTCCGGGGGGCAGTGGCCCGTCGACATTGACCGCCATCGTCTTGAACGGACGCAGCGGAAGGGTCTGGGTGGCGAGCACATGCTCAACCTCCGAGGTCCCGATACCCATGGCGAGCGCGCCGAATGCGCCGTGGGTCGAGGTGTGGCTGTCACCGCAGACGATCGTCATCCCGGGTTGGGTGAGGCCCAACTGCGGACCCACCACATGCACGATGCCCTGTTCGGGGTCACCCATCGGGTGCAGTCGGATGCCGAACTCCACGCAGTTGCGACGCAGTGTCTCCACCTGGGTGCGCGACACCAGGTCGGCTATCGGCTTGTCGATATCGACTGTCGGCACATTGTGGTCCTCGGTGGCCAGGGTCAAATCAGTGCGCCGCACGGTCCGGCCCGCCAGTCGCAGACCGTCGAAGGCCTGCGGGCTGGTGACCTCATGGATGAGGTGTAGATCGATGTAGATCAGATCTGGTTCGGTGGCACCGCCGGCGGCGACGACGTGATCCGCCCACACCTTCTCCGGAAGGGTTCTTGGTTTGACAGCCATGGCCCGACTCTCGCAATCTCACTATCTGGGACGCTAGTATCTCGATATGAGACAGGATAGCGGCATTGGCGTCCTCGACAAAGCGGTGGGTGTGCTGCACGCGGTCGCCCGGTCCCAGTGCGGGCTGGCCGAACTCTGCGAACGCACCGGCCTGCCGCGGGCGACGGCGCATCGGTTGGCCGCCGGCCTGGAGTTCCACCGACTACTCGCCCGCGACGATGCCGGCCAGTGGCGGTTGGGCCCGGCGCTGTCGGAGTTGTCCGCTCACGTCAACGATCCACTGCTGGAAGCCGGAGCCGCTGTACTGCCCGGACTCCGCGAGATCACCGGGGAAAGCGTCCAGCTCTACCGCCGGGAAGGAACCACGCGGGTATGCGTTGCGACGCTGGATCCACCCGCGGGCCTTCGCGATACCGTGCCACTCGGGGCACGCCTGCCGATGACGGCGGGCTCGGGCGCCCGGGTGCTGCTCGCCTACGCTGATCCCGTCACTCGGCAGGCGGTGCTGGGATCGGCGAAGTTCACCGAACGCAGCCTGACCGAGGTCCGCCGTCGCGGCTGGGCGCAGAGCGCGGCCGAACGCGAACCCGGTGTGGCCAGTGTGTCTGCCCCGGTGCGCGACCGCGACGGCGAGGTGATCGCAGCGGTGTCGGTCTCCGGCCCGATCGACCGGATGGGCCGACGCCCGGGTGAGCGGTGGGCGGCCGACCTGCTGGCCGCGGCCGAGGCACTGACCCGGCGACTGTGATCGTCGAGTCTGCGTCCAGATCGTCTTCCAGAGCCGAAACGCGATCTGGACGCAGTGTCGATTACCGCCGGG
>Ga0164294_10003590_pt1 | contig 13776 bp, 8 predicted proteins | sample GEODES005metaG_FD_111479 | JGI IMG/M metagenome (GOLD analysis project Ga0164294, IMG submission 111479) | Oligotrophic lake water microbial communities from Sparkling Lake, Wisconsin, USA - GEODES005 metaG | ecosystem: Environmental > Aquatic > Freshwater > Lake | place: USA: Sparkling Lake...
ATAAGTAGTTAAAATTTTCCCTATATCACTAAATGCCAAATCTGGGCTTTTTTTACTTACCATCGATTTTAATCCCTTTTTGGAATAGACAATAGGAAAATAATAAACACCAAATAGTAAACCTTGTACAATGAAATGCCAAGCCGCACCATGCCAAATTCCTGAAATTAAAAAAGTAAGAAAAACTGCTGCATAAATACCAAATTTGCCCCTATCCCGAAAAGTTAATGCCAACGGAGTGAAAACATAATCATTTAGCCAAGATGACAAACTAATATGCCAACGGCTCCAATATTCACCTATACTTCTCGAAAAATATGGATAATTAAAATTCTTAATTAATTCTAATCCAAACATTTTTGATACACCCCGCGCAATGTCTGAATAACCACTAAAATCACCATAAATTTGAAATGAAAAACCCACAACTCCAGTAATTAAGGATATTCCATTATAGGATGTATAATTTTCAAATGCTTTATCTACTGTAATTGCCAGAGAATCTGCAATAACAATCTTTTTGAACATCCCCCATAAAATTAATTTTAATCCTGCAACACCTTGTTCATAATTAAATGTTCTCTTGTGTTTTAATTGTGGCAATAAATGGGTAGCCCGTTCAATCGGACCAGCAACAAGTAAAGGGAAATAGGCTACAAAAAGCGCATATTCAGGGAACGCTTTTGTTGGTTTGATTCTATTATAATAAATATCTAAAACATAGGAAACACCATGAAAAGTGTAAAATGAAATCCCTATCGGCAAAATAATCTGTAATGTCCAAGTATTTATAGAAAGTCCCAAATTATTCAACAAGCCAATAAAATTTTCAATAAAGAAATTGGCATATTTGAAATAACATAAAAGTCCAATATTAATAAAAATGCTCAACCAAAGCCACCATTTTTTCTTTTGTGGATTTTCTGCATTACCAATAGCTAAGCCTGATGCATAGTCGAGAAGCGTAGAAAATAAGAGCAAAAATAAAAATCGCCAATCCCAAAATGCATAAAATACATAACTCGCCAACAACAAGAAAATATTTTGTCTAAGCGCAGTTTTGGAAAAAATAAACCAAAAGCTTAAAAATACAACTAAGAAGAAAATTAAAAATTCGAAAGAATTAAACAACATACTATTAAATTATTTATTTAAATCATTCACAATATCTCCTACACACTTCCAATTTTGAATTTGATTAGTGGTAAATTTCTTTTTAAACTTTTTTTCAATTGCAACAATTAAATAAATATGGTTTATAGAATCCCATTCCTCAATGTCTGCCGCCTTTGTTTGTTCTGTTAAAACAATATCTTCATTTTCTAATACGTCTCTAAAAATTGGCTCAAGGTCAATAATTTGTATACTCATTTTGCAATAATTTTTGTATTTAAGTGTCTAAAGTTTATTATATCTAGCATGTATTTATGCATATCATGAGTTGATGCAAATCCCATATCGGGTAATAATTTTGAAACTAACCCATTTTTGGCAGTTGGTATGTATTCACCTCTCAATTGTGTTATGCCCATCTCTCTTAATCTTTCTACAACAAAATTTATCACAAAAGGCTCCACTGTTCTTTTTAATACCCTACAACTCATAACCCAAGTATCAATATATGCCTCCCTATTTTCTTCTATTTTTATTATAACTAAACTTATTAACCCATATTTCCCAAACTTGTCTGAAAGGTTAACTGCAATCGTAACATACTTATTATCTTCACTAATTCTTTTTATATCAATTGGTGTATACCTTATTGTCCTTAAATTAAACTGGTTAGAACGTTGGGTTAACTGAGCAATTCTATCATAATCCACAGACTGAAATGCTCCAATCTCAGATTCCATTGCTAAAGAAGCTAAGTAATCATCCATATTTGTAATGGAACTTGCCAATTGCACACGCTTTGATTCTTCTTGGTATTGTTGTGTGCGTGATTCATCATTTTTTGAATAGGTGGTGGTTTCGAAAATATTTAAACCAATAATAAATGGCAGGTATTCTGCTGGATCTTCTGGCAATTCAGGTACCATGATTTCAGGTATATGTTGCCTAACAATTTCTCTTTCAGCAGGATTGTCATCTAAAAACACCATAGAATCATACCCAATATTTAAAATTTGTTGTATATGTTGAATGTTGTCCGCTTTGCTATTCCAATTTGCAATAAATACAGCAATATCATCAAGTGATAAATGCATGTCTGGATGATGCATAAATGGTTCTTTGGCAATATCTTCATTGTTTTTTGAACATACCGCTAAAATAATACCCCGCTGCTTCAGTTGCTTAATCCATTTCTGTAAACGGGAAAACGCTTTACCATTGCCTAAGGCACCAAGTTGAATTCCTTCCATACCATCATCACCAATAATCCCTCCCCACAACGTATTATCCAAATCTAAAATCAAACATTTCTTAAAATGACCTTTGAACGAAGCAATGCAACCCGCAATATTTTTCGATAACCAACCTAAATAATCTAATGTGAAATGCAACTCCGCATTTACTACTTGCGACCAATCAGTAGTTGATAATAACCCAATCGGTTGACCATCAATTAAATAGAATGAATCTTTTTGATGACTAAATTCGGTTAGTTGCCAATTTAACATCAAAGATTGATAACCCCACGACCCCTTTATCTTTGAATAATAATTTCCATAAACGTTATCATTAATTATAACAGGTAGCGGAAACAATATCTTCACATGGGGTAATCTTTCATTAATGATGCTACACAAATTTTTAATGCGATCAATTTGTGTTTCAGCAAATGATTGCTGAGCATTAATTGAAGTCTCATAAAAACTATCCCTTAACCCTAAATAGGACTCATGCCAAATGATATAATCTGGTATAAAGGTATATAAACCCGACTGTTCATCAATTACTTCAAAGTTTATTGCGTTGAAATCCGCCTCATACCATTCAATGCTTTTATCTAAGTTCTTACAAGCTTTTTTTAAGGATTTTTGTAAAAACTGGGTCGCATAGTTCCCCAAAATTGCAATTTTCATATTGTATTTAAAATGGTATAAATTTTCTTATGTAGCTATTTTTAACATTAATGTGTAAAAATAACGTTGTTTGTTTAACGATTTTTTTCATCTAATATTGCCATGAGCTTTTTTTGAACTGCATATTACTACTGTATAATGACGAATTATTAAAAAAAAAGCACAACCAGAATTATCTGATTGTGCTTTTTTTAACGCCTGATTTTTTAATGAATACTATCGCTTTATTTCAACCCTATCACAGGCAATGCCTGATCCCTAATCATTTTATTGAGCAACGGCACCTCTGTATTTAACACTTCTTTGTATTGCTTTAATACCACATCCGCCTGCTGCGAAAGGTCTGTAAATACTTCTAAAGCTTGTTTGCTTGGAGGCATTTTCCCGCTATTCACCACATCAAACAAACCACTTAGCTTGTCGTTTAACCGAATAGGATAATTTAATACGTCTTGTCCGCTCTTGGCTTTGGTTTGATGTAATTTTTCTTCTAAACCCGTAAGCTTTTTTACAACAGAATCTGCCATCAACTTCACTTCCTTAGGCATATCTTTTCCCTGACGACCCACAAAATCATTGATTTGCGTACGAATGACTCTAATGTCTTTTACCGTTTTTTGAACAACATTGTATTTGTCTTGAATTTTTTGCAACAACTCAAATTGCGCCTCGTAGCCTTCTTTAGTAACAGTGTAATTGGGATCTGCCAACACATCAAAGGAAACTTCCGCAGAATCATTGCCGATTTTCACCTTCGCAAAATAATTGCCAGGCGCTGCTATAATCCCTGAGGGCTCTCCATTCCAAAGAATCATCCCATCGGCTTTTTCAGCCTCAGGATACATCAAATTCCAATTGAATTGATTCATGCCGGTTTTGATATCTAACTTATTTTCCTTCCCTTCTGTAGAAAACTTCTTAATCAATTTATGGTTCTTGTCCATCACCGCAATAGAACCCTTGGTACTATCAGCACTATTTTTTACAAAATAATTGATTACTACACCTTTGGCAGGATTTGCCCCCGCATGTTTAGGCGCTCCCATAAAATACTCCCTAGACATGGCGCTGGTTATTCTATAGGATGGATTTACCGCAAAAACATGCAACGATTTGGCTAAAATGTCTGATTTTGCTTGCTGTATAAGCGATAAATCGTCGATTGCCCAAAAGGCTCTTCCCTGCGTAGCTACAATCAAATCATTATTTTTGATGGTTAAATCAGTAATCGGAACAACTGGTAAGTTTAACTGGAAACTACTCCAATTTACCCCACCATTATAACTGATATACATCCCAAATTCTGTACCCGCATACAACAATCCCGGACGCTTTTTATCGGCTCTTAACGCTCTGGTAAAATGCATTGGATTGATCCCATTGGTGATTAATTTCCAAGATTTTCCATAATCTTCAGTTTTGTATATATAGGGTGCATAATCGTCTAACTTATACCTTGTACCTACAATATACGCTGCTCCTTTTTGGAATGGATCAGCATCGATACAATTCCACATGATCCATTTTGGCGCATCTTTTGGGGTAACATTTTCCCAATGCTTGCCACCATCTTTGCTCATATTTACCAACCCATCATCACTGCCTGTCCACAATAAATCTTTCTCCAGCTCACTTTCTGCTGCTGTAAAAATGGTACAATAATATTCTACAGATGTATTGTCTTGCGTAATTGGCCCCCCACTGGATGCTTGCTTGGCTTTGTCGTTTGTAGTGAGGTCTGGCGAGATTTGTTCCCAACTAGCGCCTTCGTTTTCTGTTACAAACAACGCATTTCCTGCACAATACAATCTTTTAGGATTATGTGGCGAGAAGAAAATAGGGAAATTCCATTGGAACCTGAATTTTTGCACATCAGCACCTGCGCCCATCGGATTGTCTGGCCAAACGGATATAGCCCTGTTTTCGCCGGTATGATGGTTTAATCTAGATAAATATCCGCCATAATTACCGCCATAAACGATATCTGGATCGTTGGGATCTGCTACCACATAGCCGCTTTCTGCTCCTGCCGTTGGCATCCAGTCATCTCTTGTAATGGCCATGCCATAAGTTGATGATTTAATTCTTACAGTTGAGTTATCTTGCTGCGCACCAAGTATACGATAAGGGAAAGAATTGTCTGTAGAAACCCTGTAAAATTGTGCTGTAGGTTGATTGTCCAATGAACTCCAATTCATACCGCCATCAAAACTGATTTGAGCACCGCCATCATCGGCAACAATCATTCTTTTGCCATCCGCCGGATCTATCCACAAATCATGGTGATCTCCATGGGGAGTCCGCGCACTTAAAAATGTTTTTCCACCATCACGAGAATACATGAAACCAACATTTGGACAATAAATTTGGTTTTCATTGGTAGGATCTATAAAAATCTTTGAATAATACCAAGCGCGTTGGCGGATATTATTATCGCTACTGGCTAATGTCCAGTTTTCGCCACCATTATTACTTACATATAATCCACCATTCGCATTTTCAATAATGGCATACAATTTATCTGTATTTGACGCTGAAACTGCTACGCCCACAATACCCCAAGTGCCTTTGGGAAGTCCTTTTGCCGCAGATATATTGCTCCAAGTATCACCACCATCTGTAGATTTCCATAAGCCACTGCCTTCTCCACCACTTTCTAATGAATAAGGTGTACGGATAAGTTTCCAAGTGCCGGCATATAAAACACTAGGATTTCCTGATTCCATCACCAAATCTGAAGCCCCAGTTTGATTGTTCACATACAATACTTTTTTCCAAGATTTACCTCCATCAACGGTTTTAAACACGCCGCGATCTTCACTTGGTCCAAATAAATGCCCCATTACGCCAATCCAAACAATATCAGGGTTTGTGGGGTGTACAATAATCCGGGTAATATGTCTGGTATCTTTTAAACCGATATTTTTCCATGTCTTTCCACCGTCATCACTGCGCCACATGCCGCCTAATCCTTCACTCACATTTCCACGCATGGTGTTTTCGCCTTCCCCTACATACACAACGCTTTCATTGGATGGGGCAACTGCTATCGAACCAATACTGCTTCCAAAATATTTATCACTGATGTTGTTCCAATTGCTGCCGCCATCCGTTGTTTTCCATACACCACCGCCTGTAGCACCAAAATAAAAGGTATTCTTGTTTTTATAACTTCCCGCTACCGCAGCGCTTCTGCCCCCTCTAAAAGGACCTACCAAACGGTATTTTACTTGCTTATAAATGGATTCCTCCGTATTTATTGGAGCGGATATCGCTGGCAAATTTGCCCCCTTTTTTTGCGCAGTAGCCATAAAGCCAAATGCAAAACATACAAATACAATTACTAATTTTCTCATATTCTGTTGATTGGATAAGTAAATTAATAAAAAAAGGACTGAAAATATTATTTTCAGTCCTTTAAGTTTGTTGAAATCGTTTATTTGTTAGGATGTTGTCTTTATAGTTTCAGAAGGTATAAAGATCCTGACCGATTTCGATTGTAGGATTCAAGGGGTAACAGAAAAAACGGACTATTTTTAAAAGGCGGTAATGGTTGTTTTTGTTTGATAAAGTAAAGGTGGTAAAAGAAAATCGCTTTGTCAACCTGATTTCGACCAAGTGCCTTATAGCTTCGATTTTTGGAAATCATCTTTTTTTAATGCCAACAATCTAAACAATTACACCACTTTTAATTTTTGTACCAATTTAGATTTATTGGCCTTACTCACCGGAATAAAGCTCCCACTGATCAATAGATTATTGTCTTGTACATCATCTATGGCATTGATGTTCACAATAAATGATCGGTGTACTTTGAGGAAATCCGTAGAGTGGATTGTTGCCTCAAGGTTTTTAATGGTGTTGTGGGTGATGTATTTCTTTTGCGGGGTTACAAATTTTACGTAATCACCAAGGCTTTCAATGTATAAAATATCTGCATAGTTGATTTTTACAAGTTTGCCGTTCACTTTAATGAAAATGAACGATTCTACAGAGGTTGAACTAATGTTGGTTTTATCTAATTTTTTAATGCTATCAAGAAATCGTTGATAGGTAAAAGGTTTGTGCAGAAAATCTGTTACGTGATACTCAAAAGCATTATAGGCATAAGAAGTATCTGCCGTAGTAAGAATAATCATTGGTTTGGTTTGGAGGATATCCATCAAATCAAACCCCGATTTTCCCGGCATTTCAACGTCTAAAAAAATTAAATCAACAGGGGTTATAGATAGAAAATGCAACGCTTCTTCTGCGGAAGTGAAATGGGCTAGCACATCAATGATACCACAACGTTCGCAATGGCGTTGTAACAAAATAGCAGCAGAATGCAGATCTTCTACAATTATACTGGTAAATTTCATCAAGCATTTTTGTTTATGAATTGTTTCAATCTGATAAGCTCTTGTCTTATCACCACCATTGCCTCACATATAAGTATATTGATGTAAGTAAACTGCCCAGCAATATCTGCCGTAGAAGTTGACTTTTTACAAAATACTTCAAATTGTTGCACTTGCTTTTGCAACTTTGGCAAACCGGTATAGCCCAATAGCGGACTAAGTTTGTGGTAAAGAAATTGCAATGAGCGTAAATCTCGCTTGTTGAAATAGTCAACCGCCAATTGCAACTCTTTCGATAGTTCATAAATAGAAGACTCAAATACTTCTAAGGTGGTATGGATATCACCTTGATACATTTCAAATAAATAGCCGGCATCTAATTTACCGGAATAAACAAATTCGAGGGTTCTCGTCTGCATAATTTACAATTTTCAAAGGATTGGATCGTTTAAATGGAACAGATTTTTTTTTCTGTTCGCAATTCACTATATGAAAACGACAAACTTTAATGAAATAGTATCTTTTTCGAAAAGTATTTTGGAAATTGGCGTGGAAGAAAACACCTCTAGGGATGCCAGAAAAAGTATTATTAGGCTTAATTTATTTCTCAATTTTGGTCTATTTAGTTGTGTTATAAACTTTTATCTCAATTTCACATACAATCTAAATACCAGCGCATTCATCAATCTTGCCGGAATATTTTTACTCACAATTGCCTTTTTTTTAAACCGAAGTGGCCATTATATACTGTCAAAGATTCTTTCCATCGTTACAATTCATCTTTACTTACTTGCCATTAACTATGTCAACGGTTTTCGATCGGGAGTTTTCTTGTTGATATTTCCTCATCTGCTTGCAATGGTTTTTGTGGTAAACATCAACTTGAAAAACAATCTCTATGAACTGTTGGGAATCATTTTATGTACCCTTTTTACCACCCTTGGCATTTTTACGTTATCGCCCTACCAAAGTACCATGCAGCTTATTGATGATGGTATTTATAATAGTATTTTTAGCATTAATCTAATCATTTCGTTATTGCTCACCTTGGTATATGCTTTTTTAATTCTACGTACATTAGAAAAACACGATGCTGTTTTAGTACAAGAAAAACAATTTTCAGATACCATTTACGATACTTCGTTGGATGCCGTTTTTATTGTGGATGTCAATAACCAACAAATCATCGATTGTAACAAAAAAACGATAGAAATATTTGGTTATGACAATAAGCAATCTATCGTAAAACAATCTGTACAAGCAGTTTTGGGGATATCGATGGAAGAAAGAATCAAGATGATTCACCAATCTACTTATTCCATAGGGTCGCCTTGGTATGGTAATATGGAACTCAATAAATGTAATGAGACCCCTTTTTATGCCTATGTTAATATTGTACCCTTTTCACACCATAATATACAATACGGAAAAATTAGTGTCCTTGATATTTCTGAAATCAAGATTGCCGAATTTGAAACCATCAAAGCCAAAGAGAAAGCAGAGAAAGCCACACAAATAAAGTCGAAATTCTTGAGCAATATGAGCCACGAATTACGCACACCGCTGAATGCAATTATCGGCACCACCAATATTTTACATCAAGAAGATTGTCTTCCCGAGCAGAAACAATATTTATCAGTGTTGAAATATTCTTCAGAACATATATTGGAATTGATTAATGATATTTTAGACCTCAGTAAAATTGAAGCGGGTAAAATGGAATTAGAGAGCAGTCCTTTTGCGTTTAACCATTTTATCCAAAAGGTGCTTGCGCCTTTTCATACAACGCTTTCGCCACAACTGGCGTTGAAAACAACAATTGACGCTGATGATGATTTGGTTATTATTGGCGATGAAACCAGATTGCAGCAAGTATTGAACAATTTGTTGTCGAATGCAAAGAAGTTTACACCCTCAGGAACGATATCGCTTCAAGCAGCTGTTATCGAAAAAAATGAACAGGAAGTTGCCATTCGTTTTGAAGTGTCAGATACCGGAATTGGTATAAAGCCTTCCAAAATGAAGCAAATTTTTGAGAGTTTTACACAAGCCAATACCGAAACCACTCGTAAATACGGTGGTACCGGATTGGGATTATCGATTTCAATGTCGTTGGTGCAAAAAATGGGTGGGGATTTGATTGCCGAAAGTGAGTTTGGGGAAGGCAGTTCCTTTAGTTTTACCCTTCGATTTGGCGTTGCATCAGCCTCAACACATCCACAAGCTGAAGCTGCAACCCTTTCATCAATGGATGGTTTTAGGGTAATGTTGGCAGAAGATAACCCTGTAAATTTGATGGTAGCCAAAAAGTTTCTTCAAAAATGGAACCTCAGCGTTGATGCAGCCGTTAATGGGGTAGAAGCGCTCCAGCTTTTTGATGCAAACCACTATGATGTATTATTGATTGATTTGGAAATGCCCGAAATGGATGGAAAAGAAGCGGTACGTCAGATTAGAAAAATGGATGCACATATTCCCATTATCGCTTTTACCGCTGCGGTGTACGACAATATGGAAGCCGATCTTTGCCAACATGGATTTACGGCCTTTGTGTCTAAACCATTTAAACCAGAAAACTTGCACCAGAAAATAAAATCACTAATAATGTGTACAAATTCAACTGTTGCATAGTATGGATTGGCTTAAAGAAACATTGACTAAGATTGTTTTTCTTATTGGCATGAAAATATTACCAAAAGAAACAAAATTCATATAATTTTAACCATAATTATAGAAAAACTACCTGTGTTTATGATATATCTCCACAAAAAGATTTACGTTATCACGTTTTTATTGTTAGCTGTAGGATTGTTTTATGCTTGTAATAAAACCTCGGGCGGCGATGTTGTTGCTGATAAAACCAGTTTTGAGGTCATTCAAGATAACATATTAACGCCATCTTGTGCATTATCGGGTTGTCATCTTTCCACGGCAGATGGTAGCTTTAGCCAACATGGTTTGGTGCTGTCTAAAGGAAATGCTTTTACAAATTTAGTTGGGAAAGCAACCAAAAACGCAGCAGCCAAAGCCGATAAATTGTTGTTGGTTTTCCCAGGAGATGCAACCTATAGTTTTTTATACCATAAAATCACTTGTGATTCTTTGCACAACCACGGCAATGCATTAGGTTATGGCGAACACATGCCCATGGGTGGCGGCTACCTTACCCGCGGGCAGGTTGAGTTTGTAAGACGATGGATTAATGCCGGTGCATCTTTAAGCGATCGCACAGTAGACCAATCGCTTTTAAAAGATACCACCGCTTGTCAATTACCCTTCGTGCCACTTACGGCACCAGCTGCATCAGTAGGTTTTCAGCTGAAAACAGATTTGTTTACGGTACAGCCCAATTTTGAAAGAGAAATTTTTATCAGAAGAAATACACCCAATACAGATACCGTTTATGTGAATAAAATTGAAATGCGTGGGCGCCCCAATAGCCACCATTTTGTGGTATACAGTTTCCGAAACCCATTAATATTACCCACTGCTAATGTATTAAGGGATTTGAGAAGACCAGATGGAAGCTTAAACCTTTCGATTTACGCAGAAATGCAAAACCATGTTTTCTTTGCCGGAGGAACCGATGTTAATTCAACCATCGAACTAGCTCCGGGAACGGCCCTTAAACTTAACCCCAATAGCGGATTAGAACTGAATGCCCATTACTTTAATACCACAAAACTCGTGCTGCCTGCCGAAAACTATGTAAACTTCTACACCATCCCAGCTGCACAAGTGAAAAACGTAGTCAAAATTCTTGACTTAAGTAACTTGGAAGTCTCTATACCAGCTAAAACAAGAAAAACTTTTTCTAAAAATTTCACATTTGCTTCTGTTACAAGGTTGTCAATGCTCACATCGCATTTCCATAAATTGGGTGAGCAGTTTGTAATTAAAATTTTTGGCGGTGCAAGAAACGGAGAGATTATTTATTCCAACACAGATTGGCAACATCCGTTGGTGAAAACTTTTACTACCCCAATTGTTTTTCAACCTGGAGAGGGGCTAACTTCAGAAGTGACCTACAACAATACCACTTCAAAAACCGTGGTGTTTGGGTTAACCAGCGAAGATGAAATGAATATTATTTTCGGATACTACTATTAACCCAAATTGCGCATTAGAAAAATTGAAAAGATTTCTTTCAATAGCCCTCAGCTTTAGCTGGGGGTTTATAAATATTATGGATTGGCTTTAGCCCAAAATTTGAAAAATTGCTTCTAATGAGTAATCTGGGATTAAGAAACACCTAAATATGTTCCCTTAAATTTTAGTAGAAACGTGATATTTGATTCTAGAATGGTAAGAGATAATTGAAGATTGATTATCTTGCCATCACTATGGAAAAATTCATTGTTTCGGCTAGAAAGTATAGGCCACAAAACTTTAGTACCGTTGTAGGGCAACAGCATATTACCACTACATTAAAAAATGCTATCCGAAACAATCAATTGGCTCATGCTTTTTTATTTTGTGGTCCGCGTGGCGTTGGTAAAACCACTTGCGCCAGAATTTTAGGTAAAACCATCAATTGCGAACAACTACAACCCAATGGCGAAGCCTGTAATGTATGTGTTTCCTGTATATCGTTTAACAACAATAGTTCCTTCAATATTCATGAACTCGATGCCGCCAGCAACAATTCGGTGGATGATATTAGGACATTAACCGAACAAGTACGATTTGTACCACAAGCGGGAAAATACAAGGTGTATATTATAGATGAGGTACACATGCTGAGTGCACAAGCATTTAATGCATTTTTAAAAACACTAGAAGAACCGCCTTCCTATGCGATTTTCATCTTAGCCACCACCGAAAAACATAAAATCCTCCCAACTATTCTATCTCGTTGTCAAATATTCGATTTTAAAAGAATTACTACCCAAGATACGGTTGACCATTTAGCGGAAATATGTGCAAAAGAATCCATTAAAGCTGAAAAAACAGCATTGCATATCATCGCACAAAAAAGCGAAGGCTGTATGCGTGATTCGTTGAGTATTTTAGATAAAATTGCAAGTTTTACCAACCATGAATTAACGTATGCCAATACTTTAGAACACCTGAATATATTAGACGAAGATTATTTTTTCAAATTGTTGGATTACATGCAGCAACAGCAATTGCCGGAAACGATGTTGCTTTTTGAAGAAATCAATAGCAAGGGTTTTGAAGGAGATCAATTGCTTTCTGGTATGGCCGAATTTTTCAGAAACATCATGGTGTGTAGAGACCCGAAAACCATCAAGCTATTAGAGGCCATTGGCAATTTCAAAGAGAAATATGAAAGTGCCGCCAAGAAAACATCTTTTTCTTGGTTGCTATCGGCATTACAAATTATAAATGAAACTGAATTAAATTATAAGCAAGCAAGAAATAAGCGATTACACATCGAAATGGCGTTGATCAAACTTACCTTCTTGCACCAAGCCATTGAAGTATCGGAGAACGCATCAAAAAAAAAACTTGATACCGTAAAATCGGTTTCTTTTAAGGCCCTTCCGATTATAGCCTATGTCACTAAATCCAAGGATGAAAACAACCTCAAACAAAAAGAAGCCACTTTATATGTTGAACATGTGCCGGCATCTAATGAAAAGCAAGCGATAGGTCAAGTTCCAACGCCTCCAAAACCAACAGCACCTGTTGTTACAACGGTAATCCCTGAAGGGGGTATCAATTTGGCCAATATCAGAAAATTGGTATCTTCCCAACAGAAGCAACCTGAAGCACAAGTGATGCTTACAGAAAATTCCCTCAAAGAGGTTTGGCATATATTTATTGAGAAACTAGCCTATAACCCCTCTGCCGCCAATAATTTTAAATTGGCAAGGTTACAAGTGGTTGATTTGGAACAGTTTGATATCTATACCGAAACCGTTATCCAACAGAAATTTATTGAAATGGAACGCGGTCAGCTTATAGAACATTTGCACGGTTTCTTTAAAAACAGACAAATAAAATACAACGTACTGCTAGAAGAAATTATCGAAGAAGTAGAAACGAAGGAGAGGCCATTAACCCCGAGAGAACAATACTTTAAAATAATTGAAATGTATCCACTAGTAAAAGAATTCAAAGATAAAATGGGACTAGAGTTAGACTATTGAATTTTGTTGCGCCATTTTCAATGGAAAATGGCTGTTTTTTGATGAATTTTAAGATTACCTAAAACCATAATCTTTATTTTCATCAAATTAAATTAATTTCGCTTACCAAATATAAAAAACTGGCTGCATTATGGCTGAGGTGATAAAAATGCCCCTTCTTAGTGATACAATGACCGAGGGAAAGATCGTGAAATGGTACAAGAAAATTGGAGATAAAGTTAAAGGTGATGATGCGTTGGCCGACGTTGAAACGGATAAGGCTACAATGGAAGTGAATGGCTATGTAGATGGTAC
>Ga0164294_10003593_pt1 | contig 13772 bp, 7 predicted proteins | sample GEODES005metaG_FD_111479 | JGI IMG/M metagenome (GOLD analysis project Ga0164294, IMG submission 111479) | Oligotrophic lake water microbial communities from Sparkling Lake, Wisconsin, USA - GEODES005 metaG | ecosystem: Environmental > Aquatic > Freshwater > Lake | place: USA: Sparkling Lake...
GCCGGCCTCCTCGCGCTCATCTCTGCTGTCTCTCTCTCGTCTCCCGCGCCAGACCCTGACGACACGCACACACATGCTGAGGCCCAATGCATGCGTACATGATCGACTTTCGAGCCTCTCTCAGCGAACTCTCAGCGACTTGAGCACAGCAGCTGGCTGGGCTCGCCAGGACGGTGGTGTCACTCGCCCATGGCCTCGCTCATCTTCTTCTCAGGGCGGCCCGAGTCGCGTGCGGCATCTAGGAACACATTCATCTCCTGGAAGAGCACATGGTCCGAAGTCCCCTTGAGGAAGAGATGTTCCGGGGACGAATTCCGAGCTCCGGCGCGCACTTTGAAGTCGAGCGAGAGCATGTCAAAGTGGATCTCGCCGCCACGCTTGTACGCCTCGAGCGAGACCATTGCGTCGCGCTCGAGCCCGCGCGCAATGAAGATCATCTGTACGCGCCGCGCTGGGGCCTCAAAATAACTCTTACGCTTCCGTATCTCCGAGCCCGTCACCGCATCGGAGAGCGACTCGATCGAGTAGCCGCGGAAGCCGCCGGCCGTCCAGGCGCCGCCAAGCTTCTCGGTGACCAGATCGTGCTTGCGCAGCTCTCCAAGTGCCGCGCGGTAGATGTCGTCCACGTGGAAAGTCAGCCGGCGCGACGTCCACCAGACCGCCGCACCAATTGCGAACATGGCGAACACGCCGCCGATGAAGCCCAGGTTGAAGATCTGCTTGTCGGAGACGTTGAAGAAGAACGACATGAGGCGCACGGAGCCGCGGTAGAAGCCGTACATGACGAGCGTCATGCCACAAATCACCGCCACCACCGTCGGGTTTTGGCGCACATAGCCCACCACCTGCTGCACGATGGTGTGGGTCGAGCTTGCCGCCGAGCTGACCTTCGAGCTGAGGAAGCGCACGCGCGCGGAGCCCGAAGCGGAAGCAGCGCCACCGCCCAGGCCGCGCGCCGCCACGAGACGGCCCGGTTGCAGCGACGGCAGCAGCGCCGATCGGCACGGTGCAGCCAGGGCGCCGGCGAGCGAGCGAGGCCGGCCGAGCAGCGGCGCAAGCTTGCAGGTCAATCCCGAGGAGGAGGAGAGCAGTCGTGCAGCGGGGCTCCCGAGCGAGGGGATCGCAACTGGACGGCACGTTGCGAGCGCCGGTCGCAGTAGCGATGCGGCGCTCGGGCGCGCGAGCAGCCGAAGAAGCGAGACGTTCATCGCGACTCTTCACAACACTCCAGGACTGTGTGAACGGAAAATGAAGACCAGCCGCAGCCCGACCAGAGAGCACTGAAAGGGTGGTAAGTACGCTACACGCAGGCGAAAAAATACCCACTGTTTCAACAGAGGCTCCCGAAAGTTTACACGGACCGCGAGCAAGTGCGTTCACCCGTCAAGAAGCAGCTTCACACGCGCGCTCAGAGAACGGATGCGCCGCTCAGACGCAGACCATCAGAGCCCGATGGTGCCACTACCTCCTCGAGCACCGCCTGGACCAAGCCGGCGACCGACGAGCGCTCATCAGCATACCACGAACGGGGCAGCCGCACTTTGGGCCGAACCAAGTCGAATGGCTACTCGACCGTCAAGCGCTAGCGCCCCACTGTCGCGGCTGACTGCTGCACCTCTCAACCCCAATCCCATCATCATGATTGACATCAAGGCATCGATTAATCCGGCGGTAGCCCAGCCTCAGTCAGCTGTCAGAAGTCTCAGGCCAAGCAGCGCCAGGACGAGCCAACTGGGCGCAGACCCCAACCGGCCACTGTTGCAAACGGATCCCAATCGGTCGCTGTTGGAGAAGATACTCGGCGGAGATGTCAAGGGATCTGTCAGAGGATATCAAAAGATCGCACTGGATCTGAAAATCCATAGCAGAGCCGAGAGGCAGCTTGTCATGTCCAGAGCACCTCGTCAGCGATCACTGACAAGGCGCGCATCATCAACCAGCCACGAGTCTGGGTACCCGTCTGGCAGCAGCGCAACGTACACGTCTCAAGACTGCGTGGACCGCAAGGGACTGGGCGCTGCCATCCAGCGCATCGTGCTGCAGCATGGAAAGGGAGATAGCGTCGTCAAGGTCCTCAAGCTGATGCGCTCCTACGATGTGCACCTGGGCTTCATGGTGCAGAGGTTGCAAACGCAGCATATCACCTCCATGAATCGGCACGCCGATCCATCGAGGACAAGAGTGGCGACCTCAAATGATGCTATGAGCACCTCAACTCGGCGTTGGCCCGAGATCCTTCAGATGCTCAAGCAAGTCGACACGGACAGTAAGTCTCGTCAATCTCTCATCGCGCGGGGGCTGCAGGCCATGGCCGAGGCCGAACCTTATGTTGCGCTCCAGTTGGACGCCCAATCGCAGGGCTTCCAAGAGGAGGAGTGCGAGGCGGCTAGAGATTTTGACATGCGCCACATGCGCTACTCCGGCGGCGCGCTGCGTGCGATGGCTACAATCAAGTACGACAAGTCGCAAGAGACGTCGAGCGCCTTCCGCAAGGGCATGGTTGAGGTCCTGCGCAATCGTTTTGTTACGCGCGAGATGAACGATCCATTCAGTGCGTCACCGCCGCAACGAGACTTCCCACCGAAGCGTCACGTGCGTCGGTGGCGCCTGGAGAACAGCATTTGGGCGCCTCGCGCCACGTTTGGCAACTCCAAGGATTTGTACGAGGGCCGCTCGCTCAGAACGTTGCTGAGCATCGATTGGCGGGTGGCAAGGATGCACCATCAGCTCGCCACCTTCATCCTGCGCACTCAGCTTACTCCAGGGGAGCTGTCCAAGCTGAGCAAAGATATGCACCCAGCGGCGCCGGAGGTCCAGGCCGTCTATGATGTACTCGAGCGCCACGCTTCTACTGTCTACGGCGCCTTTTACCACTATTCGACCGTCGGCAAGACGTTCGATGGTCCTGATACGGAGATCATGCACGTCCGCCACGACGCGTTCATGAAGTTCGTGGAGGACTGCTCGCTCGTGTCGCCTGATGGTGGCACTGGCCATTTCTCCACAATCTGGTCCATTGTCGACGCTGGCGACGGGTCGACGAGGCGAATCGACCCGTACAACAAGCCCAGTGCTCTGAACCGCCACGAGTGGCTTCAGGTGGTGGTTCGCATCGCCGTGCACACCCTTCTGCGACCACGCAGTCACAGCGAGCCCATCGGAAACGTCGCGGACACTGTCGAAGTCTTCTGCGAGCACCTCGAGGCTCGCCTGCCACCTGAAGCCTTGCTCAGCAGCGACGAGTTTCGGAGGCACTACTGCTACACGGAGGCCGTTGACCGCGTCTTGCGGAAGCACGAACCCTTTTTGCGCATGCTGTACGCCACCTACGCTGTCTTGGGCAACGATGGGCTGAACGATCAGAGCACGCTAACCAGCACATCGCACATGAGCATCGGTGCATGGCTTGAGATGAATTCCAACATCGGCCTAATAGAGCTCGGGCTGGTGAGCGTCACCCAACTGATGCAGGCCTTCAACGCTTGTCGGATCCGTGCGAGCACTGAGTACTCGGCCACGCAAGAGATGCGCCTTCGGCTGCTATTCTTTGAGGACTTTTGTGAAGCGCTGGTCCGTGTTGCGTATGTCATCGCCTTGCCCACCCCGGACGACGTGTCACGGACGCTGGCGGATGACGCCGGCGACTTCATGATTGCGCTCCTACAGGGCGCCGATGACAAGTTCCGGCAGTTTGTTGCGCGACGGGGCGGCTGCTGGCTCGGCCATCCACACCAGCGGATCCAAGGCAGCCTCGCTTGCCTTCTGGCTCTCATGATGCGACTCATTGATGCCAACACCAAGTTCGGCGGACTGGCGGAAGGAAGCCTAACTCGAACGCACCTCGCCGCCTTCGCTAAAAAAAGATGCGGTGGCGCCAAGCTTGAGATTCCAAAGGCAACCTTCAACGGCTCCAACCTCCCGTTAGTCGTCGAAGAGATTCGCGCACACAACTTTCGCGTCTTGAGCGGCGTGCCTGCCTTTACCGAGCTCAACGAGGAGCAGATTGGTTTGCTACTGGACTCGATGAGCAAAGCCAAATTCGATTCCGGCGAATACGTCTACGAGCAAGGGTCGTTCGGGGACGCCTTCTACCTTGTCACATCTGGCTACGCCAACGTGATCCACGTCGACCCAACCGACACGACTGAGGAGGAAGTCGTCATCGCGCAGCTGGCCGAGTCGGATTGCTTTGGCGAGCTCGCTCTCCAGCGCGACCAGCCGCGCCCTGTGAGCATCGTGGCAACGAGTACGCTCGACGTGCTCTTCATCACGCGCTGCGACTTTGAGGCTAAGCTAGGATGCATTGGACCACTCTCTGCCCTTCAGCTAGTGAAGGATGAGGGTGTGGTGGTTGACAACGTCAACGAGGACGTCCAGGGCCAGAAACCCCAACCCGAGCTCAAGGAAGAGGTCAACAAGGCCGCCACGTGATGCTTAAGCCGTTAAGCGAGTTCTTAGCGATGGTTTTAACGTAACATTTAGACCCACTTGATTTATACCCTCCCTAGACCCTACGTTTCCCTAACCCAAACTCTAACGCGAAACGCGCTAACGCAAAACAATCAACTTCAATCAGCTTTAGTCCCCACTCAACTGACTTCAGTCACGTACTTCAGCCGTTCGTTTTGACCGTGCTCGGTGTTCGTCCCCACCTTGTTGCGGCGTCCATTGAATTTCAAAGAGAAATGCAAACACGCGTCACAGTCTCGTCAAAACATCGATTTTTGGAGTCTCGTCAAAACATCGATTTTTGGAAACTGTCACAGCATCCTTATACGATGTATAGGGGTCGAAGCCCATGTTCTTGGGCCAGGTCTGGCCGTGCGTCGCCTTCATCTGTTACTTAGTCGGGGCCCAAGCCAGCCGCCCAGGACCATATGACACAAAAGAAACCACATTTGTCGTGCCCAGCCTCGACTCGACAAACCAAGTTGTCGACTGCTTCTATCCCGTGGGCAACAACACGATGAATGCATCCTTTCGTTTGCTTTCCTACACCCATGGCTTCGGTGGAGGCGGCATCGTGGAGCCCGTGGGTTACTTCTCGCTCTTTCGCGACATTGCTTCCTTTGGTTACGTCGTGGTCGCGCCGAGAGCGTGCGACTGGGGCTGCCGGGATGACCACGCCTCGCTGCCGCACGATCCCAACGGATTTGCACACTACTACAAACAGCAGCTGCTGGCCATCGAGTGGGCCGCCGCACAGAGCACGGAGCCCTTTGATCGCGTCGATTTCGCTCGCATCGGCATAGCTGGCCACTCGATGGGCGGACAGGCCACGCTCTTCAGCTCGTCGGGTGAGAACGCGTCAACACACAACATCACTGCGTCGGTGCTCCACCATGCGTACTCTCATGAGTACCCGTCGGCGCAGGTGCCCATGCTGGTATTCACGGGTACCACGGACACGACCGCGCTGCCAAGTTGGTCCAAGACCATGTACGAAAAGGTCGCGCCACACTTGGCCAAGGGCTTCGTGAACCGCAAGGACACCCCGCACTGGGAGCCCATCACACATCCGTTTGGACCGTACCACCCGGAGCTTGCCCTCTTCACCGCGGCGTGGCTCAAACTCTTTGTGGACAAGACGCCCTTCGCCGACGGCCTCAACTACGAGGAGCTCCTCTTTGGCAGCTCGAACCATAGCCTGTGCGGCGGCGGCGACGGTAGCATGGAGGAGTGCGAGGTGAGCCGCGCCTCGATGGATGTGGAGGCACATTGAGCTCCTGGTGCAATGTGTTGTTGATCATATGCGCGCGGGGGGGGATCAGGAGCGTACTGCACGGTCAACAGGCCAACAACAGGCCCTCGTCGTTTAACCAATGCGTTTAACACACATTAAAAACAGTGGACTGCTGAGAGGTATTTTGTCTAATGGAGGTGTAGGTCGTAACGTAACGAAGGCCCAAAAGGTCGAACGGCCAACGGGGTCCTCGCTCCTCGTCGGGCGAATCCCGGATGGGGACATCAGATACAGGATCTTCTCTATCTTGATTCTTCAGCCACGCCATGCAACGGAGTTGGCTGAGCATTGGCGTTGCGAAGGCAATTGGCGCAGCCCGCTGATCAACTGACTCATTATTTCTCTAGCTTGTACCTCCCGGTAGCACTCATTGATGAGTGTTGAGGTATTCTTCCCGGCCACGTCGACACCCAGATGCGTCGCCGCATCCGCGGCGACGGCCGGCATGGCACCACTTAAGCCCAGCTTACTCCTGATGAAGTCCGTCTTGTGGAGCAAGGATCCGGGGTGCGGTGAACGGTTCGACAAATCAACGCCTGTGGCGCGGGAGGCAGCCGCTGGCAGAGTTGCTGCAGGTGCAGGTGCAGGTGCTGGTATAGGTGCTAGTAAAGTTGCTGGTATACATGTAGGTGCCGGTGCCGATGCCGGTGCGGCGTGCTTGGACACCAATTGTTCGAGGGTCGCCACATCGGCCTCATGATGGATCTGCATCCTCTCTGACTTTGGAATATCACCACCAAGTACAAGAGGCGATGAGAAATGATAGGCCGATGAGACGGGGTCCCCATAGTTCGGTTCCCACTCTTCAGCCGAGCCATGCGCGCTGGCATACTCATCCAGATCTGATTGACTCGCTGGTGTCTCTGCGCCGTTCGAGACACGGCCCTCAAACTCAGGGACCTCAGGCTCAATCTCAACAGCTGCCGCCGGCAGCCAAATGACCGGGACAGAGTGTGGCGATGGGCTTGTGTCGGTCTCCTCGGTCACCGCCGCTCTCACATCACGCGGCGTGATGCGGCACCGCGGTCGCCTACCGACGAATGAACCAAAGGACAAAAGCCATGACATTGAGACTTTCGGACCGAACGCCGCGTCACCCTCCAACGCAGCGTGAGACGAGGCCTGCGTCTTCGTTTGGGCCCGGGCCTCGCGGCAAGGCTCGCGCATGCATTCTACTGACTACTCGGCAAGGCTTTTAGTTTTACCCGTGTATTAAGTTCATGTGTAAGTTGCGCCATCGATGAAGGAGTAGTTTCTAATGTTGGTCGCGTCTTCAATATGCTGACCTCTTTGCTGTCTCCGACACTCACGGCGCTTTTCTCGCCAATGTACATTACTAGCCAAGACGTCGCTGATGGGCCTCACGCTCGTGCTTCGGCGGGCGGGCGGGCGGGCGGGCGCACGTGCGCGCTCAGCCCATGGGCGGGCGCTGCCCGACGGCCTTACCGCCTTTCGTGCTGCCCGGGGAGCCCTCGCCTGCGAACTTGCCCTTCCCTTTCTTGCCCTTGTTGGTAGCCTTGTCGAGCATGGCGCCGTGCATCTTCTTCATGGCCTCGCGCCCGAGCACGTCGGGCTCCAACCCCTCGAGCTCCTCCTCGTCGTCATCTGCACCGCCCGGCACGTCGTCGTATTCCTCGAGCGCCACGCGCACATTGTAGTTGGCCGCGCCGCCCTCGGCCGCAGGGTGCACCTCGCCCCGGCCCACTCCGTGCACCTCGCCCCGGCCCACTCCGCGCGTCGAGCCGCGCGAGGGCGAGGCCGCATCAGGCGAGGGCGGCGCCTCCTCCTCGAGCTCGCCCACCACCGAGAACATCTTGAGAAGCTTCTGGTCGCACTGCAGCATCACGTCCACAATGGTGTCGTCCGAGACTGGTACGGACGGCACATCGAGCTTGACAGCCTCAAGCTTGTCCGCCATGTGCTCGACGCCCGCGCGGATGTCGACAAAGACTTTTGTGAGGCGTGAGTGGCGCGTCTTGATGCGGTCGCAACTGGACGTCGCGTCTGCCAGCTTCTTCTCCGCCACCTCCACCTCCTGCCGCGACGACTGGCCGCCCGCGCCGCTGTACTTCATCTCGTCGACCGAAGCTTTGGTGGCGGCGCGCTGCTCGCCGATCTGATCAATGCGCGCCTGCGCCTCACGCGTCATCGCGATGAGGTTCTTCTCCGTGTCCTTCTGCGTGATGAACTTTTGGATCACCTCGTTCACGTCGCCCACGCCCGTCGCCTCCTTGATCTTGCGGAACGCGGCCTCGTACGCCGACATGACCTGCTGCTCGCCTTCCATGATGTTCTGGTTGAGCTTGTGGTGGAGCGTGTTGGTGACGAGGTTCTTCTTGAGCGCCTCCTCAGCCTGGGTGGAGAGGTCGCCCTTGGCCTCCATGACGATGTCCTGGCGCATCTTCTCGCGCTCCATCATCCGCGTCGCCATCTCCTCGCGCGCCGAGACGGCGCTGCGCCGCTCAGTGAGCTCCTTATCGCGAGCCTTGCGCTCCTCGCTCACGAGGCTCTGCAGCTTGGCGAGCTCGGCACGCGCGACGTCCTTGGCGTGCGAGGCGTCGTGCGACATGAGCAGGAGCTCCTCGTAGTCGTGCTCCTTGGCGTGCAGCGTCGCCTCGATCGCGCCCAGCTGGTTGTCGAAGTTGACGCGCTCCTCCTTGAGCCGCTTGACGATCTGGTCGTACGTCTTGCGGATCGACTGCGCCTCGTTGTACTTGATCATGGCCTTGTCGAGCCGGTTCTCGAGCGTGCGGATCTGCCGCATCAGCGGGTTCGCCTCGTGCGCCGGCCGCGACGACGAGCGCTGCAGGTCACGCAGCTCATCCTCGAGTATTGTGAGCGCCTTTTCCTTGGCGCGGTTGCCACAGCTGACGGTGTTCTGCCTCTGGCGCAGCAGCGTGAGCGCCTGCTCGACCTTGACGAGCTCAGCCTCGTGCATGGCGCTCGTCTCCGCGCCACCTTTGTCCTTGGACATGCTCGACAGCGCTTCGCGGAGCTCCTTCTGCTCCTTGCGCAGCTGGTCGACCATGTCCTTGTTCTGCTTGAGCGTGAGCTGCGACTGCTCATAGAAGGCCTTGCGGTCACCCTGCAGCAGCTCGAAGCGCGACTGCAGGTCCGCCAGCTGCTCCTGCGCATCCATGGCGCAGGCAGGCAGGATGTACGATAGCGGTTGCAGAAAGCAAGGAGAGAGTTGGTCGTGTGAAGACTGTGTGAAGAAGAGGCAGGTGTGAAGAGGGTCCTCGAGGGGGGACTTTCCCCAACTGGTGAGCAGTGCATGCTTACTAGCTAGGATGCGGCTCGTACTGGAGCGCTAGTTGAGACTTGGAAAAAACGGCCCTGTGGGCACTTTTGGGGGTGTCATCGCTTTGGGGTCGGTCGGCCTCCCACGCGGCATCTCGGCCGTCGCCGAGCGGCCTAGATGCCCAGCATGTGGAAGGCCGCCTTGGGCGTCGCCAAGATGGCGCAAAATGCGCAGGCGCGCCAAGCCAAATCCCCCTTTTACAACGACGACGATCCGACGCCACGGAGGTCGCCTGATGACGAGATGGCCAAGCTGCGTGCTGCAGCGGCCGCGGGCGCAGGCACGCCGGGCTTCCTAACCAAACAGCAGCAGCAGCAACCACCGACCGAAACGCCGAGCGAGAGCGAGAGCGTCACCGAGGCGAGCGCTGTCAGCGCCGCCACCGCAGTCGCGGCGTGCAGCGGTGGAGGCAGCAGCAGCAGCAGCAGCAGCAGCAGCAGCAGCAGCAGCAGCACAGCCGACGGCAAGCGGCCGGCCGGCGTGGCAAGGTCGCCAGGCGGCGCCTCGTGTGATGTTCACACAGGTGCGGTGTATAGCGACGCGAGCGCCTATTGCTCCGACAGCCCGTCGTCGAGCACGGATGAGTTGGCACTTGGGAGCCTTCCGCGCCCGTCAGACCACGACAAAGGCATCTTCCAGGGCTTCCTGTCCATCTTCCAGTTCGAGCGACACCGTGAGAAGGTCTCAGGTAAGCCCTCGGAGCTTCTTCGACGGCTCAGCGACCTCGGACCGGCACAAGACCTGCCGCGACCGCCACGGGTGTGGGCCGAAGGCAACGCACCGAGCGACGGCAGCGTCGACGGGGACTACAGCGCGCGCGGCGATGGGGACCACAGCGCACGCGGCGAGGGCAGGCTCATGAGGCGCTCACGCAGCTCGAGAGGATCGGAAGAGGGGGGCGACGACGGCTCGTTTCGAGATCGTGAGCATCGGAAGAGTCGGAGCGGACGCGAAGGGCCCACGGGCGGCAGCTCAGGGAGCGTGCCGGACGGCGAGGCGGTGCCCGTGATCAAGGCGCTCGGCGAGGCGGCGCCGCGCCCGCCCGCGCAGGAGCGTGTCTTCGGAACCAAGGGCCCGGGCGGCTCGAAGCGCGCGGACAGCATGGAGCCCGATCGGGAGTCCTCTTCTCGCCGATCCAGCGTGTTTTCCAACTCGGGGATCTTCTCGGATCGAGGGTCGCCGAGCCGAGACGAAATGGAGCTGGTCAAGCGCAGGTACGAGGCGGCGTGCTCCGCCTTCGACCGCGAGAATGAGGAGTGGTATGCGCTCCAGCGCTCGTCCACGGTGCCGTACGCATACCGCGGCGCCAAGCCAAAGTCTCCTCCGACGCCCGCGTGCCTCGACGCGATGCGCAAGTCGTTCACGAAGGCAGAGCCGCAGCCGCTGCACCAAAAGTACCTGCTCGACCTCCTGCTCGCTGTGAAGCGAGCGTGGGAGTGCCCGCCGCCCAACTGGGCCGACAGGATGCAGGTCTCGAAGCCGGTCATCGACATCGAAGAGCCGCCCGACGGCGCGCGCCTGATCATCATCGGCGACACGCACGGCCAGCTCGCGGACGTCCTATGGATCTTTGCGGAGTACGGCCCGCCCTCGCGCAGCAACATCTATCTCTTCAATGGTGACGTGGCCGACCGCGGCTCGCATGCAGTCGAGATCTTCGCGCTCCTCTTCGGCTACATGCTCGCCGAGCCTGGCTCCGTCTACATGTCGCGTGGGAACCACGAGAACCGCGAGATCAACGAGCGTGCGCAGCACTACGGCGGCGGCTTCGGCGAGGAGGTGCGCAACAAGTACAACGACCACTACATGCTCGGCGGCGACGGCGCCAGGCTCTTCGAGATCTTCACTGGTCTCTTCGAGCTGCTGCCGCTCGCCTTCGTCGTCGCGGAGAAGTTGCTCGTCATCCACGGCGGCTTATGGCGCCATCGCGGTGTGACGCTCTCGCAGCTTCGCAAGCTCAACAACCGCAAGCAGTGCCCGGAGTCGCCGCAGACGTACGACGACTACATCTTCTTCGACCTGCTCTGGTCCGACCCGCACCCCGAGGACGGCGATGGCGTGCATGAGTCCACCCGCGGTGATGGCTGTATCCTCTTCGGCCGCGACATGACCAGCGAGTTCCTCCGGCGCAACTCGCTGCAGCTGATCGTGCGCTCGCACCAGCTGCCCTCGGATGGCCATGGGTACGAGGTGCTCCACGACGGCCGGTGCATCACCGTCTTCTCCGCCTCGAACTACGGCGGCTCCTGCTACAACGCGGGCGCGCTGCTCGTGTGGCGTCAGGGCGAGATCGATGCACACGAGTTCATCGCACCCAACCTGCAGGCACAGCAAAAGGCTCTCGAGGATGGGAACTACGACGCGCTGCTCCGCCGCTTCTCGTCGCGAGGCCCCGAATGGGAAGATGAGGTCGGGTGCCCGGCCGAGCCGCCGCACGTGGCCCGCATCGACAGCCGAATGGTGGTGACCATCAAGCAGAGGATCTGCCGTCATCGCCACGCGCTCCTCGCCGAGTTCACCAAGGCGGACCGGACGAACAAGGGGCGGCTCGACGTGGCGGTGTGGGGCGAGTGCCTCCAGCGGACGCTCGAACTTGGCTCGAACGTGCCGTGGGCCAAGTACCAGCCATGGCTGGCCGACCTCAGCCCCGAGAGCGGCGACATTGAGTACGCCGCTTTCCTTGGCCGATACCGTGTGCGGCTGAAGGAGCAATATTCCGGATGGGCGCGAACCGTCCTACAGACCTTTTACAACTCGCTGCTCGCCGCCGACCTCCAAATCTCGGAGCTGCTCTCCTTCTTCGACCACGACGGCGACGGCCACGTGTCCATCGCCGAGTGCACGAAGGCGCTCGGCTCACTCGACCTCGGCCTATCTCCCGAGCAGATCCGGCAGCTCCTCCCCCTGCTCGGATTGGACGAGAGGGGAGCCGATGTCGACCTCGAGCGCTTCTTCAAGCGACTCGCCCTCGTAGCAGACCACACGGTGATCGCGCGCTCGCAGCAGGAGCTCGCGGACTTGCGCCAGATTGCTCAGTGGCTCGACGGCGTGTGCAAGCGTGAGCGCAAGAGCCTTCCGAGTCTCTTCATGTCGTGGGACGACAACAACAATGGGTACTTGGACTACGACGAGTTTGTGCGCTGCTGCATCGCCACGCAGGAGAAGCTGTACAACAAGGACCCGGGCGCATTTAGCTACGTGTACACGCGGGACGAGCTCGAGGAGCTTGCGCGCACCGTCGACCAGGCAAAGACAGGGCGCATCAATTACCTGTCGTGGCTCGGTCTCTTCGCGGCGGCAGAGACCACGCCAGGCCTCTCGCCGCTGGTCGCGCGTATGAGCCCCGACTCGACCTTTACCGAGGCCGTCTGTGCGACGATCTGGACCCATGAGACGACGCTCCTGCGCGCTCTCCGCACCCACGACCCGCGCCACACGGGCACTGTGTCACCCGCGCACTTCCGCGCGTCGCTCGAGACGATGAACGACTCGATCTCGCCGCCGAGTGTGCCGATCCCGCACGCTCAGCTCGGTGAGCTGATCCTCACCCTTCCGCTGAATGCAGAGGCCATGATCAACTACAAGGAGTTCCTCGCTGCCTTTGAAGTCAGAGACGCCCTCAAGGATCACCTCAAGGACGCGTGAGCGCCGAGCCGGGCCGACGCCCAGGGAGTGCGGCTTGCCCCCGGCCCAACTGCGGGCTCCGATTCGTGAGCCGTGATGTGGACACACTGGACGTGTGCGTGCGTGGCACGGTGGCGGCAGTTCGAGTGGCGTGGTACCGTCGTGAGTGTCCTGTGACGTGTGATTTGCTTTGTTTCTGATTGCGTTATGTGACGGGCTCTTGCGTCCGCGCGGCCGGCCGTCGGAGTCGACGCCCCGTAGGCATGCCGCGCGGGCGGGCCGCCGCCCCGCCCGCCGACCGCGCCGGCCGGCCCGGAGCCCGGACGCGGTCAGACACCGGGTCGATGGAGGATGCGTCGGGATCCCGCGGGCCGCGCGCTAAGGCCTAAGCGCTATCCGGATAATCACGCAAGACGCATGCCAAACAGGTCACGCATGTGACACTGGGTGTGGTCCGTGCGTAGCAAGACGTGCTTCTCCGACGTGGCAAATGATAGTTACCTCCTCTCCCTCGACGCTGTTAAACTGTAGAGTCGTTACACACGCACCGTCCCTGCAATCCCATCGCACAGACTGCCATGACAACGAGGCCAGTGCTCGTCACCGAGATCGATCAGATCAAAAGGTCGGAAGGTCGCGATGAAGGCCGCGAGCTTCTGAGCGATTATGACGACGCACTCGATTTTCCACAACAGCGACGTCCTGGCGAGGATCCCAAAGAGAGCGGCAACCTCGAGCGCGCGCGTGCGTGTTGCCACGAGCGCGTCGGCTGCAGCGGTGGTATACTTCAGTCCGAACGCCTTTGCGGAGATTGGGATGGCAAATCCGCGATCATCTGGCATCGTCTTCGGCCGCCTCGTTGGCACCACGCGGCCTGAGAAGGGCATCACGTTCCTCCTCTCTTCGAGCCGTCGGGCTTTGCCCTCGACATCAAACACAAACGTCACGATTTCGACGGCGTCTGATATGGCGAGCGTCATGGATGGGCGCGTTGGACGGGCCGATCCGATAGGATAGAATGCTGGCGCGGAAGGGAGCGTGAGAAGCAGGAGGGCTCCCGACATCGATTGAGGTCGCATCAAGAATCTTGTTCTGAATTCTTCA
>Ga0164294_10003596_pt1 | contig 13762 bp, 13 predicted proteins | sample GEODES005metaG_FD_111479 | JGI IMG/M metagenome (GOLD analysis project Ga0164294, IMG submission 111479) | Oligotrophic lake water microbial communities from Sparkling Lake, Wisconsin, USA - GEODES005 metaG | ecosystem: Environmental > Aquatic > Freshwater > Lake | place: USA: Sparkling Lake...
GCAATTCTTATTGACATTATGAAGAAAGTTCGAATTGGTAAGGAGCAAGCTATACAAAGGATACGGCACTATTGTGCCTACCAAGAAAGGGCCCAACAAGAGGTCAGGGATAAACTATACGAACTGGGTATGACCAAGGACGAAGTGGAAGAAATTATGTCGGACCTGATTGCCGAAAATTTTTTAAACGAAGAACGATTTGCTGTTCAATTTGCAGGGGGGCATTTTAGAATTAAGGGATGGGGTAAGGTTAAAATTCAACACGCATTACAACAAAAAAGAGTCAGTAGCTACAATATCAAAATTGGATTAAAAGCCATTGATGGGGATGCTTATCTCAAAACCTTAGAACAGCTTGCGACTAAAAAATGGAATAGCTTAAAGGGAGAACGAGGCCTAAGCCGCATGGCCAAAACATATGCATTCATGCACCAGCGTGGATTTGAGCCAATATTATACCAACCTGTTGTGCAGAAGCTTTATAAGCCCTAGGTAAAAAGCCTATCCATAAAATTGCATTATCTTTAGGTAGCATTTTTAGAACAAAAATTAGCCTTACTCAAGTCCTGTCTGCGTAAGGCTTTAACCCTAATATTTTATGACTTTAGATTATTCAACAAAGGCGTTGTTCACAGGTTCCGAATGGTTGAATGATGTGGTCATACATATTGATAATGATCTGGTGGTTGGAATAGATCAAAATGGATTTGATGCGAATGGTGCAATGCCTTTTATTATTCCTGCACTTATTGATTTACAATTATACGGTGCAAGTGGAAAATTATTATCTGAGTTTCCTGAAAAAGAGACCATCGAAAAAATTTATCAATACTGTTTAGAAGGTGGCACTAGTTTTTTTCAACCTACCATTGCATCCCAAAGCATGGACGTCATTTATGCCTCTATTGATGCCGTGAAAGCTTATCAAGCAGCTGGTGGAAAGGGTTGTATCGGATTGCACATAGAGGGCCCCTGGATTCATACAAGCAAAAAAGGCGCGCATGATGTATCGGTAATTCATGTGCCTGATATAGAAGAAGTGGTTTCTGTTTTAGCCTATGGAAAGGGTGTCATTGGCATGATTACACTTGCGCCTGAAGTTTGTACGCCAGAAATTATTAAAACCATTCAGGCTGCGGGTATTGTTGTTTCAGCTGGTCATACCAATGCATCTTACGAAACTGCAATGCAATTTTTTGATGATGGCATTCCTGTTGCGACACATCTATTCAATGCGATGAGTGTCTTTCAGCATCGTGCACCAGGTGTTGTTGGTGCATTGTTCAATCATCCAACCGCCATGAGCAGTATCGTTCCAGATGGTTATCATATTGATTTTGCTGCAATACGTGTTGCTAAAAAAATAATGGGTGATCGATTATTTTGTATTACTGACGCGGTAACATCAACCAGCACGGGATTGTATCAACATACACTAGTTGGTGACAAATATGAATCAGCTGGAACCCTTAGTGGATCAGCATTAACCCAACTAAAATCAATTCAAAACTTAGTGGAACATGTAGGCATACCACTTGATGAAGCAATCAAAATGTGTAGTGTATATCCAGCCAAAGTCATGCAACATAAAAATATAACTGGTACAATTGAAATCAATAAAAAGGCCAATCTACTTTGTTTATCAGCAGAATTGGCCATTCTAAATAAGGTGATCAATCATTAAACCTCTTTTCCAAAAGCGTTCCAGCCCTGTGCAGTAATATCAAATAAATTATTTCCTTTGGTAATCAATTTAGTGCCCTCTGATGCATCACACATATATCCAATCACACTGATCTCTTCTTGCATCGTCATTTTATCATAGTCTGCTTGCTTCATGGTAAACAGCAATTCATAATCTTCACCTCCATTCAACGCACAAACAGTTGCGTCTAATCCAAACTTAAAGGCAGCAGCCTTACTTGCTTCGTTGATTGGAATTTTTTCTTCGTAAATTCTGCAGCCCAATTCAGATTGTTTACACAAGTGCAATACGTCAGAACTCAATCCATCACTGATGTCCATCATGGACGTTGGTTTGATTTCTAATTTTTCAAGCATTTCAATAATGTCTTTTCTTGCTTCTGGTTTTAACAATCTTCCTACGATATAATCTTCGTTTTCTAAATTCGGTTGTATCTGTGGATTATCTAAAAAGATTTGTTTTTCGCGTTCCATCAAAGTTAATCCCAAAAATGCTGCGCCCAAATCTCCTGATACACAAATTAAATCACCCGATTCGGCTGTGCTTCTTTTAATGTACCCATCTGGTGCCACTTCACCCAATGCAGTCACAGAAACAATCAATCCTTTTTGAGAAGTAGATGTGTCTCCACCAATTAAATCCACCCCATATTTATCACATGCAATGGCGACACCTTCGTAAAATTCTTCTAGCGCTTCTAAACTAAAACGATTGCTGAAAGCTACGCTCATTGTGATTTGTGTGGGTTGCGCATTCATTGCATAAATATCGCTTAGGTTCACCACCACCGATTTATATCCAAGATGTTTTAATGGTGTATACATTAAATCAAAATGCACGCCTTCAATTAACAAATCTGTTGTGATCACGGTTTGTTTTCCAAAATGATCTACCACTGCTGCATCGTCACCTATTGACAAAACGGTGGATGCATTGAGTGTTTCAAAATTTTGTGTTAATCGATCTATCAATCCAAACTCACCTAATTTTTCTATCTCTGTTCTTTCTGTTGACATAAAATATTGCTGTTACTTTTTTTACTCGTTTATTTTTTACAATTTACTCCTCTATAAATTGCCGCCATTCACCACGGATAATAATTGGTCATGAATAAAACCATTGGTTGCTATGATGCCCGGTTGGTATGGGTTATATGCGTTTCCTTTTAGATCTGTTACTTTTCCTCCTGCTTCTTCTACCATTAAAAAACCTGCAGCGCTATCCCATGGTTGAAGCTTGTGTTCATAAAATCCATCAAATCTTCCTGCAGCGGTCCAGCATAAATCTAATGCTGCACTACCTAGTCGACGAACCGGTATTGCTTTTCGTACTAATTTTTCAAAAACTTGTAATGGTCCGTTTTCGCTATCTAAATATTGATAAGGAAATCCGGTCACCAAGCAGCTATGTAAAATGGAATCTTTATTACTCACCTTAATTGGTCTTCCATTTAAAGTTGCACCCTGTCCTTTTTCTGCAAAATACAATTCATTCATGAATGGATTGTAGACCGAACCTAGAATCATTTCTCCTTTATGTTCCACACCAATACTTACACAACAAATTGGGATGCCATTTGCAAAATTAATTGTGCCATCAATGGGATCGATGATCCATTTTGTATCAGATAGAGATGCCATCTCACCCGTTTCTTCGCTAAGTATAAAATGATCTGGAAATTGGGATTGAATTAAGCCAATAATTGCTTTTTCTGAGGCGTGGTCTGCCTCGGTGACAAGGTCATTTATAGAAGATTTGCTAGCAATTGTAAACGTGCCGTTAAAAAAACGAGTCAACTCTTTTGCTCCGAGTTCTACAGCCTGAATTAGCGTATTTTTAATCATGATACAAAAGTAGCTTCGTTTGCTCGAATAACATTCGTATTTTTGTAACAAATATTTAAAAGTAAAACCCGTTTCTATAGATGGCGATTTTTGAGTTTAATTTACCAAAAAGCATTAGAAAAGCCTTAGGCTTGCAGCCTAAAAATCCAAGAGGCGCTCAAATGCGCGTACTCAAAAAATTATTAAAAAGAGCACGTTACACAGCTTTTGGCCAAAAAAATAAATTCGACGAAATATTGGCTAGCAAGCATATTGGGAAAAAGTTCCAAGAAATAGTGCCAACTTATAATTACAATAAGATCTATAAAGAATGGTGGCATTTAACGCTTGAGGGTGAATCCGATATTTGTTGGCCAGGAAAGATCAACTATTTTGCACTAAGCAGCGGCACAAGTGAAGCTGCAAGTAAGTATATTCCCATTACAAACGACTTATTGAGGGGCAATAAAATCATCATGATCAAGCAATTGATCAGTTTTTTAAAATATCGTGAAATACCTTTGTCTGCAATGGGGCGTGGATGGCTCACCCTGGGTGGTAGTACAGATTTACAAAAAGGTGCGGGTTATTATGCAGGAGACCTAAGTGGAATTACTGCAAAAAAATCACCTTTTTGGTTTCAGCCCTTTTACAAGCCTGGTAAAAAAATTGCTAAAGAAAGAGATTGGAATAAAAAATTAAAAGAGATTGTAGAGAAAGCCCCCGAATGGGATATTAGTTTTGTTGTAGGCGTCCCTGCCTGGATTCAGATGTGTATTGAGATGGTGATAGAGCGCTATAAACTTAACAATATCCACGAAATCTGGCCCAATCTAACTTTATTCGTACACGGTGGGGTAAGTTTTGAGCCCTATAAACACGGTTTTGAAAAATTATTAGGAAAACCGATTGAATATGTTGAAACCTATTTAGCAAGCGAAGGATTTTTAGCATGGCAGGATAAGCAAAACGCAGTAGGAATGCGCTTAACCTATAACCAACATATCTTTTTTGAATTCGTTCCTTTTGACGAAATAAACTTTGATGAAAGTGGGGAAATGGTAGAAGATCCAGAAACCTTAATGATTCACGAAGTGGAAGAAGGTAGAGATTATGCCGTTTTGATTAGTACTCCTGCCGGTGCATGGCGCTATTTAATTGGAGACACGGTTCGTTTTGTAGATAAAACCAATGCAGAAATTATCATCACAGGAAGGACAAAACATTTTTTAAGTTTGGTGGGGGAGCACTTGAGTGTAGACAATATGAATAAAGCCATTCAATTAGTGAGTGAGGAATTAAATCTGTCTATTCCCGAATATACGGTTACGGGTGAACCCCATGGAAACTTTTTTGGGCATCATTGGTATGTGGCATGTGATCAAGCCATTGACGAAATATTATTAGCCGAAAAATTAGATGAAAAACTAATTCAACTCAATGATGATTACGAGATTGAACGAAAAAATGCACTTAAATCCATTCGCGTCTCGGTGCTGAAAGAAAATTGTTTTATGGGTTTCATGGAAAGCAAGGGTAAAATTGGCGGGCAGCATAAGTTTCCAAGAGTATTGAAAGGTGATATGCTTGCAGACTGGAAGCTATATATTAAAAATCAAGGCCAATGTTAGTTGACCCAATTTTAAAAGGTGTGCTGTTGGGTTTTATTTTAAGTATTTCCATTGGGCCTGTTGTTTTCGCAATTATAAAACAAAGCCTCACCAATGGCAAGCGCTCTGGCTATGCATTTGTAGCAGGGGTTTCGAGCAGTGATTTTGTTTTACTTTTTATTTGCAATTTTTTTACGTCTTTATTTAATCTTGTACTCAACCACAAATCAACGATTGCTTTAGCGGGTGCTGGATTTTTATTGTTGATGGGTTTATATACCTTGTTCTTTAAAAAACTGAAATTAGAAAACATGGGCACCGACGGGGTCAATAAAAAGGTGCGCATTAAAGACCTTGTCTCCTCTTATTTTTCTGGGTTCTTAATGAATACACTTAATCCTAGCGTATTTTTATTTTGGTTTGCATGGACAGCAGCCATTAATACGAGGGCGGACGATACGCCGAATCCAATTCAATATAAATTGATCGTTTTTGGTACCTGTCTTGGATTTGTATTGTTGTCAGATTTAATCAAGGTTTTTTTAGCAGGAAAATTAAGACCGAGGTTAACAGAAAAAAGCCTTCTTTGGATCAATCGTGTTTCTGGAATGATCGTTTTAATCTTCAGCGCGGCACTTTTATATAGTGCACTTTTGATTTATTAGGTCAAGTCCAACTACTTTCACAAACATTTATAGCAATATGGTTCTTTTTAGTTGGCTTTATTGTAATTTGGACTTGTGAAAAAAATAACCCTTTTGTTGTTTTGTATCTGCCAATTGGCAATAGCCAATATAGTGGTAGCACAATCCGGAAACGTACTTATTTTAAAAGATAGGGGCGTTACTATCAAGTCTTTTACAAAGGACAATTACATTCAATTTGAGTTTAGCAATCGACAATGGATTACAGGACAAATTCAGTGGGTTAAAAAAGACTCTATACAGGTTAAGCAATATGCACTCCAAACAGTTATGACGGCGTATGGTACCTATGGACAAGATACATTAAGATTAGGAATGCTCACATTGCACATCAATGAAATTCGAGCTTTTGCAAAAGACAAGGGTCGTTATCAAAGCGTCTTTGCCAATGGTGCATTTTTAAAATATGGGGGCGTTCTATATAGCGGATTGAACATCACCAATTCAATTATCAATAAAGAGAACGTGTTTAGTTCAAAAAACATGCCTTCGATTGCGGGTGGGATAGTTGCTTATTTTATAGGAAGATGGATGGCCAAAAAGAATCCACCTTACAGACCAATTGGAAAAAGATTTAGTGTAGCAATTTTATAAGCTTACAATAATTTAAAACAGAAATCACATTCACTATAATTGATTTACATTTTGATTAAAAAAATTAAACGCATCATTTGGTATCTGTTTATTGGTTCATTACTCTATGTAGTTATTTTGCGTTTTGTATTCCCACCCATTACCATTACCCAGTTCACCAATGCATTTGGCTTAGGATTAAAGAGGGACTATGTTGCCTGGGAAAGTCTTTCGTATAATATTAAACTAGCCGCGATAGCTAGTGAGGATCAGGCTTTCCCCGATCATATCGGTATAGACTGGGAGGCCATGGAAAGAAGTTTCAAAACAAAAAAGAAAAAAAAGAAATCTAGAATTCCACTTGGAGGAGGCGCAAGTACCATTACACAACAGGTTGCTAAAAATGTATTCTTATGGCAGGGCGGTAAATATGATAAATACATTCGTAAACTACCTGAATTTTATTTTACGTTTTTAATTGAACTCATCTGGGGTAAAGAAAGAATTTTAGAAATGTATTTAAATGTGATAGAAACCGGTCCTGGTTGTTTTGGTGTTGAAACAGCTGCACAATATTATTTTAAAAAATCAGCTAAAAATTTAACGCGTGCAGAAGCAGCAATGATTATTGCAGGCCTTCCTAATCCCAAGAAATTCACAGCGCGTCCCATGACAAGAAGAGTTGCATGGCGTTATCCACAAATACTAAGAGAAATGAACAATTTAGAAGGGGATGAGGATGTTCGAGATTTAATTAGAAAAAAATAGCTGGGTTTATCCACCGGCTCATCCACAATTTTTGATTTAAAACCTGGTATTGTGTATAAAACCGGGGTTCTTGTGGATTATCTTCCACTTTTAAATTTTCGGTAAATTTTGATTGATCAATTGGATGGCATTTGCTGTGCGTTGGTCACCCGATCCAGACACAATCCCCCATGGTGTTTTTTGATTGATCAAAAGTTCTTTATAGAGGGTAAATAGTTCAAGCCTAGGACCAGCATCTGGATATTCACGCATTTCGTCTGCAACCCATGGTAGGTCTATATCGCAGAGTAAATAAAAATCATAGCTACGTTGGTTGATTTGTTCTAAAATATAGTGATGACAATTATTAAAAACATATTCACACCATACTTTCATCACATACATATCTGTGTCCACAATTAATTTATTTGTGCTTGCCTGACCTTGATTGTCTGCGTTTTTTTGATCTAATAATTCAATTGATATGTCTTCATTTTTGATTTGGCCCTTTGCTATTGTTAATAAATCATCATAGCTATACTTAGTTCCATGTTCAGCTAAAAACTGTCTTGCATATTCGGGTGTCCAAATAGTTTGATAATGCGCAGCAAGTTCTGCACAAAGTGTGGACTTGCCTGTGGACTCTGGACCTAGTACAACTATTTTTTGAATTGGTTTCATTGCTTTGCTTTTTTATTCCAAGTAATTAAACCTGCAATGGCTAAAATTAATAATACAATAAACTGAAAACTTGTAAACGCATACCCCTTGATAAAATAAAGTGGTATCGATGTAATATTCGTGATAATCCACCAGATCCAGCTTTCTACTTTTTTCTTTGCCATCAACCACATTGCCGTATAAGCAGATGCGCTTGCTAATGCGTCTGCCCAAGGAATCGCATCTGGCGCAAAATTGTTTTTTAAAAATTCTAATACAAAAAACAAGATGGCATAAAATCCTATGAAAACCAAAACCTGTTGTAATCTTTGTGTTGTATTGCTGATAGTGATCTGTAATGCATTGGTAACCTGATCTTCTTTTTTTCTTGACCACCAATACCAGCCATATATACTCATGATGGTATAATATAAATTCACGCTTGCCTCTCCTAATAAATGTCCTTTATAACTTAGATAGATAAACAGGCTTGTGTTAATGATGCCAGTAGGAAAGACTAAAATATTTTCTTTGCGGCTATACCAAACCGATACAATACCCATGATCACCGCCACTGCTTCTAGCCATGTTGTTTGAACTAACCCATTGTAAACTGCTATAAAAAAATCATTCATAAACTAGGATGCTTTCATTTTTTCTAATTGTAATTCCATTCTAAACATTTCGTCACGCAGTTTTGCAGCCTCCATAAAGTCCATGGCTTTCGCCATTTTCTCCATTTGCTTTTTTGTTTGCAAAATCGCTTTCTCCATTTGTGGAATGGTTTGATATTGGCTGTTTGGTTCTGCTACCATATTCAATCCATCTGTAGTTCGAATGTTGATATTGTCTTGACTAAATCCTTTAATATCCAATACCGCCGTTTGCTTCATCACCTGTTCTATTGACTTTACAATAGTGGTTGGTGTAATATTGTGTTCAATATTGTATTGAATTTGTTTTGCTCTGCGACGATCGGTTTCATCCATGGTGCGTTGCATGCTCATTGTAATTTTGTCGCCATAAAAAATAACCCGACCACGCACGTTTCTTGCGGCACGACCCGATGTTTGGGTGAGTGATTTTTCGTTTCTTAAAAATCCCTCTTTGTCCGCATCCAAGACTACCACCAAAGAAACTTCAGGTAAATCCAAGCCCTCTCTTAATAAATTCACACCCACTAATACATCAATCACTCCCAGTCTTAATTCTCTCAAAATTTCCACGCGCTCTAGTGCATCTATGTCGCTATGGATATATTTTGATTTGATATTGATTTTGGATAAATAGCGATCCATCTCCTCGGCCATCTTTTTAGTTAAAGTGGTCACCAACACACGATCGCCCATATCTACCTGCATCGCGATTTCATCTAATAAATCATCAATCTGATTTTTAGTTGGACGCACTTCGATGGGTGGATCTAATAAACCAGTAGGGCGAACTACCTGCTCTACAATTAATCCATCTGTTTTTTCTAGTTCATATTCCCCAGGTGTAGCACTCACAAAAATGGTTTGTCCAATCACCCGCTCAAACTCATTAAAATTAAGTGGCCTATTGTCAATAGCGCTTGGAAGTCTAAAGCCAAATTCAACTAAATTCATTTTTCTACTTCTATCTCCGCCATACATCCCTGTTATTTGGGGTATGGTTACATGGCTTTCATCAATCACACATAAAAAGTCTTTTGGAAAATAATCCAATAAGCAGAAGGGCCTTGTGCCTGGCTTACGTCGGTCAAAAAATCTAGAATAGTTTTCGATCCCCGTACAATAACCCAATTCTCTAATCATTTCTATATCGTATTCAACTCTTTCTTTTATCCTTGCTGCTTCTTGGTGTTTTCCGACAGATTTAAAATACGCCACTTGTGCACGCAATTCGTCCTGAATTTCTATAATGATTTCTTGTAGCATTTCTTTTGGTGCCATGTATAAATTTGCAGGAAAGATGGCGGCGTTCTCCATGGGCTCAATTCTTTTTCCTGTTTCTATTTCTATACTTTCAATAGCTTCAATTTCGTCCCCAAAAAAAGTAACGCGATATCCATAATCTACATAGGGCAGTCGAATATCGATTGTGTCTCCGTTCACTCTAAAAGCACCACGATCAAATTCGGTCACAGATCGGTGGTACAAACTATTCACAAGCGCGTGTAAAAATGCTTGACGGGATAAAATCTGTCCTTGGTGAATTCGAATGATGCCGTTTTCGTATTCTGTTGGATTACCCATACCATAAATACAACTCACGCTCGCCACAATAATAATATCTCTTCGACCGCTTAGTAATTGTGCCGTTGCTTGAAGCCTTAGCTTATCAAGCTCTTCATTAATGCTTAAATCTTTTTCGATATACACACCCGATGTGGGTAGATACGCTTCTGGTTGATAGTAATCATAATAAGACACAAAATAACCTACTGCATTATCAGGAAAGAATTGTTTAAACTCTCCATACAATTGAGCAACCAATGTCTTGTTGTGGGTAAGGATTAGCGTGGGGCGTTGTACGTTTTGAATTAAATTCGCAATGGTAAAAGTTTTACCAGAACCCGTCACGCCCAAGAGTGTTTGTTGCATGTCTCCATTCTGCACACCCTCGGTCAACTGTGCAATTGCGGTTGGCTGATCGCCAGATGGTGTGTAGTTGGAATGGAGCTTAAAAGGCATACACAAAGGTAAGTGCAAACCCTAAATATGCTTCGTAAAAATCTTCACTTATAGTTTTCTGTTTAAATAATTTAAATAATCTGGTGCTTCGTGTTCATATTCCCCCTGCATAAAGGGGGAGCTTACTAAAAAATCAGCAGTGCTTCTGTCGCATGCCATTGGAAGGTTCCAGGCTACGGCAAGTCTTAATAAAGCCTTCACATCACTATCATGTGGTTGTGCTTCCATGGGATCAAAAAAGAAAAATATAATATCTATATCGCCTGTTGCAATCATGGCGCCAATTTGTTGGTCTCCCCCAAGTGGACCACTTAATAATTTAACCACAGGCTGACCTAATGCTTCTTCAATTAATCTACCTGTTGTCCCTGTTGCAATTAAGCTATGTTTAGATAATACCATTTTATTATGTACCGCCCAGTCGATAATGTCCTTTTTTTTATTATCGTGCGCAATAAGTGCAATTTTTTTTCTTTTATCAAGTTTTCGGATGGACTTCATTGTAAAAATTTAAATCATTATTCTTGTACCCTTTTTCCCATAACTAGAAGTGATACTAAGATAACAAAAATAATGGTGGTTGGGATTTGAAATAACTTAAGAATAAAAAATAAGAAGATTATAAAAAGAGGATAGGTAAAAAGTAGCACAGTAAACAAAACCGAGTCAAAAAATACGGTGTCTTTTGTTTTTTCTGCCACAATTTTTTTTATAAAATTATAATATGATTGGTGTATTCTATAAAGGAAGTGGTTGGTGTTAAATTTTGTAGGAATTGTAGGAATTAGAATATTTTGTTTTAATTGATCGAAAACTATTTGATTAAACACAACACGGTCTCTACTGTTTTGAATCATTGGAATATCGGTCATTTCAGAAACAACTAAATTAACTATTTTACCAATCCCGCTAAACTGATTAAATGCAATACCCGCAATATGGATCCTTGGATGTACATTTAATTTTTGAATACCTTCTAAAATTCTTGCTGTGCCTTTTTTAAATGGTTGTAGTTCGTTGCTATTAATACAAATCCCTTCTATAAAAACTAAAACCGCAAAACCCTTGCTTAGTAAATCAATTGATTTATTAAAGGCATACTCATTTAAATGTAAAAATTCCTTTCCTTCTCTAAGCCTATAGACTGGGATCATATTTAAAGACTCTAATAAAAAACGGTGTATTGGTTTTTTAAACGCGTCGCCCCTTGCTAAAAAATAAACCCTTCGCTTATAATAGGATCCTATAATTAAAGCATCTAAAAAAGAATTAGGGTGATTGGCAATGATTAATAATGGTCCTTTTGTTGTAAATAATTGTTTGTTTTTAAGGTGAATCTTATGACAGAATAACCACAAACCTGCTTGTATAAATATTTTTAATAATTGCACCACCCTATAAATATAAAAAAACCGCATCACAAATGATGCGGTCATTACCTACTAACCTTAAAAAACGCGTTTATATGGACTAATTTGTTGCTGCTGCTTCTACTTTAGCGGCAATTTTAGCTCTAATTTTAGCTTCGATTTCATTCGCCATTTCTGGATTGTCGTGTAAAATTGTTTTAACAGAGTCTCTCCCTTGTCCTAGTTTATTCCCTTCATAGCTAAACCAGCTTCCGCTTTTGTTGATTATTTCTAATTCAACACCCATATCAATAATTTCGCCAATTTTACTTATACCCTCACCAAAAATTATTTCAAATTCTGCTGCTCTAAATGGTGGAGCTACTTTGTTTTTTACCACTTTCACTTTTACTCTATTCCCAATCGCTTCATCTCCGTCTTTAATTTGAGCCATTCTTCTAATATCTAAACGAACAGAGGCGTAGAATTTTAAAGCATTTCCTCCTGTGGTTACTTCTGGATTACCAAACATAACGCCAATCTTTTCACGTAGTTGATTAATGAAAATACAAACTGTACCGGTTTTATTAATTGTTGCTGTTAACTTTCTTAATGCTTGAGACATTAATCTTGCATGTAATCCCATTTTAGAATCACCCATTTCACCTTCTAATTCACTTTTTGGAACTAGTGCTGCAACTGAATCTATCACAACTACATCAATTGCACCTGATAAAATTAAACGATCCGCAATCTCTAAAGCTTGTTCACCATAATCTGGTTGAGATACTAAAAGATTATCCACGTCCACGCCTAATCTTTTAGCATAGGCACTATCAAATGCGTGTTCCGCATCGATTATAGCACACATTCCTCCTTTTTTCTGTGCTTCTGCAATTACATGAATTGCTACGGTTGTTTTACCAGAAGATTCAGGTCCATAAATTTCTATAATTCTTCCTTTTGGTAATCCACCTATTCCTAACGCAGTGTCTAATCCTATTGATCCTGTTGAAATAACTTCATGAGGCTCTTGACTGCGCTCATTCATCATCATTACACTTCCTTTACCATAATCCTTATCGATTTTATCGATGGTTAATTTCAGGGCTTTTAATTTTTCTGCGTTACTCATGGCTTGTCGTTTTATGTTTTAATTTAAATTGAATGTGAAGATAGGGATAAATTGTTAATAAACTAAAATATTTAGTATTATTTTACTAATTTGATTAGTTTTTTATATTTATACATTATTAATTTATTATAAAACATTGATTTTTAATTATTTATAATATTTTTTATATTAGTAATAAATTTAGTATTTTTTATTTTACCTTTTAAAAGTATTAAACTAGCTGTTAAAAGAGGTATTTGATATGATCTAATAAAAGTAGCTTATTTTTAAATAAGGTCATAAATAGTAGATGTGCATTACTACTGTAGTATTCTTTAATAATACATTTATATTAAACAACTAATACTATTACGGCTGTTAATATCTTAATAACTTAGTTATTAAGATATCTTTTTAATTATTTAGAGCTTTAACCCTTTTATCCATAGTAATAATTACAGTCTTCTACTTTATTTATTAATTTTATTTTATATATATAATTATTGAAGACTTTTTTATTATCACAGCTTATCCACTGTTAATTAACGGGTATAAACTGACTATACTTTTACTTAAAATCTACTTATTTATATTTCCAAATATGCTTTTACTATTCTTATACCCATTTTTTTGATCAAAAATGAGCCTTATCCACTGTTTTTTTATTTATCCACTCTTTTATTGTGTATTTTAATATAGATACAAATCGTTTTCGTTCATATAATATACTAAATTTGCTGCCTATATAATTATAAGATACATATGTCTATTATTCAGAACATTCGTGATAAAGGTGCTTGGA
>Ga0164294_10003597_pt1 | contig 13762 bp, 10 predicted proteins | sample GEODES005metaG_FD_111479 | JGI IMG/M metagenome (GOLD analysis project Ga0164294, IMG submission 111479) | Oligotrophic lake water microbial communities from Sparkling Lake, Wisconsin, USA - GEODES005 metaG | ecosystem: Environmental > Aquatic > Freshwater > Lake | place: USA: Sparkling Lake...
CTCGAGGCAGAAGCCCTGTCGTTTTTCGTAAACATGACCACTTTTGCCAGTTATACCTTTGAGGTGATTTCCCGTATAAAGCTGCACGCCAGGCTCTGTGGTGAAAACTTCCATGACGCGGCCGCTTTGAGGATCTCTGGCTCGTGCGGCCAGCTTCATGCCCTGTCCTTTCAGCACGTAATTATGATCATAACCTTTACCCTGAAGAATTGGTTTAACGGGGGAATCGATCCGCTCTCCGATCAAATGGGGTGTGTTGAAATCCAGCGCTGAATCCACTACGGTTTCCAGTTCACCCGTGGGAATCAGGGCGTCATCGGTGGCCGTGAATTGTTCAGCGGGGATCATGAGCTCGTGGCCAAGCACATCACCACTGCCTTCACCGGCCAGATTGAAGTAGCTGTGGTTGGTGAGGTTAACGACGGTGGGTTTGTCAGTCGTTGCCTGGTATTTGATTTTCAGCTCGTTTGTCTCTGTCAGGGTATAGGTCACTCGGCAATCAAGTTTACCGGGGAAGCCTTCTTCGCCATCGGCACTGGTGTAGCGCAGCTCTAGAGCGTTTTCTTCAGCTAAGATGCGGGCTTCCCAGACGATTGTGGCAAAGTTGGCCTTGCCGCCATGAATGTGATTTTTTCCTGAGTTAGCTGTCACCAGATACTCCACACCATCGAGTGTCAAGCTGGCACCACCGATGCGGTTTGCATAGCGTCCTGTTAGGCAGCCAAAATGCGGATGTTTTTCCAGATAGGGTGCTAGGGAATCGAAGCCAAGCACGACATCGGCAATTTTACCCGCATTGTCAGGGACCTTGATGGCGACAATGATACCGCCATAGTTGGTGATTTGGGCTTTGATTCCCTTGGCGTTTGTCAGTGTGAAAAGTTCGACTGGCTTACCGGCAGTCGTCGCCCCCCACAGTTTACCCGTCACCGCTCCTTGAGCGTAGAGTGATAGAGTCAGAATAGCAGCGAGTATCGCGCGGAAAATCATGAGGCGGAACTGGTGAGTTTTAATTGTGGCGGCTACCTACGTTTTCCGCAACCTGCGAGTTTGACTCTAGCACTGACATCTCTCAGCGCTCGTTGAAGGTAAGACTAAACGTTCAGAGACTCCACTCGCTCGCTGACTAGTCCACCACAAGGTAGTCCACCACAAGGATGGGATCTGCCAGTAGTAGCAATTTTCAGACATCTTTCGGCGAGCTGCGCTGCTAATCCCAGCCGAGCTTACTTCGACATGCGGATCATCCCGATAAATCGCCTCTGCCCTCGGGCTAAGCCAGCGATTGTGGCAAAAGAGGGAGAGGCGGCGCCCGGTGAGGTTAGTCGTTGGTGTGATAAAAATAGACCATCGTGACTAGCTTCAACCACAAACAAAAAGCACGTCTGGACATTCAGACCTGCTCTCAATCAATCTTTCCTTGGGGCCTATTAACGCCAATGACTACTTCCGAACCAGCAATGATTCCCCCGTCATCTCAGCAGACTTCGCCACACCAAGCATATCGAGCAGGGTCGGGGCGATGTCGGCTAGTTTGCCGTTTTTCACAGTCATGCTGTCGGAATCGGCAGCCACGTAGATGCCATGGACAAGGTTGGTGGTGTGGGCGGTATGCGGGCTGCCGTCGGCGTTGCGCATTTGCTCACAGTTGCCGTGGTCGGCGGTGATGAAGAGCTTGCCGCCGAGTTCGAGCACTTTTTCGACGATAAGCCTGACTCCGAAGTCGATGGTCTCACAGGCATGGACGCCGGCTTCGACGATGCCAGTGTGGCCGACCATGTCGGGGTTGGCGTAGTTCATGATGACAAGGTCGTATTTCTCCAAACGACGCAGCACTTCAAAGGTGAGGTCGGGGGCGCTCATCTGCGGCTTTTTGTCGTAGGTGGGCACTTCCTTCGGGCTGATGGCAAGATAGCGGTCTTCGCCGACATTGGGCTCTTCGACGCCGCTATTGAAGAAGAAGGTGACGTGCGGGTATTTTTCGGTCTCGGCAGCGCGGAGCTGGCTGAGTCCGGCGGCAGCCACGACTTGGCCGAGATTGTTGGCCAGGGTGGCGGTGCTGAAGATGACGTTGGCACCATAATCGGTGTAAGTGGCGTCGTATTCAGTGAGTGTGTAGTAGCTGGTCTTGGGGGTGACTTCGCGGTCGAAACCGGAGAAGTCAGGTTTCAAGAAAGCCTCACTGAGCTGGCGGGCGCGGTCAGCGCGGAAGTTAAACCACAAGATGACATCGCCATCGCGGATTCGTTGCTCGTTGGCGTTGCTAAAAATCATGGGCTGCATGAACTCGTCTCCGCGAGGATCAGTCGGATAGGCGGCCTGAACGGCAGCGCTGGGGAGATCGGTGCGGACTTCACCACGGCCGAGCACGATGGCATCCCAAGCGAGCTTGTTACGCTCCCAACGGGTATCGCGATCCATGGCGTAGTAGCGACCGATCACGGTGGCGATTTTGGCTCCGCTAAGGGCGAGGTCTTTTTCCAACTTGGACATGTAGGCGGCACCGCCAGTGGGGGAGGTGTCGCGGCCGTCGGTGATGGCGTGGACCATGAGGTCTTCGACTCCGGCAGCTTTGGCTGCATCGCAGAGTGCGGCGAGGTGATCCTGATGGGAATGCACGCCGCCATCGCTGATGAGGCCGAGGAAATGCAGACGCTTGCCTTTGGCTTTTTTAAAGGCATCGACGAGGATAGGCATCTGCGCTAGTTCGCCGTCGCGGATGCTTTTGTTGATGCGGGTGAGGTCCTGATAGACCACGCGCCCAGCTCCGAGATTGAGGTGGCCGACTTCGCTGTTGCCCATCTGGCCATCGGGAAGTCCGACATCCTCACCGCTGGCGCTGACGGTGCCGCGTGGATAGGTGCTGTAGAGATGGTCGTGGAAAGGAGTCTTGGCCAGCAGGGTCGCATCGCCATTGGCCACAGATTGCGCTCGGCCACCTGGATTAATGCCCCAGCCGTCACGGATAATCAGAACTACAGGTTGTTTCATGAGATTAGGTTCATGCTTCATGACAGACGAGCCGTCAAGGAAGGGGTCGAACAAACACCCATTTTCCCTGTTTCAGACCCGTCTTGCCAGTGTGCCCAGTGCATCTCCTGCATCGGCATTTTGAAAATGGGCGATTCCGACGGCTAGGGCATCTGCAGCATCGGCAGGCGGTGTTTCCTTCAGATGCAGCATGGCGCGGATCATGAAGGCGACTTGATCCTTTTGCGCTGCACCACGGCCAACGGCAGCCTGCTTCACTTCACGTGGGGCATATTCATAAATGGCTAGGCCATGCTCAGCGGCTGCAATCAGGCAGGCCGCGCGGGCGGTGCCTAGGACGATGGCAGTCTTAAAACTCTGAACATAGATCGTGGACTCGATGGCACAAACGGTGGGTGAATGCTCACGAATCACGGCTACAAGTTGCTCGCGAATCGCCACGAGGCAGCCTGAATGCAGCAGTTTGGCATGGTTTGAAATGACCCCGTAGGCGATGGCGGAAAGATCACGACCTGATTTCTCTAAAATGGCCCAGCCTGTATTTCGCAACGCTGGATCGATGGCGAGGACGCGCTCAATGCTGGATTCCTTGGTGACATGGGTGGACTGATTGGCACTTGGGGCTTTTGCCTTGTTGGCTAAAATGGCAGCTAGCTGGCTAGCAGTGACGCGTGCCATGGATTTTACCAGCCTTTCCTTTTCTTGGGGCGGCGGCTCCAGCGTTCGCCAAGGTTAAACAGCTGATCCAGCGAGATAGCGCCGGATCCAAAAAGCAACAGGGTAAAGGAGATCAATAGATAGAGCCAAGCTGCCTCTGTAAAGATTGATCCAGACTGTGGGGAGAAAATCAAAAAGCCGACGAGAATCGGGATGAAAAACACGGCAAAAAGGCGCGTCAAAAAACCGGTGATCCAGCTCAAAGCCACGATGGCTACAATCAAAGCTATGGTTGGCGCCAGGAAGGCAGGATAAGGCAATCCGGCATCATTAAAACTTTTTACCCAGTCCCAGTTTTCTTCCTTCCAAATGAGCTGATAGGCACCTGTGGCTGCGGTCCAACCGTGGCGCGTCATAAGCATCACCCCAGCGCCGATGCGGAGGACGGAAATGGTTTTGAAAAGGCTGCCGAGAGGGTGATGATTGGCAGCTGGACGGCTGCCCACGTAGTCGATCATGGGTGTGAAATTAGATGTCTGGGGACAGTTCGATGATGTCACCCGGCTCGGGTTCATCACGGTCGGCCTCATCCAGGGTGGAGAAATAACGACGCAAGCCTTCACGGATGAGGTAAACACCATGATTAGTGGATCCCAGTTTACGCCCGCCCGCCACAGTGACGGCTTGTTTAATGGTCATGTCATCCCAGGCTGGGATGAATTCATCTTTGATCACATCGCCATTGATCGACACCACGGGGGTATCCTCCACAGAAATGATGTGAACAGTCACGGGGCGTGTCAGTCTCATGCCGATGCGGAAAGTTGTGGCAATCGTTTTGACAGCTTGAGGAAGCGTGCCGCCGCCGACCTTAGCGCTACCGATTGAGCCAAAGTCAAGCACGCCTGAGGTATCAACCATCACCACTTGATTGAAGATTCGATCTGGGGAACGGGTGCCCTCATAAACATGGATGCGCAGCGTGTGACCAAAGCCTAAGACGCCACGTGCATTGAAGGGAACCTGAGGATCATCGGCGGCTGCTCGATCACTGTCTGGCATGCCAGGGATGATGCGCGTGATCTTTTTCAGCGTCGCAAACTTCGGCAATGCTGGTAACGATGGCATGGAAGGCATCGACAACTTCGGCAGGTCCGGTGTGAAGCGCTTCACTGTGGCACAAGCAGAGAGACACAGGGCGACTGCCAAAAAAGACAGCGTGGATTTAGAAAAAAAGTTCATGAATGAAAAGCAGATCCGCATGATGAATGCCGCGAGCACTTCTGACAAGGCCAACGTGCTACCAGTTGTTATTCCATCACTTGGGGGGCGTCTAGTGACATCCACAGCCCGTGCCGCAGGAGCCTCCACCGCTGGCTTGGCTGCTGGAACTGCCGCCCATGACGCCGGTGCCACCGATGGGGACACGGCGTACGGGTTGTCCGCTATCAGGATGCTGCGTCAGAGCACTGTCTTTCATGCTTTGTTTGATCTCAAAGCGCTTGGGCTGGTCGCCTTCAAATTGTGGGATCGTTTCGTAAATGTAGGTCGGCATAAATCGTCTCAAGCAAAGGTGAGCTTAAGGCAATGTCAACGTTGGTCATCATCCTACATCTCTGAGCTATCCACGTCCCACGATTTCCATGGTCTCACGTTGGCGCTGGAGGACGACGGCACGGCCTTTGGCTGCTTTGACTTTGGCTGCCGCGGGATCTTTGGCGATGGCGAGCACGGCTGGCACGATGCCTGGGATCTCGTCTTCCTGATCAAGATTAAACAGCCAGTCACCAAGCCCAATGTCGCGCCACATGAGGCCTTTACTTGTCTGCTCAGTCCAGCGGCAGACGATGGCGGGAATGCCTGCACCGATGCACATGATTGGGCTGTGCATCTCGGCGCCAAAAAGGCCGGCGCTACGAACGTACGTGCTCAAGGCTTCTCCTGTCAGCCAATAGGTGCTGCGCCAGACAACGCGCTTTTTCACGTCCTCGGGTAGCTTGTCGTAAAAGTTCACGCGGTTGACCTCCATCTGGCTGCTATCCTCGGGGCATAGCAGCACTTTCATCTCTGTCTGGCGGATCACCGCAATGATGGCCTCACGCAAGGGTCCTAAATCGTGTTCCTTCATCGCCTCGTTACGGGCATGCTTGACTGCATCAAAAGGTATTCCTTTCATCTTCCAGTATTCAGAATAGCGCAGACGACCGATACAGCAGAGGAACTTGCCTTCTTCCAAGTCGTTCTCTTTCAGGAAAGCCAGCGCCTTTTCGTCATCCCTCAGATCCGTAGCAAAGGCACCATCAGGGCCAAATTCCATGATCGGACACGCACAACCACGTGCCTTAGCGACGGCTAGCGAGACCGAGTCCCGGAAAAAGGCAAACTTACCTGCACTCAAAACAGCCAGTGTTTTTGCGATGACTGAGTCCGGCGCAGGTGATGTCGCGGTAGAGCTCTGGATCGGTAGGGTGATGCCATAGACACCGTACGGTTTGCCTGTGGCTTGGTGCCATTTCACGACATCCTTTTCAGCGACCAGCGAAGGGCCTGATCCATGCAAAAGGAAATCGCATTCGGCAAAGGCTGTCTTGAGTGCTTCAGCACCTTTGATGATCTGTAGCTTGGGAAAGCGCTTGAGTAACATCTCTTTGACCCCGTTGTTCACTTTGCTAGGCCAGAGTCGAACTTCCACATGCGGCAGATGTTCTTCTAAAAGTGCTAACACTCCAGGAGTATGGGCGATGTCGCCAATATTCACGGTCTGCCATGAGGAGCGCAGAATGAGGCGTGGTGCCCGGTTTGTCTGAGCCATGACGGGGGTCAGAGCTGCGCTTAGAACAGAGGTGAAAAAGGTGCGGCGTTGCATGAGCAAGTGAGAGTCTCTTTGATTTAGGAAATGGACAGTCTTTTTTCACTCTTCGTGAACTCAGGCTGGAGAAAGCCGACCTGAGTTCAAGGTAACTAGACTCGAAAATTAGACTTGCTAACTAAAGCATAGTTTTTTTATCTCCATGACTGAAGATTGTTTGGATCCTTTCATCTCTGGCTGGACTCACCTTGTTGAGTTCTGAAAACGCCGATACCGAGGCGCTCACCGAGGTGCCTGCAGCTGGCATGAATGCAGCCTCGATACCCAAAGATTGGCTTGTCAAGGAAGGCGACATGCAGGCGAGACCGCTCATCGCTGACCAAGATTCTCCTGCCATCTTGCTGGCGAAGATCGATACCCTTATTCAGGCAGAACGTGGGGAGGAATCCAAAGAGTCCATTCAGCTACTCAGCGAAAAACTTCAGCATGTTGCAACAATGTTCCATGGTCTGAAATTCGTCTCAGAGCTCTAGCTGCCTTACTTCACCTGCAGCACACCGCGCATGATGATGCCGTGGCCGGGGAAGGAGCAGACGAAGGGGTAATCGCCAGCGGTTGGGATGGTGAACTCCAGCACCTCTTCTTTGCCGCCGTCGAGCAGCTTGGTGTGGTGGAGGACATCATCACCAGGAGGGATGAAGCCTTTTTCGAAGCCGGCAGCACCCATGGCGATGGCGGCGTTCATCACGGCGTCGGCTTTGCCTGGCTTAGTAATCAGGAGGTTATGCGGCATGACGTCGGTGTTGGCGAAGGTGAGCTTGATCTTCTTCCCGGCCTTCACGTTGAGCTCCTTCACGTCATACATGAGCCGTTCGCGGATGGTGGCGATGCGAATGGTTGTCAAATCGGCGGTGTCGCTGAGGATGCCGGACTTCTTCGCTTTGGCCTCGACCTCTCCAGCGATGACGCCGCCCTTGGTGCTTGCTTCGACATTGAACCACAGTTGCTGCACGACGTTCGCGGCGTTGCGGGCGTGAAGTTCGGGTGAGGTTTGCAGTTTGGCGAGTAGTGCAGTGTCGCGGACGTTGTGCTGCTGGTGAACCCAGAGCGCTTCGAGCAAGTGGTGCGCGTCTTCCTTGTTTGAGGCGTCGAATTGCTTCATCCATTCCTTCGTGGCGGCAATGACTTCGGCTGTGGGGCGCTCACTGAGTTCGACATGGGTGCGGTGACGAACGCCGTCGGCGGGATGCTTGAGGGTTTCTAGCAGCTCGGGAATGGGCTGACCGTCGATGGCGACAGGTTTCTGCAACTCACGGCCTTTGGCGGTCATGCGGTAGATGCGGCCGTGTTTGTGGTCGCGATTTGGATCGCGGACGTTGTGCTGCATGTGGCCGATGATGACGTTGTGCCAGTCGGCGATGTATAGAGCGCCGTCTTCCCCAAAGACCGCGTCGCTCGGACGGAAGTTCTTGTCGCCGCTCATCAGTAGGCCACGTGATTTGTCTTCGGTGATGCTGCCGTCCGCCTGCGTGACTTTGACGGTGAGTTCAGCGCCGGCAGGTTCGCCCCAGACGGCAGCTTTGTCGCCATCGCGTGCGAGGTCGTAGTGCTTGATGCCGAGGAAGCCGATGACGTTGCAGATGAGGAAGTCGCCCTGCATATCCTCGGGGAAGTGGGTGCTGCTGACGATCTCGCTCGCGGTGACTGGGCGCACTTCCTTCTTCAAGAGCTCATACATTTTGAAGCCGTTGCCCTCGGGGCGCACCTGGTAAGCACGACCGCCGGTGCCATCGGTGGCGTAGTGGTAGCCCCAGGAGTCAAAACTGATGCCATGCGGATTCGGCGAGTTGTCGGCGTGCTTCGCGATGGTGAAACGGCGCGGATCAAAGCGATACATGGCACTCGCACCGGTCTGCAACGAGGGACCCCATGGATGCTCATGGTTGTGCTGCATGAAGACGCCGCTCTGCCAGTAAATGCCGCCGTCCGGACCCATAACTAGATTGTTCGCGCCGTGGTGTGTATCGGCAGAATCTGTGCCCTGGAGCATGATCACTCGCTGGTCGGCCACGTCGTCGCCATCGGTGTCTTTAAGGAAGATGATCTCGGGATTGCAGGTGACGATGACGCCGCCATTCCAGAACTCAAAGCCGAGCGGGTTCTGCACTTTCGCGAATTCGGTAATGCGGTCGCATTGGCCATCTTTGTTGTCGTCGTGGCAGATGACGAGCGCATCATTCATCTTCTTTAAAGGTTCCCACATCGGGTAAGTTGGCCATACCGCGGCCCACAGGCGGCCTTGGGTATCCACCTGCATCTGCACAGGGTTGATGAGCTGTGGGAACTTCGCCTCATCAGCGAACAGGCTCACTTCAAAACGCGGATCAAAGGCCATGTGCTTGATGCCTTCCTTGCCACTGATGTATTCCGTTCGGCCTTCTTTCTGCGCGCTGGAGGACTTGGACTTGCCGCCGACGTTGGAGATAACGGTCACGGGCTTTGGAACGTTGCTGTCATCCACTTTAAGATCGCCGCCCTTGGCGCGTGCCCAGACTTTCGTATCGCGATTGCCGGTCATCACATCGAGCATGCCCAGTTCCTGCTGGAGGACCACGGCATTGGTTTGGCCATCGGTGAAAGCCAGCGTCGAGCGGCCACCCCACACGTCATTGCCATCGCGCGCACGGTAACGGGCATTCCAATGCATGTCTTTGTCGAGCACTGCCTCGCGCAACTCCTCCATGGATGGCGAAGCGCTCACTTGCTTACCCAGTAGTGCCTTCGCGATGACTTCTGCAAGCTGGCGATCACCTTCAGCGCTCAAATGCACACCATTGATCGTTAGTGGATCTGTTGCTGCTTTGAAAAGCTCGAGCGAGGGATGAAAGAGATCAACAAAACTGACTCCTGCTTCCTTTGCGGCGGCTTCGGTGGCCTCTGTGTAGGCTTCTAGCTGCGGATTGTGGTCCACGCCATTAGGTACGTTTGGATTCTTCGTATCCTCATGCGCGATGGGGCTAAACAGCACGATGCGCGGGAAGGATTTTCCGTTCGGCTTGGTTCCACGCACATACTTCACGAAATCGACCAGCAGCTTCTTGTAGTCGTCCGGCTTGTTCTCAAAGGACTCGTTGTAGCCAAAGAAGCCGAAGACGACATCTGGCTTCACGTGCCGCAGGTAATCCGTCATGTGCATGTGACCGCTACTGCGTGGGAATGAGTTTGGGCGATCGCCACTCGCGCTCATGTTGCGGAAACTGACGCTCAATTCAGGCAGTGCACTTTGCAGCAGCGTCTCCATCCAGCCATCGTGTTGCATGCGGTCCGGCAGGCCGTTGCCAAGAATCGCCACGGTATCGCCTTTGCTGAAGGCAAAAGGAAGCGTGTCCACATAGTCCGCGGGCACATCCACGAGCGCAGGCTCAGGTGCCGCTGGTTTACCGCCACCACCGTTGCCTTTGACCGCCGGTTTGCCTGGCTTGCCATCAAAGGAAAGATAGGCAATCTTGCCTCCGCTTTTAACCTCAATCGACATCGCTTCTGGTCCTGCGATGTTTTTAACTTCAAACACTGGCTTGCGCGATTCATCGAGCAAACTCAGCGTGAAGCCGCCCAGACGATCCGAGAAACCGGAACGGCTCCAAAGCCCGATGGTATCTACTGCTTGAGCAGAGCCCAGATCGACCTCCCACCACGGATTTGGCTGGTTTTCCTTCGTGTGCGTCATTCCGCTGCCCCAGGCTGGACTCTTGTTGCCATCGATGGCCTTGCTTGCATCGCCGCCGTTCGTCGTCGTCGATTGCGTGGCCTTACCGCTTTTCGCGATGTTCTTCCCACCTCTCAAGATCTCGATCTCGGCGATCTGCAGGCACTTTTTATCGCCAGGAATCTCGATGCGGACAAAGCGGGCCGGTTTGCCGGTGGCAATGGTGGACTTGGCATCCCTTGAAGGCGCTGCGGCTTGCTTTTCTTCCTTTTTCGACTGAGCGGGTCTCTTTGTGTTGTTGTTCGCCGGAATGGGGCTTTCAAAGCCTGCGTACATCTCAGGCTTGATGCCGCGAGCATACGCGCCGCCGCCGAAGGTATTCGGTTTCGCGGCACCGACGAAGGCGATGTTGAGGTCGGCCTTGATTTGTTCTTCGAAACCGAGCGACCAGAAAATGCCGTTCACAAGCAAACGACGGTAACCTTCGTTCGTGATGTCTTCCGATGTGCCATACAGCGACGTAAAGACGCGGCCTTCCTTGCCGGAAGCCGATTTGTAAGTGCGGGTCCATTCGCTGGGCATTGGAGGCTTGGAGGCATCGGCAGCTGAATCCGGCGTCATGCCATTCAGCGGCTGTGCCATTGTCAAAATCTCGCCGCTGGTTGGTTTGCCGACGTAGCCGCCCGCCTCCACCCAGATGTCCTTCACACCACGCAGGATCGGATGGGTGGCCTTGTCTGGCACGATAGTGATGCGCGTGCTCTGCTTGTGATTCGTGCCGTAGTGGCCTACCCACGTCTGCCCGAGCACCTGATGGCCGAAACCGAGCTCGTAATCGCTGCCTTTGTAATCATACGAGTACTTCGCAAAGGGCGCGTCCTTTGGCATCTTAAAGCCATGCGTTGCTGTGCGCATGCCAATAACGGGACCACCGCGATTTAGATAATCATCAAAATGCTTCATCTGCTCCGGGGGGAAGTTTTGAAAGCGCAGGAACACCACCGCAAGGTCCGCCGTGTCCAGTGCCTCAATGCCTGGCATGTTTGATGCATCGCCTGCGACGATCTCACCCGAGTCCTTGTCGATCCCGAACAGCACTGTACATTTGAAGCCCTGATGCTTCGCTAGGATGCGAGCCAGCGCCGGCAACGATTCCTCCGAGCGATACTCATGATCATCTGCCATGAAGACGATGTGCTTGCCTTTGCCTGGACCTTCGGTGCCTTGATAAACAAGGGGCGCGGCCGTCGCGAACGTTGCGAGCAAGAGAAGAGTGATGAGGGTGTGTTTCATGCGGTTGGTAGGCTGGAAAATGGATGATGAGTATTCGTTACAGAAATCTACTTCTTGCGCTTCTTTTTAACTTGGCCCGTTGCGGAAGGAGCCCAGTCAGCGCGGGATGGTGTGGCGACCCTGAGTGCGACGGTGTCACCGCTTTGCTGCATTTCTTTTTCGAGGGTGGCGGTGAGTTCGGCGACTTTGGTGGAGTGTTCGGGCTTGTCGGCTAGGTTGGTGATCTCATGAGGGTCGGTTTGCAAATCGAAGAGTTGGGTGCGGTCCACTTGTGGGTAGCGGATAAGCTTCCAGCGGCCATCACTGAAGGCTCTTTGCACGTTTTTATAAGCGAACATCAATTGGCTGCGGGCGGGTTTTGTGAAATCATCAAGCGTGGCGCTGAAGTCGATGCCGTCGCTGGTTTTGGGGCCTGAGACACCGCAGAGTTTACCAAGGGTGGGCAGCACGTCGAAGAGATAGCACATGGCTTCGGTGCGCTTGTTTTCAGGGATGCCGGGACCGGCAATGATGAGCGGTACGCGCATGGAATGCTCATAAAGGTTTTGTTTGCCGATTAAGCCATGGCTACCGCGCGCGACGCCGCTGTCGGCGGAGAAAACGATGATCGTGTTTTTCGCATGTGGCGAGGCCTCTAGTGCTGCGAGCACACGACCGATCTGGGCATCGAGAAAGGAAATGTAGCGGTAGTATTCAGCGAGAAAACTACGCACGCTTTCTTCCGTTCGTGGCCAAGGCAGAAGTTGCTCATCGCGGATGGACATCTCGCCGTTGTCAAAGGGATGCTGGGGCAGGAAATTCGGCGGCAGCGGGATTTGGCCGGGCGTGTAGCGGATGGGGAAATCGTCTGGCACGATGTGCGGATCATGTGGCCCATCAAAGGGCACATAGGCGAAGAAGGGCCGGCTAGACTGCTCCTGGATGAAGCGGATCGCCTCATCAGCGAAGACTTCACAGGCGTGCTTCGTGCTCGGTTTTGCTGGGCCGACTTTGCCGTTCACCACGTCGCTTAACTTGGCTTCCATGGGATTTGTCATGCCGCCGGTGAACATGGAGCGTGCGATCTGAAACACGCGCGGCAGCGAGGTGTTGCCGTTATGCCATTTGCCGCTGGCAAAGGTGCTGTAGCCAGCTTTCGCGAAGGATTCTGGCCACGTTTCGTTGCGCATGAGCTTCTCGTCGATGCGAAACAAGTTTTGTCCCGAGAGCAGCATCGCCCGTGATGGCACACAGGTGGCTCCTCCCATGCCGCCCTGCATGTAGGCTCGGCTGAACGCGACGCCGCGATGGGTGAGGCGATCAAGATTTGGCGTCTTGATCACCGGATTGCCCAGCGCGGCGATGGTGTCTGCGCGCTGATCATCGGCGAAGAAGAAGAGGATGTTGGGCTTGGAGTTGACTTCGGCGCTGGCTAGTGATGCGATTCCGCAGAGTATGGTAAGGAGAGGTTTCATTTTTGAGATGGTCTGCTGGGGTGGTTACTCGTGCTTCCAGATTTTCACGTCATCGATCGATGCGGCTTTGCCGATGTTAAGGCGGATCTCTTTTTTGGTTGGATGTGCGATTCCTTCGCTGGCGAAACTCCCGATCTCTTTTCCATCGACGTTAGCGCTCAGAGTATCCCCTTTTACCGTGAGACTTAGGGTATGCCAATCGTCAGGATTGAGGTTGATAGAAAACGATTGGTTCTTTGTTTTGAGCAGTGCATGGAGGTCAGGGTCATTCTTGTCGGCAGCCCGGCGTTTTTTTATCTTGAGATCCATGCTGCCGGTCTTCATGTCGGTCAGAGTGAGGCGCCCTTTTCCTAAAGTCAGGCCGCAGAGGTGACCTGCGTGAACGCTTTTACAATCAGCATCGGCAAACTCAATCCCGATACTTTCCTCAGCCGGTAGCTTAAAGCGAAACTCGACACATCCATGAGTCAAAGCGGTGGGATGAAACAGTACAAGGGCGTGATCAGCGCTGGAATCTGTGCCTACGACGAGCGTGCCATCTTGGAGATCTGCCTGTTTCTTGCCAGGTGCTCGCCAGCCACTATTGGTGGTCCAACCGTTACCAATGTTTTCTTTGAGTGGTTCTGTTTCATCCCGACTGAAGTCATCAGAAAAAAGAAGAGTTCCTGAGGTCTCTGCGTGGAGGCTGGCGGCCAGAATGAAGATGACAATGAAACGGCGCATGAGGGAACGAAGCAAAGATCCGGGGGTGATTATTTTTGTGAGATAGGATAATCCTGCCAGAGCCACTCTAGGGCTTGGGGCAAAACCTGTGGCTTGGCTGGGCCGATGCCATGACCCGCATTGAGGCAG
>Ga0164294_10003598_pt1 | contig 13761 bp, 13 predicted proteins | sample GEODES005metaG_FD_111479 | JGI IMG/M metagenome (GOLD analysis project Ga0164294, IMG submission 111479) | Oligotrophic lake water microbial communities from Sparkling Lake, Wisconsin, USA - GEODES005 metaG | ecosystem: Environmental > Aquatic > Freshwater > Lake | place: USA: Sparkling Lake...
GCCGTCGAACGTCGCTAGCCGCGCCGATGCTTCTTTGGCTGCGGGCGTCCCGGGAAATTCACTAACCACGCGACGCAGGCTCTTGCGTGCGCCAGCCCACTGCCGCAGTTCTACTTGGCAATACCCGGCTTTCAGCAGCGCATCGGCCCGCTTGCGCGATTCCGGGAACTGCGTGACCACCGCTTGGAAAGCCTCGAGTGCTTCGGCGTAGTGGCCGTCCACATAGTGGGCTTCACCCAGCCAATAGGCCGCGTTGTCGCGCAACGTGCTTTCCGGGTAACGCTTTGCGAATGCCGACAGCGCCGCCGTGGCACCGGCATAGTCTTTGGCACGCAGCTTGGCTAGCGCCGCTTGGTAGGCGTCTTCATCGGAACCCGCCGTGGCCGCATTAGCGGCGGCAGCGCCCTCGCCGGAAGCAGCACCGCCGCTGCCCACGGACGCACTCGCTGCGGCAGGGCGCGTCTCGAGCGCCACCAGCCGTCGGTCGATGTCGGCATAAAGATTGCGCTGCTCTTCGCCGCCCTTGCGGGCCAGCTCCTGCAGTTGTTCCAGCTCGCCCCGCAAGGAGCGCAGTTCACCGGACTGCGCGTCCAACTGACGCTGCAGTTCCAGCAAGGCTTGCGCTTGCCGTTCGACCACAGCCACGCGGCCTTCAATCGCCTGCGCGCGGCCTTCGACGGTGGCAGTACGTGCCTCCACCGCCGTGGCCTTCACATAGGCCGGCTCTTCCTCCGGGGGCGTGGTCTGGCAACCCATCAGCAAGGCGGCGAACACCACGCCTGGCAATACCACTCGGCTGAACTGCGCTTGCACGCGAAACCCCTTCGGCGCCGCTAGCGGCGCCAACAACGCTTACGGCAGGTAGACAATTTCCACGCGACGGTTCTTGGCCCAGGCTTCCTCGCCCTCGCCTTCCCCGCCCGCCGCTGGCTTTTGCTCGCCGAAGGACACTGCTTCCGCCTGCGCCTCTTGAGCACCGGCCAGCTTGAGGGCCTTCTTCACGGCTTCCGCGCGGCGCAAGCCCAAGGCATTGTTATAGCTATCCGAACCGCGCTCGTCGGTATGGCCTTCCAAACGTACGCGAGCGCCAGCAGCGCCGAGACGTTTGCCGTGGGCAGCCACGACACCCGTGAACTCTTCACCCACCACATCGCTGTCGAGCGCGAAATAGATGATGGTGCGCGCGATCAGCGCAGCGTCCGGGTCCGGCAAGGGCTGTGCAGCCGCCAGCGCGTTCGTGTCCTGGGCCGAGGTCGCTGCGGCATCCGTAGGCGTGGTGTTAGCGCCGGCCTCCGGCTGAGCCGGAACAGCGGCGCCGCTGGAGGCAGCCGCGTCGGGAGGAGTCGTCGGCGTCTTCGGGCAACCCGCCAGCAACAGCGTGGCACCAGCCAAAATAAACAGCGGCAACTTTTTCATGGGGCGAACTCCAGAGGGGAAACGGAATTTTACACGCGTCAAGGCAGGCGCCCCCAAGTGGGGCTGCGAATATCGGCAGCGGTGGTGGAAAGAACCGTGCGGGCACCGCTGTCGATAGCCACCGTCGCCAGCACGCCGCGCCCGCTGCGGCGAGCAGCGAATACCAGCCACTGGCCATTGGGCGCGAAAGACGGCGATTCGTCGTTAGGGCCTTCGGTAACCACGCGCGGTGCACCACCGGCCAGTTCCTGCACGCCGATGCGGTAGCCGCCGGCGGCGCTAGTGACCAGCGCCAGACGCGAACCGTCCGCCGAAACGCGCGGGCGAGCGTTGTAACTGCCTTCAAACGTTACGCGCTGGGGCTTGCCGCCCGTCAGTGCCGCGCGGTAAACCTGAGCACGTCCACCGCGGTCTGAAGTGAAGTACAAGGACTGCCCGTCAGGCGAGAACGCCGGCTCCGTATCGATGGCCGGGTCTTCGGTCACGCGCAGGAGGCTGTTGTCCGCCAAGTTCAGCAGCCACAAGTCCACATTGCCATCGGTGCTGGCAATGGCCAGCGCCAAGCGCGTGCCATCGGGCGACCACGCCGGCGCATCGTTCAGGCCGCCCCGTGCCGATACGCGCTGCCGTTCACCGGTACGCAATGCCTGTACCCACACCGCGGAACGTCCGCCTTCGAAGCTCACGTAAGCGAGCCGCGTGCCATCCGGCGAAAAAGCCGGTGCCATGAGCGGCTGATTGGAAGTAAGCACCGTAGCGGCGTTCTCGCCATCGGCATCGGCCACCACCATGCGGAACTTCTGCTGCGGGGCGCGCCCTTCCACCGCCACATAGGCCAAGCGCGAAGCGAACGAACCTGGAACGCCCAGCAGCTTTTCATACACGGCATCGGCCACACGGTGCGCCCCGGTACGCAAGCCCGCGAAACTGGCAGCCACGCTTTGCCCCAACAAGCGCTCGCCCGTGGTGACACTGTAGAGCTCGTAATCCACGGTATAGCTGGTGCCTGCTGTACGGACACGCCCTACCAGCACGTGGTTAACGGCCAAGCGGCGCCAGTCCGCCCAGAGCAGCGGTTCGCCGGGGGCCGGGCTAGAAAGCAAATCTTGTCGCGCAAGAACCGCGAAGCGTCCGGAGCGCTCGAGGTCTGCGGTAACCACCGCGGCGACGTCCGTGGCTGGCCCGACGTTGTCAGCGAAAGGCACCACGGCGATGGGCAACGGCGCAGAACTGCCGCGGGTAATCTGTACCACCAACTGCGCGCTGGCGAGACTAGGGACCGTGGCCAACAAGAGCCACAGCACCACGCGCGCGGCTTGGCGCGGCAAGGCTGATGGCGCCAAGCGCGCTGCCAACATCGGCAAGGTCTCATTCATCGGGCGTGAACTCCAAAACCAGCTTGCGTTCGAACAGGCGCATATCTTTCGGCAGCGGCAATGGCGAAGACTTCAACACCGCAGCGCGCAAGCTCTCGCGAACTGCGGCGTCGCCGTTACAGGCTTCCACCACGGCGGACACCACCGTACCGCCCGGGACCAGCGTTACCGCCACCCGGCACTGTAGCCCGCGCCGGGCCGAAGCAGGCCGATACCAATTGCTTTCGATACGCTCCCGAACCCGGAAGTTCCATTCGTCCTGAGCGCCACTGCGAATGGCGCTGGACCGCGAGTTCTCTTCCGCCAACTGCGCTTCGAGTGCGGCCTCGGCGGTCAAGCGTTCACGCGCAGCGCGCGCGGCGGCAGGGTCTGGCCTAGGCACTAAGGTGGGCGGCACACGGAGGGCTTCAGCGGGCGCTGCCTTAGCATCCGCCTTGGGCGGCACCTTGGGCGGCAACTTGGGTTCAACGGCCGGCTCCATCTTCGGTTTAGAAACGACCACCGGCTTTGGCTTCGGCAACGCCAACTCGGGCGGGGGCTTCAGCTCCACTTTGGGCGGCGTTTCATCAAATACGGGCGGTGGCACCTGCGGCAACACAGCGGGCTGCAAGTCGGCGACGCGGGCCCGTTTGGCAAGCGATGCCGAATCCACTAATACGGTTTGCAGCGGCGCTACATCGGCTACCAAACGAGCGCTGGGCGTGAAGGTGAACTGCGCGACCAGCCACAGACCCAACACCAGCACGACATGTCCTGCCGCCGACCACCCCAGAACCTTGCCGGGCAGTACGCTGGTCATCGGGCTCGTGGTGGGTCCGTCAGGAACCCAAGCTTGGTGGCGCCGGCTGCTTGCAGCAAAGCCATCGCCTTCACCACCTCCCCATAGGGCACGCGGGCATCGGCGCGGACCAGTACCGGCGTTTCGGCATCGCGACGCAGCAGGGCTGCTACGCGGCGCGTCACTTCAGTGCTCGCGATGGGCTTGCGCGAATCGCTGCCAGCATCCAAGTAAAGCAAGCCGGCCGCATCCACCGTCACTACTACCGGCTCGTGGTCACGCGTGTCCACCGGGCGCGTATCGGCCTCCGGCAACTGCACCTCCACGCCTTGGTTCAGCAAGGGCGCCGTGACCATGAAGATAACCAACAACACCAGCATGACGTCGATGTAGGGCACGACGTTGATTTCGCTCACCAACCGCCGACGCGAGCGTGGACTGCCTCCTCTGCCTGCTGATGCACCACCTGCCATAGGTTGTCTCAGCTCGCGCGCGCCGCGTGGCGCTGCAAGATAGTGGAAAGTTCTTCGGCAAAGGTGTCGAGTTTCACTTCCAGCCGCGTGAGACGGTCTGAATAGCGGTTGTAAGCGATGACTGCCGGAATGGCCGCGAGCAAACCAATGGCGGTGGCCACCAGCGCTTCAGCGATACCCGGTGCCACCATGGCCAGCGTGGCCTGCTTCACCTGGCCCAAGCCGATAAAGGCATTGAGAATGCCCCACACGGTGCCGAACAAACCGACATACGGGCTCGTCGAGCCGATGGTCGCTAGCGTTGCCAGCCCTTCTTCTAGGCGTTCAATCTCGCGGGTTTGTACCACGCGCATGGCCCGGCGAGCACCGTCCATCAGTTCGCCGGCCTCCAGACCACCGGCGGTGCGCAAGCGCGAAAACTCGCGGAAGCCCGCCTCGAACACCGCTTCTAGACCGGTAAGTTCGCGGCGACGGGGCTCGGCCGCACGGTAAAGCGCGCCCAAGTCACCACCGTTCCAAAACTTACCACCAAAGGCTTCGGCCTCGGCGGCTGCCGCGGCGAATGCTTTTTTCTTCTGCAGAATGATGGCCCAGGAAAAGACTGACGCAGCCACGAGCGTGAGCAACACCAACTGCACCACGACGCTCGCGTGGAGCATTAGCGTCAAGATATCTATGCCGCCAGCGGTGTTTGGCAAATCAGTATTCATGCTTTGCTCCCCTTACGGCCGAAGCATTCGCTTCAGTGATGCTAGGAGCAACTGCCCCCACCGAATAAGCTTCCATAGCTGCGAGCAAGGTCTTCGGCATACGCACCGGGCGCAAAGTGCGGGCATCGATGGTCGCAGCGCGGCACTCCGCGGTGGCGACCACTTCGCCCTCTAAGGTGTTGCGGTGAATGGTCTGGCGGAAGGTGCAGGTAGCACCGCGCGTTTCTACGTACTGTGCGGTTACCACCAACTGGTCGTCGTACTGCGCAGCACGCGCCCAGCGCACGTTCATGTCCACCACCACGAACTGGATGCCCTGCTGTTCACGCAGCTCGCGCTGCAAAACTCCAGCCGCCCGGAGATATTCACTGCGGCAGCGCTCGAAGTAGTTCAGGTAGATGGAGTGGTAAACCACGCCGCCAGCGTCCGTGTCTTCCCAGTAAACGCGAATAGGCCATTCGAAAACGCGGGCCGTGGCATTGGCGGCATTCGCCGAACTGGCGCTAATGACGGCACCATCACTCGCGGTACCGCCTGTTGACATGGCTTGCTCCAACATCACCGACACTTCAGGTGCCATCCTTGAACAGCGACAAGGTTTGCGCCACCGGTTCCGGCACGCGCAAGCCGAAATGCGCATAGGACTGGGCAGTGGCCACGCGGCCACGCGCGGTGCGCATGAGGAAACCCTGCTGAATGAGGAACGGCTCGAGCACGTCCTCGATGGTGCCGCGCTCCTCGCTCAAGGCCGCCGCAAGATTGTCGACACCGACCGGGCCACCCGCGAACTTCTCGATAATGGTGAGCAGCAAGCGGCGGTCTTGCGGGTCGAAGCCGAGCTGGTCCACGTCTAGCATGTCGAGTGCGGCCGAAGCCACGCTATCGGTGATGCGCCCGTCCGCCTTCACCTCGGCGTAGTCACGCACGCGGCGCAGCAAGCGGTTGGCAATACGCGGCGTGCCACGCGAACGCTGCGCAATGCGCATGGCGCCCATGTCATCGATGGACAAACCCAGAATGCGCGCCGAACGCGCAACAATACCGGCGAGTTCATCCACCGTATAGAACTCGAGCCGCTGCACAATGCCAAAGCGGTCGCGCAGCGGCGAAGTGAGCAAACCCGCACGCGTGGTGGCTCCAATCAACGTAAACGGTGGCAGGTCGATTTTGATGGAACGTGCGGCCGGGCCTTCACCGATGACAATGTCGAGTTGGTAGTCCTCCATCGCGGGGTACAGAATTTCTTCGACCACAGGGCTCAGGCGATGGATTTCGTCGACGAACAGCACATCGTTTGGCTGCAGGTTCGTGAGCAGCGCGGCCAAGTCGCCGGGGCGTTCCAGCACCGGGCCGGACGTCTGCTTCAAGCCAACGCCCAGCTCGTTGGCCACGATATTCGCCAGCGTCGTCTTGCCAAGGCCCGGCGGCCCAAAGATGAGCACGTGGTCAAGCGCTTCGCTGCGCCGACGTGCAGCCTCAATGAACAGGCCCATCTGCGCCTTCACGGCCGTCTGTCCTTGATAATCCGCCAAGGTGCGCGGGCGGACCGCGCGGTCCACCACGTCTTCATCACGCGGTTGGCCTGCCACTACTCGGTCGCGTTCGTTGGTCATTTGCCAGCCACCTGTTGCAAGGCCTTGCGGATGAGGTCTTCGGTGCTGGCGCCTTCAGTGGCCACGGTCTTCAGCAGACGCGTCACTTCGGGTGGCTTGTAGCCCAAGGCGACCAGCGCGCTGAAGGCTTCGGCCTGTGCGCCCACGGGTGCTGCGGTAGCACCGGGCAAAAACTCTGTGCCGCCTTCGCTGGCCAGCGCTTTGGCGCGGTCGCGCAATTCGATGATGATGCGTTCGGCCGTCTTGCGGCCAATTCCGGGGATGCGCACCAGCGCATTGGCGTCCTCGGCTTCGAGGCATTGCAGGAAGGCTTCGAGCGTAATGCCGGAAAGCACGCCGAGTGCCACTTTGGGGCCCACCCCCGTAACCTTGAGCAAGGCCCGGAACAAGCGACGCTCGTCGTCCGTGGCGAAGGCATACAGCAAGTGTGCGTCTTCACGAACGATCAGGTGCGTCAGCAACTTTACCTGGGCGCCCACCGCGGGCAGCGAGTAGAAGGTGGACATGGGCGCATCCACTTCATAGCCCACGCCATTCACGTCCACCACAAGTTGCGGTGGCGCTTTGGTGACCAACACACCGCGCAAGAAACCAATCATCGCGTACTCCCTTCGCCCAAGCGCCCGGCCAAGGCAGCGGTCCAAGCAGAGCGCGTCGAGCGGCGGCGCGCCGCCACCGGAGCCACCGCCTGCCCAGCCGCCAATGCCGCGGCTTTGGCCACTGGCGAGGTGCGCGTATGCGCATGACACAAGGCAATAGCCAAGGCATCGGCAGCGTCGGCGCCCAGCTTGCCCTCAATAGCCAGCAAGCGACGCACCATGGCTTCCACCTGCGCCTTCTCCGCACTGCCAGTGCCCACGATAGCCAACTTCACTTCCCGCGGCGTGTATTCGGCCAGCGCGCCCGGCGCCGCCGCCCACGCCGCGCACAGTGCCGCTCCGCGGGCCTGGCCCAGCTTCAAGGCACTGTCCGGGTTCTTGTGCACAAACACGCGCTCCACGGCGACTTCGTGCGGGTGGTATTCAGCGCACAGCGCCTGCACGCCAGTGAAGATTTCATGGAGGCGCGCGGCGAACACGTTGCCACCCTCGCCTTGCACGGCTTTCACGGTGCCACTGGCGACATAGCGCACTTCGCTGCCGACGCAGTCCACCAAGCCCCAGCCCGTCAGCCGGGAGCCCGGGTCCAGGCCTAGGACCCGCACCGCAACGAGTGGCTTTTTAGGGGCTGCGCGCATGGGGCGTATGATACCGGGAAAGACTTCGCGCCCCCATGGAAACCACACGCCTCCGCCCCGAAGACCGCTCGCCCGAAGTGGCCGGCATCCGCCAGCAGGTGCTGGCGCTGGTGGACTCGTTGGAGCCCGCCACCGCCGCTGCCATCGCCGGTGGGGACGCTGTGCTGGAACTGGTGGCCTCGCTCGAGCCCGATGCCACCGTGGCCGGCGCGGCGCTGCTGGCGCCCCTGCTGGCGGGTGGGCATCTAACGCTGGAGCGAGCGCAAACCCACCTCCCGCGCGACATCGTGCGTCTGGCGCAGGCCTTGCCGAAGCTGGCCAGCCTCGATGCCCTGCCAACCACTTCCAGCCTGTCCCGAGGGCCAGGGCTTTCGGGCGCACAGGCGGAAAGCCTGCGCCGCATGATGCTCTCGGTAGTGGACGACCCACGGCTGGTGGTGCTCCGGCTCGTCGTGCAATTGCACCGTCTACGCACCGCCAAACACGCGCCGGAAGCCGAGCAGCGGCAGCTCGCCCTGCAAACCCGCGAAGTGTATGCGCCGCTGGCCAACCGGCTGGGCCTCGGGCTCTTGAAGTGGGAATTGGAAGACCTGTCGTTCCGCTATCTGGAACCCGACGCTTACCGTCGCATTGCCGCGGCTTTAAGCGAACGCCGCGCCGACCGCGAGCAATGGATTACCGATGTTCGCCAGCAGCTCACCGAAGAACTGACGGACGCTGGCATCCGCGGCCATGTCGAGGGCCGTGCCAAGCATCTCTACAGCATCTGGCGGAAGATGCAGAAAAAGGGATTGGCTTTCGAACAGCTATTTGACGTACGCGCCGTCCGCATTCTCGTGGACGATGTCCCTGCCTGCTACGGTGCTTTGGGCGTGGTACACAGCCTCTTCGCCTATCTGCAAGGGGAGTTCGACGACTACATTGCTACCCCGAAGCCAAACGGCTACCGCTCCATTCACACGGCGGTACTGGGCCCGGGCGACAAGACGCTAGAGGTGCAAATACGCACCCACGAGATGCACCAGACCTCCGAGCACGGCGTGGCCTCGCACTGGCGCTACAAGGAAGGCAGCGCGCGGGAGGCCGGCTACGACGCTAAGCTGAACGCGCTGCGCGACCTGCTCGCTCCGCGCAGCCCCGGTGAAGGGGACTTCCTCGACCAGCTCGGTTCACAGTTGTTCGCTGAGCGCGTCTATGTGCTCAGCCCCCGCGGCGATGTGGTGGAACTGCCGGCAGGTGCCACGCCGCTCGACTTCGCTTACCAACTCCACACGGACCTTGGGCACCGTTGCCGTGGCGCCAAAGTGAACGGGCGCATAGTGCCGCTGACCACGCCATTGAAGAACGGCGAGCAAGTGGAGATTGTGACTGCCAAGCAGTCTTTGCCGAGCCGCGATTGGCTGGTGGAAGCCAATGGCTTCCTGGTTACGCGTTCCGCTCGCTCCAAGGTGCGTACGTTTTTTCGCCGTGAAGACGAGGGCACGCACCGGCAGGAAGGGAAAGAAGTACTGGCGCGAGAAATGGCCAAGGCGGGCGATGGCGCGGGTATTACCTTGCCTGTGCTGCTGCACGAACTTGGCTTCGACAACGCCGAAGAGCTTTACCTCGCTATCGGGGAAGGGGAAACCACGGCAGCGGCTGTGTCTGGCGCCATCAGTCGCTTGGTGACCCGCGAACGTGCAGCGCAGGCCGCCGAGGCGCTGGCGTCAGGGCAAGGAGCCGCACTGCAAGGCCGCCAGAGCGACAAGACCGCGCCGCGCAATATCCCGAGCGGTGTCCAGGTCATGGGCGTTGGCGACTTGCTCAGCTCGTTCGCGCGCTGCTGCCGCCCAGTACCTCCCGAACCCATCGCCGGCTTCATCACCGTGGGCCGTGGGCTGACGCTGCACCGCACCGACTGCATGAACCTGAAGCGGCTACGTGCCAAGGATCCGGAGCGCGTCATGGAAGTGAGCTGGGGCTCGGCCGAGGTACAGGAATACAGTGCGGTCATTTCCCTACAAGCACTGGACCGGCGCGGGCTGCTTCGGGACATCAGCGGACTGATGACAGACGAGAAAATCTCCATCGACCGCATGTCCACCGCCAGCGATCATGCCCGTGGCACTGCCGATATGGACATCACGGTCCGCGTGCCGCATCTTGAAGCCTTGCGTAAGGTGATTGACCGCTTGGCTGCACTACCGGATGTACTTTCCGTCCGTCGTCGCGGCTGAGCGCCGCTTCGGAGCTTTTTCATGAACAAGTCCCTCGCCATCAAACTGCTCGTCATTCTCGGGCTCACCGTGCTGTTGCTCGTGCCGCTAGCCTTCATTTCGGGGCTAACCAACGAACGCGAACAGCATCGTGACAAGGTCGTGAAAGATATTGCGGCCAGTTCGGCCAACGAACAGCAAGTCACCGGACCATTGCTGGTGGTGCCTTACGTGCACACCGTGCGCACCTGGACTGAAGACGCCAAGACCGGCCAGCGCGTACAGCGGGAAGCAGAAGAGCGCGGCGCCTTCCATTTCTTGCCCGAGCGGCTTGCCGTGACGGGCAAGTTGCGAACGGAACGCCGTTTCCGTGGCATCTACGAGGCGCGCCTCTACACCCTGCAGGGTGAGCTAGCCGGACACTTCATGGTTCCGGAGAACTACGGTCTGCCCGCAGCACGACTCGCGGAATACCGCCTTGAGGCCCCCACCCTAGCGCTGGGCATAAGCGATGTTCGGGGCATCCGCAACGATGTGCCGCTGGTCGTGAACGGGCAGCCGCTGCGTTTTGAGGCAGGCAGCGGGTCGGCGGTGTTAGGGACTGGCCTGCACGCGACTGTGCCCATGGCGGCACGCCATGACTTCAAGCTCAACCTCACCCTGCAAGGGACCAGCGCCCTGCACTTCACCCCGGTGGCCCGGGAAACCAAAGTGAACCTTGAGGCGGACTGGCCTCACCCGAGCTTCGCTGGCGATTTCCTGCCGGTAGAACGCACCGTGACCGACCAAGGCTTCGCCGCCCGCTGGCAAGCGTCGTTCTTCTCCACGAACATCCAGCAATTACTCGTGGCTTGCGCTGACGCAGGCGCCTGCGAAGGCTTCAACGGCCGTCGCTTCAGCGTGTCGTTCATCGACCCCGTCGACCACTACGCGAAGATGAGCCGTGCAGTGAACTACGCGCTGCTATTCGTCACGCTCACCTTTGCAGCCTTCTTCCTGTTCGAAGTATTGCGTCGCCTCGCCATTCACCCGGTGCAGTACGCACTGGTGGGTGTAGCGCTCGCGCTGTTTTTCCTGCTGCTCTTGTCGTTGTCCGAACACATCGGATTCACGCGGGCGTATCTGGTTTCAGCGGCGGCCTGTGTCGGACTGCTCGGCTTCTATATCCGGCATATTCTCGGTGGGTTCGCCCGCGGAGCCGGGTTCGCGGCTGGCCTGGCAGCCCTCTACGGCTTGCTGTTCCTGTTACTGCGCATGGAAGACTACGCGCTGCTGGTCGGTTCCCTGCTGCTGTTCGGCACGCTCTCCGTGGTGATGGTACTGACGCGCCACATCGACTGGTTCAACGTCGGGCAGCGGCCAGTATCTGCAGAACTGCCCCTACCGACGTCCTTCGCATCGACCACGGCAACACCCCCGCCATTGCCCGGAGTTTCGCCAACCTCTTCGCCCCAAGGACCCGTACCATGACCGACGAAGCCCGCCTCGAGACGATGGAAATCAAGATTGCGCACCTCGAGGACACGGTCCAGCGATTGAGCGATTTGGCTTATGAACAGGCCCAGCGGCTAGATGCGGTGCTGGAGCGGCACCGCCAACTCATTCAGCAGGTGGAAACGCTGGAAGGCAAGCAAGAAGAACGCATGCCCGTAGAGATTCCGCCGCACTATTGAGCGGCAGCTGGGCGCCCGAGCCGAAGCGCATCCTTAGCACGGCCGGCAATTGCAGCAACCGAGGCCTCTGCAGGCCCCGGCAAATCGCTTAGCGATTCAGGAAGTCGATAGCGCGCTTGTCCGCGTTCAAGGCCGCCTCGTGCAAGGCTTCCGAGAGCGTCGGGTGCGCGTGAATTGTTACCTGAAGATCTTCGGTAGTCGCCTGGTATTCCATCGCCAGCACGCCTTCGGCGATGAGCTCCCCGGCCATGGGGCCGATGATGTGCACACCGAGAATCTCGTCGCTATCTGCGTCGGCCACCACTTTGGCAAAGCCATACGCCGCTTCCATGGCACGGGCACGCCCGCTGGCCTGGAACGGGAAGCTACCGACTTTGATGTTGCGGCCGCTGGCGCGCGCAGCCTCTTCGGTGAGACCCACCCAAGCAATTTCTGGCGCGGTGTAGATAACGCTGGGGACCAGCGCTAGGTTCACATGCGAATGGCGCCCAGCAATGCGGTCCGCAACGCACACGCCTTCTTCCTTCGCCTTATGGGCCAGCATGGGACCACGGACGCAGTCGCCCACGGCCCAAACTTGCGTAACACCCGTGGCGCAATCGGCGTCCACTTCGATGAAACCGCGGGCATCGAGCTTCACGCCGGTGCCTTCAGCCAGCAGGTTGTCGGTATAAGGCTTACGGCCAATGGCCACCACCAGCTTGTCCACCACCACAGTCTGTTCGCCCTTCGTGTCTTGGTAGGTCACCGTGACGCCATCGGCACCAGCTGCGGCCCCCGACACCTTCGCACCGAGGCGAATGTCTAAACCGAGCTTCTTGAAGTGCTTGGCCGCTTCTTTCGACACTGCGCCGTCTGCAATGTGCAGGAACTGGTCCATGGCCTCGAGCACCACCACTTCCGCACCCAGACGACGCCACACACTGCCGAGTTCCAGCCCGATGACGCCGGCACCAATAACACCCAGACGCTTGGGCACGGCAGTCATGTCCAACGCATCCCAGGAATCCAGGATGGTGTCACGGTTGAACGGCGCGCTCTTCAGTTCAAACGGCTCCGAACCGGAAGCGAGGATGACGTTTGTCGCCGTGAGCACCTGTACGGTGCCATCGGGTGCGGTGAACTCCACGCGGTTCACGCCACCTTCAGCCGGCAACAACTTACCGTGCCCCGTGAGCGCTTCGGCTTTAGCTGCCTTCAGTAGGGACAGGATGCCCTGCGTAGAAGTCTTGACGATGTGCGCCTTGCGCTGCTGCATCTTGGCGAGGTCGAATGCCGCGCCCTGCACGCTGATGCCATGGGCAGCGAATTCGCTGTTCACGCGGTGCCAAAGTTCACTGGACTCCAGCAGTGCTTTTGAGGGAATGCACCCAGCATTCAAGCAGGTGCCACCGAACGCATAGGTGCCATCGCGGTTCTTCCAACCGTCGATACAAGCCGCTTTCAGCCCATTTTGGCCGGCGCGGATGGCTGCCGGATAACCGGCCGGACCACCACCAATGACAACCACGTCGTAATGCGTAGCCATGGCTCAGACTCCCAACAACAGACGGGCCGGATCTTCCAGGCAGTCCTTCATCGTGACGAGGAACTGCACCGCTTCCTTGCCATCGATGATGCGATGGTCATAGGTGAGTGCCAAGTACATCATGGGGCGGATAACAATCTGCCCGTCGACGACGACCGGACGGTCTTGAATCTTGTGCATGCCGAGGATGGCACTCTGCGGCGCATTCACGATAGGCGTGGACAGTAGCGAACCGAACACACCGCCATTGGTGATGCTGAACGTGCCACCGGTCAACTCTGCGAGCGTGAGGCTACCAGCACGCGCACGCGTGGCAAAGTTGCCCACCGCTTTCTCCACATCGGCAAAACCGAGCTGGTCCGCGTCGCGCAGCACGGGCACGATAAGCCCACGTTCCGTCGACACGGCCACGCCGATGTCGTAATAGTCGTGGTACAGAATATCGCCACCGTCCACATAGGCGTTCACCGCCGGGTACTTCTTCAGCGCCTCGACAGCGGCCTTCACAAAGAAGGACATGAACCCGAGCCGCACGCCGTGCGCCTTTTCGAACTTGTCCTTGTACTTCGTACGCAGTTCGTTCAGCGCCTTCAGGTCCACTTCGTTGAAGGTGGTGAGCAGCGCCTGCGTCGCCTGTGCTTCCACCAAGCGCTGTGCAATACGCGTGCGCAGGCGGGTCATCGGCACGCGCTGTTCGCTGCGGCCCGTACGCGGCACGACAGGAGCTGCCTGAGAAACCACAGGAGAAACCACAGGAGAAAC